>CEUY01167595.1_pt1 | contig 60235 bp, 59 predicted proteins | sample 361481 | NCBI WGS metagenome assembly CEUY01 (sample SAMEA2622737, study PRJEB7988) | marine metagenome | isolation source: saline water (ENVO:00002010), including | reverse complement strand
TTTTATTACTCTATATAAATACAGTCATGAGAACAACGAAAATTGGGAAAAATCTGAACTTATAAGTATTTCAACAAAATCATTAACTAATTCAAAGAAAAAATACATTGTAAATGGGGAACAAAAAAATGACAAATTTGAATTTTACGGAATTGACGGACGTAATATTGTAGAAAGAAATATTGTTCCTATAAGTTATTGGAATGTTAACTTACTAAAAAGAAAAAATTTTTTGGATACTCAAAAGGGGATAATAAGAGAGTTCACTTTAAGTCAATTAGATAGTGAAAAAATAATTTTCGATAATAATGAAGTTGAATGTATAAAGTATGAAATAAAAATTATTACCAAACATAGTAGTGATGAAAAACCATTTCCTATTATATACGTATGGTATGATAATAATGGCGAATTAATGAAACTATTTTTTAACAGTCCAGAGGATAATTCTAAAATAGATTATGTTAGGATAAAATAATGGATAAGAAAAAAATTATCTGGATCGCCGGAGGTTCGACCGGTATAGGAAGAGCTACTGCTATTGAATTCATTAAAAATGGATGGACAGTCATAATTAATGCCCGCAATAAAGATAATCTTAGAATATTAAAAGATCATACATTAAAATTAAATCTTGAAGGTGTTCTTTATACATTCGAATGCGACAATAGAGAAAAAAATGATTTGGCAAGAATGATATCTAATATAGAAGAATCAATAGGAGCGATAGATATTGCTATGCTGAATGCAGGAACAACGCATCCGTATTCTGATGATTTTAATCTTGAATATTATAATCACGTTGTGAAAACTAATATTTTATCAACTTTAAACTGCATAGATGCGGTTTATCCTTTTTTTAAAAATCGAAAGAGTGGACATATATCAATTGTTTCCTCTATGGTCGGATTTAGAGGATTGCCCAGAGGATCAGCTTATACTATGACTAAAGCAGCATTAATTAATCTTGCAGAATCATTGAACTTTGATTTAAAAAAAATAGGCATCCGCGTTTCGCTGATTAATCCAGGATTTATTAAAACACCTCTAACTGATAAAAATACATTTCCGATGCCATTTTTAAAATCTCCTGAATATGCTGCAGAAAAAATATATAATGGCCTTATAAAATCAAAAAAATTTGAAATTATTTTTCCATATTCATGGTTTATAATAATGAAAACACTAAGAATACTTCCTTATAGAATTTATTTTTATATAGTAAAAAAGTTTACAGGACTTTAATTGGTAAATTTTTGATTGTACTAGTTACTTAAACTGCTTTATTCTAGTATCATAAAATATGGAACAAAATGAAAACCTAAAAAATATTCTTAATCATTTTGAGGAAGAACATCGCGATTTAGATGAAATTATTCATCAAATGTACGCAAACAAAACAATTAATTTAATGCAAATTAAAAGACTTAAAAAGAGAAAATTATTATTAAGAGATAAAATTATTAAACTAAAAAATCAAATAGAACCAGATATTATAGCATAATAGATCACAATATTAGTTAAGTTATTAATTTTATAATTACCTAAAGATTGCAGTTAAAGTTTTTTTTATTTTTGGAAAAATTGAAGTATTCTTAATTTGCTTTAATAGAAATTTTTCAGTTTTTTCTATACTTTTGCTTTCATCATTTAACCAATAAATTATTGTCGAACTATATATTTTGGACAAAATTAGTCTTTTTGTATAATAATTAAAGTCTGTAGATCTATCACCTGCTATGTACCAGATATTATCCACTGTAGCATAAAGTGTTCTTATCCCTAGTAAAAAATTTTGAGGTCTAGCCAATACTCCAAGAGTTCTTCTGACTAACTCTTTATCTTTGGAGTTTATTTGTAAGCGAAGTCTAATTATTTCAAATATCTTTTTATGAGTTGTCAATTTATGCAAGTTCTCATTTTTTTTTAATATTTTGATCATTAAATCTTCTGATTCTTGTATATAAAATTTTAAAAGATCAATATATCCTTCTGGAAAAAGAACTTTGATTTCATATTCTTTAGAATTTAATTCTTCAGCAATCTCTTTAAATATATGATCACTCCAACCTTCAACCATAATATGTTTTTTTGATAATTCTAGAATTTGAAATCTTTTTTTTTGTAGACTATTTTGATTCATTTTCTTTTATTACATTTTTTTTTATTTCATCAGCAAAACCAAAATCTTCAGGACTTGTTAATTTGGAAGTAAAAAGTATTCCATCTAAATGATCGCATTCGTGTTGAATTACACGTGCCTCTAATCCATCTGCGTCCTTTTTTATTATTTTTCCATTTAGATCATAACCTTTATAAGTAATTTTTTTATATCTTCTTACCTTTCCAAGCATACCAGGAATTGATAGGCACCCCTCCCAATCATCTTCATAATCTTCACTAATTTTTTTATATGATGGATTAATTAAAGAAATAATTTTTTGGCCTTCATCATTTATTTGATTATTATCTTCAAAGGAACGGAATATAATTACCCTTTTGCTTAGATGCACCTGAGGAGCTGCCAAACCCAAGCCGTCCGCATCTAATAATGTTTCTGCCATATTTAATATTAAATTTTTTAAATCATTTTTTGATATTTTTACTACAGGGCTTGCTTTGGCAAATAAAACGGGATGGCCAATTTTAGCTATTTTTAATATAGACATAATTAATACTAATATAGATGGATTTTTAAGGATTCAATTTTAAAATACTTATTTTTTAATTATTTATCAAAGATATTTGCATATTTCATTGACCTGTGTTAATTAACGCAACCTCAATGGAGATAAATTGGTTTTAGAAGTAACAGTAAAAGATAATAATTTAGAACAAGCGCTACGCAATCTTAAGAAAAAGATGCAAAGAGAAGGGCTTTATAGGGAGATGAAGCTTAGAAAATATTATGAAAAGCCTTCATTAAAAAGAGCGAGAGAGAAAACCGAATCAATTAGAAGATATAGAAAACTTCAAAGAAAGAATTCGGATATATAACTTTATATATTATCTAAAGATTTAACAATATCTTCACACATCTTTTTTGCATCACCAAATAGCATTGTAGTGTTGTTTCTGTAAAAAAGATCATTATCAACTCCGGAATAACCTGTTGCTAAAGAGCGCTTAACAAAAAGAACTGTGCCAGATCTCTCAACATCTAGTATTGGCATTCCATAAATAGGACTTGATTTATCACTTTTTGCTGAAGGATTGGTAACATCATTTGCCCCGATTACAAAACTTACCTCAGTCATTGGAAAGTCAGGATTTATTTCTTCTAATTCTAAAACCTCATCATAAGAAACATTGGCCTCAGCTAATAAAACATTCATATGACCAGGCATTCTTCCCGCAACTGGATGGATTGCATATCTTACTTTTATCTTTTCCCTTTTAAGTATGTCACACATCTCTCTTAAAGCATGCTGAGCTTGAGCAACAGCCATTCCATAACCCGGGACAATAATTACTGACTCAGAGTTTTTAAGAATATATGCAGCATCTTCTGCATTACCTTGCCTGAAAGTTTTATCAGAATCTTTTTCAGATTGAGTTTGAGACTGTTCTCCTCCAAAACCTCCTAATATCACACTTATGATTGATCTGTTCATACCTTTGCTCATAATATAACTTAAAATTGCCCCCGAAGAACCAACAAGAGCTCCTGTAATAATTAATAAATTATTACTTAAGGTGAAGCCTATTCCGCATGCCGCCCAACCTGAATAAGAATTTAACATCGATATTACAACAGGCATATCCGCACCACCAATTGGAATAACTACTAAAATCCCAAATAATATGGAAATAATAACTATTATCCAAAAGTATGACTCAATCTCATTTGCAACAAAAAATAAAATCAAAATCAAAATAACTAGAAGCAACAAGCCATTTAGTGCATGTTGAAATTTAAAAGTTACAGGATTGCCTGAAACCAACCCTTGTAGTTTACAGAATGCTAGTACTGATCCAGAAAAAGTAACCGCTCCTATGAATAAACCTATACTCATTTCAACAAGGCTACTTCTATGAATATCGCCAAAATTACCTATTCCAAATGCTTCAGGCCTATAAAAAGCTGCCGCAGCTACGAAAACAGCGGCCAAACCAACCAAACTGTGAAAAGCAGCTACTAATTGAGGAAGTGCAGTCATTTTAATTCTTAAAGCAATTAATGTGCCGATTGATCCTCCTATAATAATTGCTATTGAGATTTCAAAATAATTAATAACAATTTTTGTAGATAATGTTGTAATTACAGCCAGCGCCATACCAGCAATACCATAGATATTGCCCCTTCTTGAAGATTCAGGGTGCGACAAACCTCTTAAAGAAAATATAAAAAGAACTGCAGAAATTAAATATAATATTAGAGTGAGATCGCTTGACATATTAAACTATTTATTTTTTGTTTTTTTCTTAAACATTGAGAGCATTCTATAAGTAACTATAAAACCACCAAATATATTTACTGATGCTAATACTACTGCTATTAAACCAAAAATCTTCGCTATGTTATTATCTAAAGGACCCGCAGCATATAATGCTCCTACAATTATTACGCTTGAAATTGCATTTGTAACGCTCATTAAAGGCGAGTGAAGTGCTGGTGTAACTGACCATACTACATAATATCCAATAAAACATGCTAAAACAAAAACAGTCAGGCCACTAATAAAAACTGATGAGTTCGTAAATTCAAAAATTTCCATTATTTAAAACCTTCCAATATAACTTTACCATTATGGGTAATAACAACAGCATTAATGATTTCATCCTGCCAGTCGAACTTAATTTTTTTATTTTCAATATCAACTATTAATGGCAAAAAACTTGTCAAGTTTTTTGCATATAATGAAGAAGCATCTTTTGCAACTCTACCTTGCATATTAGAGTATCCAATTATCCTTATATTGTTGTGATTTACGACTTCATCTATCTTGCTTAAAGGACAGTTGCCGCCAGTTTCCACAGCCAAATCTACAATTATAGATCCTGGTTTCATACTCATTACCATTTCTTCAGTCACTAGTGTAGGTGCGGAACGTCCTGGAATAAGGGCAGTGCATATCACAATATCTTGTTTTTTAAGTGTTTCTGCAATTAACTTAGATTGTTTTTCTTTAAATTTATTACTCATTTCTTTAGCATATCCACTTGAAGTTTCAGCGTTTTTTGCCTCATCATCATCGACCATAATAAACTTTGCCCCTAAACTCTCTACCTGCTCTTTAACTGCAGGTCTAACATCAGTTGCTGAAACTACCGCTCCTAAGCGTTTTGCTGTTGCTATCGCCTGGAGACCTGCTACTCCTGCTCCTAAAACCATAACCTTTGCTGGATTAATCCTACCAGCTGCAGTCATCATCATTGGAAATGCTTTATTAAATTCATAAGAAGCATCAATGACTGACCTATATCCAGCAAGATTTGCTTGAGAGGATAAAACATCCATACTTTGAGCCCTGCTTATACGAGGAATTAATTCCATAGCAATAGATGTTATTTTATATTCTTTTAAAGAAACCAATAAGTCTTTATTCTTATACGGATTTATTGAACCTATAAGAGTTGTATTATGATTAAATTTTTTTAAATCATTTATTGGAGGTAGTTGAACTACTAAACACACCTCAACAGATTCTAAACATTTGTTTCTATCAGTTATATTTGCACCGACATTTTCAAAATCTTTATTTAGATAACCAGACCTAAGACCAGCATTTTTTTCTATATAAACTTCAAAACCTAGTTTTTTTAAAGTTCTTACACTTTCAGGAGTGGTTGCCACCCTGGTTTCAAATTTATCAATTTCTTTTAGAACAGATAATTTCATAAAATATTCTTTTGGATATTTATATATGTTTATAGATATAGCTTAGCATTTTTTAAAGTTTTTTGTTGACGTATATCTACATCTTTGATCGAAAAACCATCAATTAGTTCGTTAAATATCCTATACCAATTTAACTCCGCTTTTAGATGCATAAATATTGAACCCAAACCTACTGCTGCTCTGTCCATAAATACAAACTCTCTAGGTGGCCTTATTCCGCCTATCTTTCGAAGTTCTTTATGAACTTCTGAAGCTACATTTGCCCCATACACTCCACTTTCATTCTCCTGAATTTTTTGTTTTTTATCCTGCATTAAAGGTGCATAAACAAATTGCGCCCATTTGTTTAAAACTTCAAGTTTTCTTCTTGTGATATCCGTAAATCCCCATTGTTCATAAGCATATACAGCTTTATCAGCATTATTATCTTTTAAGGCGTTATAAAGATTAATAACGCCACTGATAAATTTTCCATCAAAAAAACGCATACATCCAAAATCAAACAAATTAATAGATAAATCTTCACGTACAGTATAGTTGCCAAGATGTGGGTCGCCATGAATTATTCCGAATTTATAAAATGGAAGATACCAAGATAAAAACATATTTTTTGCTATAATGTTTCTTTCTTTTAAAGTTCTATTTTTAAAATCTAAAAGATTTTTCCCCCTTAACCATTCCATTGTAATTAATCTTGATGTTGATATTTTATTATAAACTTTTGGGATATGAACATATTTTTTTTGTTTAAAAATTTCATTAAAAACAATCATAGATTTTTTTTCTCTATCATAATCTAATTCTTCTAAGAGTCTGTCAGTTACCTCTTTATATATTTCATCAGTTTTTATAGCTTTATTATATGATTGATATATTGATAACAGTAAGTTAAATTGATTTAGATCTGCTTTTATAGCTGATAGCATATCTGGATATTGCAATTTGCATGCTACTGTACTTCCATCTTTTAATTTTGCTTTATGAACCTGTCCTAACGATGCCGCCCTAGAAGCTATTCTATTAAATTGACTAAATTTTTTTTGCCAATCCGCTCCCAGCTCTCCATTCATTCTTCTTTTGACAAAAAGCCATCCCATAGAAGGGGCATTACTTTGAAGTTCAGTAAATTCTTTGGTGTATTCTGGAGGAAGTATATCCGGAATTGTGGCTGTTAACTGGGCAATTTTCATTATAGGACCCTTAATGTTTCCTAGTGCAAGACTTAAATTTTTTGCATGCTTATTGTTATCAAATGAAAGTCCTAGATATTTTTCTCCTGCAAACTTAGAGGCTATTCCCCCAACTACGCCACCAACCTTAGCATATCTTTTGATTTTTTTTGAAAGTTTTGGCTTTTCAGATATCTTATCTTTTAACATTTATGATTCTAATTCCTCTAATTCGGTAATTAATTTATTAATTACTTCCAGACCAAATTTCCAAAACAATTTATTCGAAGGATTAAGTTTGAAGGGTTTTAATAAATCTTTATAATTTTTACTACCTCCTGCACGCAAGAGATTCATATAATTAACTTCAAAATTTTTAGGAGATTTTTCATATTTAGAATATAAAGTATTTACCAAACAGTCTCCAAATGCATATGCATAAACATAAAAAGGCGTATGAATAAAATGTGGTATGTATGCCCAATAATACTTATATTCATTTTGAAGTTTAATTGATGGACCAAGACTTTCTGATTGAACTTTCATCCAAATCTGGCATATATTATCAGTTGTTAATTCTGATAATTTTCTCCTAGTGTGAAGTTCTTTTTCAAATTCAAAAAATGCAATTTGTCTAACTACTGTGTTTAGCATATCTTCTACTTTATTAGCAATTATAGCCTTTCTGTTAACCGGATCTTTCTCTTTTGATAATAGATTCCTAAATGTTAGCATTTCTCCAAAAACACTTGCTGTTTCTGCAAGAGTCAATGGTGTCGAAGAATTAAAATGACCCTGCTCTGCAGCTAAATATTGATGTATTCCATGGCCAAGTTCGTGAGCAAGTGTAGAAACATCTCTAAATTTGCCTTGGTAATTTACTAATATATATGGATGTACTGATGGTACCGTTGATGCAGAAAAAGCACCAGATTGCTTGCCTCTTCTTACCGGGGCATCAATCCATGATTTTTCAAAAAAGATTTCGACAATTTTAGACATTTCATTACTAAAACTTCCATATGATTCGATAACAATTTCTTTGGCTTCTTTCCAACTATAAGTCTTATTAAGATAAAATGGCAATGGGGCATTTCTATCCCAATATGATAATTGTTTCTTATTTAACCATTTTGCCTTTAGATAATAGTATCTATGTGAAAGTTTAGGGTAATAATTTTTTACAGATTTAGACAATGAATCAATAACTTCATCCTCAACTAAATTTGATAGATTCCTAGAACTTACCGAGTTATTAAAATTTCTCCAATCATCATTAATGCTTTTATCTTTTGCTAGATTATTAGAAATAGAAGTAAATATATTAATATTATTTTTTAATGTTAAACTTATTGATTGTGCAGCATTTTTTCTTTTTTGTGAATTTGAATCGGATAAATAATTAAAGATTTCTGTGCTTAATAAATTTTTTCCTTCAAAAGGAAATCTCATTGAAGCCATCATTTCATCAAATAATCTTATCCATGCCAAAGAAGATGTTATATTTTTATCCTGGAGTATTTTCTCTAAATCTTTGCTTAATTGATGTTTTTTAAACATTCTAGAGTTACTTATCCAGTTTTTATATTTTTTTAATTTTATAGAGTTAAGATATCGATTCATTTTTTTTTCTTCGATCAAATTCAATTCTAAATTAAAAAAAATTGTACTTGAATGGTATTTAGTTACCTTCTCTTTTATTGTCTGAAAAAAAATTTTATTCTTTTCATTTTGCATATCTTCTGCAAATAGCAAGTGCGCATAAGATAAAATTTTACATATCATTTCATCAATTATTTCAATTTTAGTTATAGCTTTTAAAAGTTTATTGGGATCTAGCTCTTTAACCTTCCCTTCATATTCTTTTTCGAAATTCTTGGATAATTTTTTTATTTTTAAAAGATCTTTATTTATTTTTTGTGAATTAATACCCTTATAGATATCGTTTAAATTCCAGGTAGGGAGCCTGCCCAAATTGATACTCTTGATATTTTTTCTTTTTTTCAGCATAATAATTAAGTTCAATTTTTATAATGGAAAATATATGTTATAGTGGATATAGTTAAATATTGCTATAATTCCAAGAAAGATAATTGAATATATGGATTTTAAAAAATTTAATAGTTTAAGTTCTTTGTACTTCTCTCAGGTAAAAGATATGGGCGACAAACCACATCTTTGGAGAAAAATAAATGGAAAATATGAAAATTTAACTTGGAATCAAACTAATCATATTATTGAAAATCTCGCGTCTGGATTAATCAATTATGGATTGTTAAAAGGTGACAGAATTTTTCTATGTAGTGAAAATAGACCTGAATTCTTTATGTCGGACCTTGCCATTATGGCATCAGGTGGAATAACTGTTCCGGCTTATACTACTAACACTGCTGCAGACCATGAATATATCATTAAGCACAGTGGGGCTAGAGCGGCTATAGTTTCAAATATGGATATAGCAAAAAAAGTATTTCCAGCCATAGCATCTTCTAAATGCGAATTCATTATTATAATGGAAGATAACATATCAATTTCAGATAATTCAATTACTGCCTATGAATGGAAAAAATTTATTAATGAAGGTGAAAAAACAAGGAAAGATATTGCGAGTATTTGGAGTACTCAAAAACGCTCTGATACAGCATGTATAATATATACTTCTGGAACAGGAGGTTATCCTAAAGGTGTTATGTTAAGCAACGGGGCTATACTGCACAACTGTTTTGGCGCTGATGATCTTCTAAAAGAAGTTATTTCTGATTTAAATCCTATCAATTTTTTATCATGGTTGCCTCTATCTCATTCGTATGAACATACAATTCAATTTTTAATGACTGGATGGGGTGCTCAAACTTATTATGCAGAAAGTACTGAAAAACTTTTAACTAATATGGGGGAATCTAAACCTCACATTATGTGTGCTGTCCCTAGATTTTATGAAACTTTATATTCAAAGATTTCAACAGGCCTAAAAAATCAAAATTTTATTAAGAGAGCTTTATTTTCGAAAACTATAGAATTGGGCAAGAAGATTTATAATAATCAAAAGTTATCAAAAATTGAATTAAGTATAAATTCAATACTTGACAAGCTTGTAAGAAAAAAAGTTAAGGGAAGATTTGGAGGAGAAATAAGATGCCTTGTTTCAGGTGGTTCGGCGCTTAATTTCGAGGTTGGTATATATCTTAGCGCTCTGGGCTTACCATTGCTTCAAGGATACGGACAAACCGAAACAGCTCCTGTTGTTAGCACAAACCCAATATCAAAAATTAAAATAGATACAGTTGGAATTCCTCTCACAGGTGTAGATGTAAAAATTGCTGAAGATGGCGAGATTCTTGTTAAGGGTGAAAATGTTATGAATGGTTATTGGAATGACCCCGAGGCTACATCTAAAACTCTAATTGAAGGTTGGATACATACAGGTGATGTAGGTGAAATTGATGAAGAGGGTTATATTAAAATCACAGATAGAAAAAAGGATATAATAGTTAATTCTGGAGGAGATAATATCTCCCCATCCCGAATTCAAGAAAAATTAGAATTTGAACCAGAAATTGAACAGTCAATGATTTACGGAGATTATAAAAATTTCTTAGTTGCAATCATAGTTCCAAACGAAGAATACATTAAGTCTTGGGCAAAAGATAATAACAAAGATGCTAATCTTATAAAATTATCAGGTGACAAAGATTTGCACAGTTATTTTTCAAAAATAATTGAAAGAGTAAATAATAAACTATCGACAATAGAAAAAGTTCGTAAATTTATAATTGCTAAAGAGTCATTTACAGTAGATAATAAAATGATGACTCCAACTATGAAGGTTAGAAGATTTCAAATAATTGGCAAATATGGGGAAGAATTAGAGTCATTGTATAGTTAATTGTCTTTTAAATTTTTTCTAATTTCTAATTTTTCCTTCGATGCTTCAACTTGATATTTGGATTTCCACACCTGGTAAGGCATTCCATAAATTATTTCCCTAGCTTTCTCATAATCAATATCTTTTTCGCTATCTTTTGAAGCTTCTACGTACCACTTTGCAAGACAATTTCTGCAGAATCCTGCCAAGTTCATTATATCTATATTCTGCAAGTCCGTTCTTTTACGAAAATGATCAATTAACCTTTCCATCATTTGCGCATATATTTCTTTCTTATTATTATCCATTTTGTTAAATTCTACTTTTTTACTATATAAGTTTAGTATATTATTTATAATATATAATGAAGCGTAATCGCAAGTCAAAAATTTTATCCACGCTCGGACCATCCACTTCAAATAAAGAAATTATTAAAAATCTTTTTATTTCTGGAGCAGATATATTTAGATTAAATTTTTCACATGGTTCTTTGGAGAATCATCGTATTAACTATAATCACATAAGAAGTGTTGAAAAAGAAGTAAATAGACCAATTTGTGTAATTGCAGACCTACAAGGACCTAAATTAAGGGTAGGTGAATTTGAAAAAAAAGAAATAAATCTTAAGAAGGGTGCGGAGTTTAAATTTGACTTAATTAATAAACCTGGAAACATAGACAGGGTTTATTTTCCCTATCCGGAGGTATATGAAAGTTTAACACCTAATTCTATAGTACTAATTAACGATGGAAAAATACGTGCTCAGGTTATTACTCAAAATAAAGATTCCTTAATTATGGAAATTATGAATAATGGGATAATCTCAAACAATAAGGGTGTAAATATACCTGATGTTGAACTACCAATCTCATCTTTAACAACAAAAGATATGACAGATTTAGGAAAAGCTCTTGATATGGGAGTGGACTGGATTGCATTATCTTTCGTTCAAACAAGTAATGATGTAGAAAGTCTAAAAAAAATAGTTGGTGATAAAGCGTTAATAATGGCTAAAATCGAAAAACCTTCCGCTGTAAAGAATTTAGATGCCATATTAGATGTTAGTGACGGAGTAATGATAGCAAGGGGTGATCTTGGAGTTGAACTTGCGCCTGAGAAAATTCCGTCAATCCAAAAAAATATAATACGCAAAGCGAGGGAGACTGGAAAGCCAGTCGTTGTGGCTACACAGATGTTAGAAAGTATGATTAATAATCCTGTCCCAACAAGAGCTGAGTCTTCTGATGTAGCTACTGCAATTTATGATGGTGCTGATGCGGTGATGTTGTCTGCAGAAACTGCAATAGGAAAATATCCAGTAGAGTCAGTTTCTATTATGAATAAAATTATAGAGAGTGTTGAAAACGATGATAAAAATTACTCAAATGAAATCCAGATGCAAAATCGTCATAATAAATCTGCAACTGATGCTATAACTTCAGCAGCTGATACAATTTCAAGAAATGCGCAAGCGGCTGTAATAGTTACTTTTTCTGTTAGTGGAAGTACTACTTTAAGACTAGCTAGAGAAAGATGCCCTGTCAGAGTTGTAGGAATATCTCCATCTATACATGTTGCAAGAAAGTTATGTATTGTGTGGGGAGTGCATTCATGTGTGGGAGATGATGCGCAAAATACTAGAGAGATGGTAAGTAACGCATGCACAATTATAAAAAACGAGGGTCTTGCTAAAAATGGCGATAGTATAGTAATTACAGCTGGCGTTCCTTTTGGCAATGCAGGAAGTACTAACTTATTAAGAATTGCTAAGATAATTGATGAATAAATTTATTTAAGATTATTACAGGCACGAATTATTCTCATACAAGCATCTTTTAAAATAGTCTCAGAGGTAGCATATGAAATACGAAAAAATGGTGATAAACCAAATGCTGACCCGTGGACACCTGCAACACCCTCAGATTCTAACATATAATTCATAAAATCCTCATCCGTCTTTATGGTTTCGCCATTAGGTGTAATTTTATTTATACAACCACTGCAGTTTGGGTAAACATAGAATGCCCCTGTTGGAGTTGAACAAGTGATTCCCTTGGCTTTGTTTAACATTTCTACCAACATATCGCGTCTTTTCTGAAATGCATTATTATGTTCTGTAATAAAACCCTGGTCACCATTTAAAGCTTCTACTGCTGCGGCCATAGTGATTGATGAAGTTGAAGTAGTACTTTGAGATTGTATTTTATTCATTGCAGATATTATTTCAGCAGGGCCACCAACATATCCTAAACGCCATCCTGTCATACAATATGCTTTTGATACTCCATTCATTGTTAAAGTTCTATCTTTTAACCTGGGTTCAACTTGAGCAATCGTATAAAATTTATTTTTCTCATAAATAATTTTTTCATAAATATCATCAGTTAAAATTAGAATTTGAGGATGCTTAATTAATATTTTAGCAATTGATTGCAATTCCTCTAAACTATACATTGACCCTGTTGGATTGCTGGGACTATTTAGCATAAACCACTTTGTTTTCTCAGTAATATTTTTTTCTAATTGTTCAGCAGTTATTTTAAAATCATTATCTTGTTCACATTTCACGATCACAGGAACTCCATCAGCTAATAGGGCTATATCAGGATAGCTTACCCAATAAGGTGCGGGAATTATTACTTCATCTCCCTCATTAATCGTAGCCATCATAGCATTAAAAATTATATGTTTGCCTCCTACTCCAACAGTGATTTCATCCTTAGAATATATTAAATCATTATCATTTTTATATTTATTAATAATAGCTTCTTGAAGCTCAACTGTGCCCTTACCAGGAACATATCTTGTCTCACCTTTTTGCATAGCCCGGATAGCTGCTTCTTGAATATTTTTAGGAGTATCAAAATCTGGTTCTCCAGCTGCAAGAACTAACACATCCCTTCCTTCAGCTCTTAATGAGTTAGCCTTAACATTAACTGCTACAGTAAGCGAGGGCCTAATTTTTTTTATTCTTTCAGATATAAATTCTTTCATCTTATTTTATAATTACCTTATTAATTAATTTTATGATATCTTTTTTCTAACTTCGTTTAAAATTTTATCAATAGTAGGTGTTTTAATTCCAACCAAGCCGCCAATCTCTTGCACTGTTACTATAAGAGAATCTAATTCTAATTGTTTTCCTTTCTCATAATCTTGTAACATTGATGTTTTATGGGCTCCAACTTTTGCTGCACCCTCAATCCTTTGTTCAATTTTTATATTAAGTGGGACTCCTAATTTATCCATAATTAAACTTGCTTCATTCATTGCATTGTAAGCAATTTTTTTATTTTCTTCTTTTGATATTAGAACATCAAGAGTACTACCTGTAATTACACTTAGTGGATTGAATGCAAGATTTCCAATAAGTTTAGTCCAAATTTCTTGTCTTATGTTACTGCGGATTGGAGCCTTAAGTTTAGCCGCCGACAAGGCCTTGCTAATCTTTAATATTCTTTGGCTGTGTTCGCCACTTGGCTCTCCCAATGAAAAACGAGTGCCTTCTATATGTTTTATGACCCCAGGGTATAAAATTTCAGTAGCTGGATAAACAACACACCCTATGATTCTTTCGGGTTTAATAAAATTCCACTGGTCATTCTCAGGATCAATACATCTAATGCGATAATTATTAAATTTACCTGGTGTATTAAAAAAATACCACCAAGGAATACCATTATATGCGGTAATAACAGAAGTATTTTCATGAAAAATTTTAGTTATTTGCTTTACAATTACTGGAATTGAATACGCCTTTAAAGTAATAAAAATGTAATCCATTTTACCAAATTCTTCAATGGAATCTGAGCATTTTGGATTACAAATAATCTTTTTATTATTTTCTATGATAGAAAGACCATTCTTTTTCATTGCCTCTAAATGATTACCCCTTGCAATAAGATAAACGTCAAATCCTGCTTTAATTAACTTTGTACCTAAATAACCTCCAGTTGCACCAGCTCCAATAATGCAGATTTTCATTTATCTAATCCTAAAGTTTTAGCCAAACCTATCCTCTGAAGCTTTCCTGTGTTTCCTTTTGGTATTTCTTGCAAAAAAACTATCTTTTTAGGAATTTTAAAAGTTGCCAATTTATCACCAAGAAACAATTTAATTTCTTTTTCTGTCAAATTATGATTTTCTTTTAATACCACAGCTGAAGCAATATCTTCTCCAAGCTTTTTATGAGGTATTGAAAATGATACAACCTGAAAAACACTTTTATGTTTCATAATAGCATCATCAATTTCTAGTGGAGAAATTTTTTCTCCTCCTTTATTAATAATTTCTTTAATTCGACCGGTAATCTTAAGAAAGCCCTCATCATCAAAAAAACCTTCATCTCCAGTACGAAACCATCCTTTTATAAAAGATTCTTTATTTGCTTTTGAATTATTAATATAACCCGTGGTAACATTTTTTCCTTTAATAACTATTTCTCCTGTCTTCCCAATATTTAAAATTTTATTATGTTTATCCATAATTGACACCGATGGTCCTGCAGCAAAACCTACTTTCGATGATTTTCTTTTTCCTGGGGGCAGATGATTACTAGTCATTTGATGGGAAGCTTCTGTCATGCCGTAAGATTCTATAACCGGACAATTGAATGCTTGTTCTATCTCTTTCATTGTCGTAGTTGACAATGGTGCTGAACTTGATCTTATAAATCTAAATTTATTATTTTTAATAATATCTATATTTTTGTTTGCTCTAGACATTATTGCCTGGTGCATTGCTGGAACAGCACTATACCATGTTGGCGAAAAAACTTTTACCCACATAAAAAACTTTAAGGCATTAAAGCCAGGCGAGGTAAAAATACTCCCGCCAGAATAAAGGGAGGCAAGAAGCAGACAGGCTATCCCATGAATATGAAATAATGGCATTACATTTATACAGCTATCATTTCTATTAAGGCTTAACGTTTGAACAATATTTTTTGCTGATGTGCAAAGATTTAAATGACTTAAGGGAACCATTTTTGGTTTAGAGGTTGTTCCGGAGGTATGCAGAATTAGAGCGTTATCTTCCGGCAATATATCTTCATATTTATCAATAGGTTTATTTTTATCTTTATCAGCAGATTCGATATTAAATTTACCGGCAGGATCGCTATTATCGAAATCTAACCAAAAAATTTTTATATTATTATTTGATGCTATTTCAATTACAGGAGAATTTGAGCCCTTTTCAACTATTAAGGCCTTTGGTTTAAGATCATTGAGAAAAAAACTAAATTCGGATGATGTATAATTTGGATTTAAAGGCGCCGCACAGCAATTGCTGGCAGTTGCTATAAAAGAAGATGCCATTTCAGGCCCATTTTGCAAAATTATAGCTACTGTATCATTTTTTTTGACTTGATGATTCTGAAAAAAGATTTTTGTTGAAATAATTTGTTTCTTTAAATCCGCAAAAGTAAAAACTGGGCGATTTTCTGCCTTTATATATGTTTTATTGTCATTAAAATAATCAACAATTTCTGGTATTGTTTGCATTTGATTTTAGTAATTGATCTTTATATTGTCTACAATAAATAAAATAATTACAAGAATAATAATAAAAAAATGACAAATATTCATTGGTTGGGCGCGGGTTTATCTTCAATTCCTGGAATCAGGAGGATAGCATCTAATGATCAAAATATTACTGTTTGGAATAGAACTTTAGAAAAAGCTAAAAAAAGCATTAATCATGTTGATTCATCAAATGTGATTGCAAAAAAATTGGATTTTGAATTATTAGAAAATGAGATTCAAAAAGGAGATGTTGTTGTCTCACAATTATCCGCGAATATGCATATTGATGTTGCAAATCTTTGTTTAAAAAAAAATGCACATTTTTTATCATCAAGTTATTTATCAGAAGAAATTAAAAGTTTAGATAATGAAGTAAAATCCAAAAATCTTGTTTTTATGAGTGAGGTTGGTCTAGATCCTGGAATAGATCATTTATTTACTCATTTGCTAGTAGATGATCTAAATCAGCAACATTTATCTGACATTTCAGTAATTTACAAATCTTACTGTGGAGGAATACCTGCAGAACAAAACGAATTTAAGTATAAATTCAGTTGGTCCCCAATAGGCGTACTAAAGGCATTAAAAAATCCTGCCGAATTTATAAGTGAATATAAAGAGCAAAGAATCTTAAAACCTTATGAAAGTATTTCAAATTATAAAATAAGTAATGAAATTTTTGAAGCTTATCCAAATCGTAATTCATTGCCATATATAACAGAATATTTATTTCCAAAATCATGGAAAATTAAAGAGTTTGTTAGAGGTACTTTAAGATTACAAGGGTGGTCCAAGGCATGGTCAGAAATTTTTACTATCCTTAATTCGAATGAAGATAACGTAGAAGATAAAATTATCAAAAAAAGTGATGAACTATGGTCTAAATTTAAGTATGAAAGCAGTGAATATGATAGAGTTGTGCTTTGGGTTAATCTTGAGGCTGAAAAAGATGGTGAGATCATCTGGTCCGGAACCTATCATATTGATGAGAAGGGTTTTGGCGAAAACACTGCAATGGCAAAGCTAGTATCTATAACCCTTAGCGCAGCTCTAGATTTAGTAGTTGAAGGGCAAATAAATCCTGGAGTTCAGGCTGCTCCTTCTGACAGAGATATAATAAACTATTTTTTTAAAATTTTATCAGAAAATTCAATTAAAATAAATCGTATTTAGCTTGATATTTATTGATATAGATAATGAAAAATATTGGAATCATTAAAGAATCACGAAGGGACGAGAAACGTGTACCCTTAATACCATCACAAGTTAAGAACTTAATAAATAAATATTCAGATCTGAAAATCACGGTCCAACCTTCAAGTCACAGATGTTTTATTGACAAGGAATATGAAAAAATGGGAGCAATAATTGATAATAATCTTGATAAATGCGATCTAATATTAGGAGTTAAAGAAATTGAACCAAGCTTGTTGATTCCGTCCAAGACCTATATTTTTTTCTCTCATACTAGCAAAATAAAATCAGATTACTCAGCTGCAGCTCAAGGAACACCGGGTATGGATAAAAAAGAATTGCTAAAAGAAATTTTACAAAAAAATATAACATTAATTGATTATGAAAATATTCGTGATAACCAAAGCAATCGTTATCTGGGTTTTGGCAGATTTGCAGGTATAGTTGGATGTTATAATTCACTAAATTTATATCTAGAGAGAATTGGAGAATCAGCTATGCCAAGAGCATATATAGAAGATTCATTTAAAAAAATAAAAGATAATATTAGTAAAAAAAATTTTGATAATGCAAAAATATTAGTAACTGGTGACGGAAGAGTTGCCAAAGGGGTATTAGAATTTTTAAGTTTTGCAAACATAGATGCAGTTGAGCCAGGTGAATTTAATAGTTATAATAAATCTAAGTCTGTTTACTGTAATCTGCCGACATCTTTATATGTAAAATCAAAAAATAATAGAGAGTTTAATCTGCAAAACTTTATTCAATATCCAGATATGTATGCTTCAAGTTTAGAGGATTATTTACCATATGCAACATTGTTAATAAGCGCTCACTATTGGGATCCAAAATCCCCAGTGCTGTTTAATAAAAAAAATGTACAGAATTATAAGAATTTAATTGCAATAGGCGATATCACTTGTGATATAAATGGCTCAATTCCAACTACGTTAAGATCTTCAACGATTGAAAAGCCATATTTTTATATTGATAGAGATTCATTAGAAGAAGTAAAAAATGATAAGAATTCTCTGGCTATAATGGCTGTAGACAACTTGCCCTCTGAGCTTCCAAAGAATTCAAGCGAGGAATTTGGGGGAGGCATGGTGTCAGAAGTAATACCTTTTATAATTGAAAAAGATGATGGAAGAATAATGAATGCTACAATATGCTCAAATGGAAAGTTTTGTCGCTCTTATGAATACTTAAATGACTATATAAACAATTAATGGCACAATCTTTAAAAACAAAAAAAATTCAAAAGAACGATAATTCTGGTATTTTTAAAATAGAAAGCTCATTTATTCCTAACGGAGATCAACCAAATGCAATAAAAAAACTAGTACATGGTATTAATAAAGGCGAAATGGAACAGGTATTACTTGGGGTAACTGGATCTGGAAAGACTTTTACAATGGCTAAAATAATTGAATTTGTTCAACGTCCGACTTTGATAATGGCTCCAAACAAAACGTTAGCTGCACAACTATATGGTGAAATGAAAAGTCTATTTCCTAGCAATGCTATAGAATACTTTGTTAGTTATTATGATTATTATCAACCTGAAGCATATGTGCCAAGATCTGATACATATATCGAAAAAGAGTCCTCTATAAATGAACAGATAGATCGTCTTCGTCACTCGGCAACAAGATCGCTTGTTGAAAGAAAAGATACAATTATAGTTGCTTCTGTATCGTGTATTTATGGAATTGGTCCTGTTGAATCATATTCAAAAATGTCATTTGAATTAAAACAAGGTCAAAAAATAGACCAAAGTGAGATTATTAAAAAACTTGTAACACTTATGTATAAGAGGCGTGATATTGACTTCAGAAGAGGTTCTTTTAGAGTAAAAGGTGATGTGCTTGAAATCTTTCCTTCTCACTATGAAGATAAATCTTGGCGAATATCAATGTTTGGAAATGAAATAGAAAATATTTCTGAAAATGATCCTTTAACTGGTGAAAAAAATTTGGAATTAAATTCTATCAAAATATATTCTAATTCTCATTATGTAACACCAAGACCAACTATCCAGAAGGCAGTTCAAAAAATTAAGGTTGACCTAAAAAATCAAATTGATGTTTTCGAAAAAGAAAATAAATTACTCGAAAAACAACGCGTGGAAGAAAGAACTACTTTCGATTTAGAAATGATAGAAACAACAGGATCTTGCGCAGGAATTGAAAATTATTCAAGGTATTTGTCAGGAAGAAAGCCCGGCGAATATCCGCCCACATTATACGAATATATGCCTGAAGGATCTTTATTATTTGTAGATGAAAGTCATTTAACATGTGGTCAAATTTCAGGAATGTATAAAGGTGATTATTCCAGGAAATCAACCCTTGCAAATTATGGTTTTAGACTTCCTTCTTGCATAGACAATAGACCTTTAAAAAGAGAAGAATGGGATGCAATGAGGCCGCAAACTATTTTTGTAAGCGCCACGCCAGGAGAATATGAGTTACAAAAGACAGGAGGTACTTTTGTTGAACAAATTATCAGACCAACTGGGCTTGTAGATCCTTTCTGCGAGGTAAAAACAACAGAAAATCAAATTGATGATTTAATTGATGAATGTAAAGAAAAAATAAAAAATGGTTATAGAATTCTAATAACTACATTAACAAAAAAAATGTCTGAAGATCTTACAGAATATATGCATGAAAATAGTTTTAAAGTTCGTTATCTTCACTCTGACATAGATACAATAGAAAGAATTGGAATAATTAGAGACTTACGCTTGGGTGTCTTTGATATTTTAATTGGTATAAATCTATTGCGTGAAGGATTAGATATTCCTGAATGTGCTTTGGTTGCAATACTTGATGCTGACAAAGAAGGATACCTTAGATCAAAAACTAGTCTAATACAAACAATAGGAAGGGCTGCTAGAAATATAGATAGTAAAGTAATTATGTACGCTGATAGTATTACTAAAAGCATGAAAGAAGCTTTATCGGAAACAAACAGACGAAGGGAAAAGCAGCTAAATTATAATAAAATAAATAATATAACCCCAGAAAGTATTAAAAAGAAGATTGATCAAATAATAGAAAGTACTCCGGAACAAGATCATGTAACTGTTGAAATTAAAGACAAAAAACAACTTGTAGGTAAGAAGCTGAGTGATCACGTAAAAGATTTAGAAAAAATGATGCTAGAAAGTGCTGCTAAACTTGAATTTGAAAAAGCTGCTAGATTAAGAGATGAAATTAATAGACTTAAGGCAGAAGAAATTGGAGTCAAAAATATTTTTTTTAAAAATAAAAAAAGGGGAAGATTTTACAAAAATGCCTGAATTTATAATATTTAAGGAAATAAATAAAACAGGGATCATAATACTAAACAGGCCCAAAGCGTTAAATGCATTAAATCTAGAAATGGCAGTTAAATTAAAGAATCAACTAATGTTATGGAAAAAAGATCAAAATATAAAACGTGTGCTAATAAAAGGTAACCGATTTGCTTTTTGCGCAGGAGGCGACATTAAGTCTATATGCATCTCAAAAAAAAACTCATCTTTGAGAAAAAATTTTTTTAAGCAAGAGTATGAACTTAACTATCTAATTCAATCTTTTTCTAAGCCTTACCTCGCAATATGGAATGGCGTAGTTATGGGTGGCGGAGTTGGATTATCAGTATATGGAAAATATAGGATTACCACAGAAAATGCAAAATTCGCTATGCCAGAATCTGCAATAGGTTTTTTTCCAGACGTAGGAACAAGCTACATCTTATCAAGGATGAAGAAATCAATGGGATTATTTATTGCTCTTACAGGATATATATTAAATTATTTTGAAATCTATAAATTGGGTCTTGCGAATAAATTTGTTGAAATGGACAATTTGGAAAATTTTGAAAAAAATTTTATAGAAAATGGCAAAATAATAAGTAATTCAATAGATAATTTTTCTAACAATAAAAGTGAAATAATTAATAATATTGGTAGGATTAATAAACATTTTTCTACTAAAAATATAAATAATATTTTTAATAATCTTATGAGTGATGATACGCCTTTTTCAAAAAAAATATTGGGTATTCTAGTTAAAAGATGCCCTATGAGTCTTGCTATAACTTTTGAGATGATTAACAGAGCGAAGAAAAAGAGCTTTAAAGATTGTTTACATATGGATTACCATTTAAGTCAAATTATGATCAACAGAAAAGACTTTGAAATTGGTGTTAACGAGGTATTAATTAATAAAACTTATAATCAAAAATGGGACCCTCCATTAATTAACGAAATTACTAGTAAAATTAAAGAAAACTTTAATAATATATCGACAAAAAAACTCAATTTAGATATTGGATAATAAAATGAATAAAAAAATTCCAGATAGTTCAAGAGTTGTTATAATAGGTGGGGGTGTGGCAGGTTGTTCGGTTGCATACCACCTAGCAAAAAGCGGCTGGAAAGATGTAACTTTATTAGAAAGAGATCAATTAACTTCAGGTTCAACATGGCATGCTGCAGGTTTGATTGGCCAACTCGGAGCATCTGCAAGCATTACCAAGCTTAGAAAATACTCACTGGACCTTTATAAAAATCTTGAGAAAATAACAGGTCAATCTACAGGTTTAAAACAAAATGGTTCTGTAACTGTAGCAACAAACAACGACAGAATGCAAGAGTTGCTTAGGCAAGCTACAACGGCACAACTTTTTGATGTTGATGTAGAAATTTTAGAAAAAAACAAAATTAGAGAACATTATCCAATAATTAATGATGATGATTTGGTTGGAGCTGTTCGTATGCCGATGGATGGGCAAGCAAATCCTGTTGATGTTACTCAAGCATTGGCAAAAGCTGCTCGTATGGAAGGAGCAAGAATTGTAGAGCACGCTCCAGTTAAAAAAATATTAATAAAGAATAAATCAATAGAAGGTGTAGAAACAAGTGAAGGAATTATTAAATGCGAATACATAGTCCTGGCAGCAGGTATGTGGTCAAGGCAAATTGGAAAGTCTATTAATGTTAATGTGCCCCTTTATCCTGATGAACATTTTTATATTTTAACCGAACCAATTGAGAATTTAACAAAAAATTTGCCAGTATTAAGGGATTACAATAATTGCTTATACATTAAAGAAGATGCTGGAAAACTCCTAGTAGGATTGTTTGAACCAAATGCTAAGCCAGCTTTCACAAAGAATAATATTGTTCCTGATGATTTTTCCTTTGGAACTTTTTCTGATGACTGGGATCATTTTGAACCATATATGATGGCTGCAATAAAAAGAATTCCTGTTTTAGAAAAAGCTGGAATAAGACAATTTTTAAATGGTCCTGAATCTTTTACCCCTGATAATAATTATATGCTTGGTGAAATTCCTGAAATTAAAAATTTTTTTGTTTGCTGTGGTTTTAATTCTATTGGGATAGTTAGTGCGGGTGGAGCCGGTAAAGTAACTGCGGAATGGATAATTAATGGTGGTATTCAAGAAGATTTGTTTAGTCTAGACGTATCGCGTTTTGAGCCATGGCAGTCTGAGATAAAATATTTAGTTGAAAGATCTACGGAAACGTTGGGTAATTTATATGCGATGCACTGGCCTTATAAACAATTTAAAACTGCAAGAAATATAAAATTACTTTCCTACCATGAAGAGCTAAAAAAAGAAGGTGCGTGTTTTGGTGTAGGTGCTGGATATGAAAGACCTTTATGGTATGCAAAAAATGATGAGGTTGCAGAAGATAAGTATAGCTTTAATTATCAAAACTGGTATCCGGCAGCAGAAAGAGAATCAAAGGCAACAAGAGATAATGTAGCATTATTTGAATTAACTCCATTTGCTAAGTTTGAAATTACAGGCAAGGATTCTCATAAGGAGTTGCAAATTATTTGTTCAAACAACATTTCAAATAACAAAGGTAAAACAACATACACACAGATGTTGAACAAGTATGGAGGAATTGAAGCTGATTTAAGCGTAACTTGCTTAGAAGAGGATAAATTTTTAATTACAACTGGATCCGCAGTAAGATACCATGATAAACACTGGATAGAAAAAAATATAGGTTCAGGTTCACAGGCTAAACTAAGTGATGTCACCGAAGATTATAATGTAATTGGAATCATGGGGCCAAACTCACGTAAATTATTATCTTTATTATCTTCAGAAAATTTTGAAACTATAAAATTTCCATTTGGAACTGGTAAAAATATTTTTATAAATAATATAAAAATTTGGGCACAAAGATTATCTTATGTTGGTGAGCTTGGTTGGGAGTTATTTATACCAACAGAAAATGCTAAAGAAATATATAAGATAATTACAAATATTGGCAAAAAGTATGAGTTAACTCACGCAGGTACACATACTATGGATATACTAAGAATGGAAAAAGGCTATTTACATTGGGGTCACGATATTTCGCCTGAAGAAAATCCATTTGAAGTGGGTCTAAATATGTTTGTGTCTTTCAAAAAAAGAGAAAAATTTATTGGCAGGGAAAAAATGGAATCTATAGAAAAAAAAGGTTGTAATAAAAAATTAGTTTACTTGACTTTAGATCAAGAAAATAATCCTGGAAATCCTCTTTTACTTCATGAAGAACCTATTTATATGGATGAGAAAATTGTAGGTAAAACTTCTTCTGGTCAATACTCATTTTATTATAAAAAAAGTATTTCTATGGGGCATATAACTCTTGCAGAAACATTTAATCTGAATGAAATTAAGAATAATAAGTTTGAAATTGAAGTTGCAAAAAAAAGATACCTCGCCCGTTTAAATATAGAGCCATTACATGACGCTAAAAACATTCTTATCAGAAAATAAATATGCTGTATTAGCATTTACAGCATCATTAATTATAATAATAACCTTTGCAATTAATATTACATTATCAAAATACAACTACGATTATTTTATAAATAAAATAGAGAGTCAGTATAATTTAAAGATAGAAAAAAAAGGTGACTATTCAATAATTTTTTTTCCAAAAATTATATTTAAACAAAATAATATGGATATTTCAAAAAAATCTGAGAATTTTTCGATTTTTTTGCGAAATTTAAAGCTTGAAGCAATAAAAGAGTATTCAAACCTTAATAATACTAATTTTAAACTTAATTCTCCGTCAACAGTTATTAATGGGATACCATTAAGAGATTTAAAAATGAATGGTAAATATAAAAAACAAGAAATTGAAATATCAAATTTATTTACATATATTAATGAAGGTGAATTGAATCTTACTGGCAAAATTAACACTGATAAAGAGACATCGTTTGACTTAACTGGAAATTTTACCAATATCTCTCTTACAACCTTATTAAGTCAAGCTCAGCTAATTGACTGGAAAAGACTAAGTTTTAAAATAAGATCAGATTTTGTTGTGAAATCAAAAGGAAAAACTGAATATGAAATAATAAAAAATTTGAATGCAAATCTCCCAATTAAGGGGATTTTTTTGATTAATGCTACTCAAGAAGAAAGGTTTGGAACAGCTCTATTAAACTTATTAACAGAAAAAATTCCTGAAATATCAAAAATTAGCCAGTCCTTAGATTTTATTATCAGTAAATTTGCTGACATTCCTTCAAGAATTGAAGGGACAATAATTATTGAAAATGGTGTGGTTAAAACTAATGAACTGTTTATTATTAATGATTACGCAAAGATGAGAGTTAATTTATTTTATAATATTTTACAAGATAAAATTGATGGAAAACTATTTTTTTATAAAGAAGATAATATTTATTTAACAACTGAGATAAAAGGTAATATAAGAGACCCTAGTATTCTCGTTGGAGGACAACCATTCATTACAAAAGATTCTGAAGAGCCTCTTGAAGATATAAAAAAAATTATTAATGAAGGAATAACAAATATTTTTCAAAAATTACTTGAAGAAAATTAATTTTTAAATATAATGATAGTATTATACAGTTCACCAACTCCAAATGGCAGAAAGATCTCTATTTTACTAGAAGAGCTTGGCGTGCAGTATAAGGTTCATCATATAAATTTAAAAAAAAAAGAACAATTTGATCCAAGTTTTTTAAGAATTTCTCCAAGTAACAAAATTCCTGCAATTGTTGATAATGAAAATAATCAAAATGTTTTCGAATCTGGGGCAATATTATTATATTTATCTCATAAATATAGAAAATTTTTTAATTACAAAAAGGAATGGGAAACTTATTCTTGGCTTATGTATCAAATGTCTGAAATTGGACCTATGCTCGGACAAGCTCATCAATTTTTATATTACAACCCGGGAAAGAGTAAATATACTGAAGACTTATATATGGAAAGAGCCTATAAAATTTATTCAAAGATCGATAAAATATTGGAATCAAGAAAATACATTGTAGATGAATACTCAATAGTCGATATTTCAATATGGCCATGGATTGCGAGATATGAGAGACAACGTATAAATATTGATAAATTTCCCAATATATTACAATGGTTTAAAACGATAGCTGCAAGACCCGCTGTTCAAAAGGGGTACAACGTGGTTGGCGAAAAAGAAATAATACCTTTCAGTTGATTTATTGATTTTTTCATATAAGTAGTCCTACAAGTTTTGTATTGATTAAAAATATATATGATTATTATTCTTACTTTTTTCACTACAATTAAATAGATCAAAAGAAAGGATCAGATGCCTAACGGAAAAATTAAATGGTTTAATGAAAAAAAAGGATTTGGTTTCATTAAGCCAGAAGATGAAGATAAAGACATATTTGTTCATATTTCTGCTTTTGAAAAAGCTGGAATTGAATTTCTTAATGAAGGTGACGCCCTATCCTACGAAGTTGCCGTAGAAAAAGGAAGACGAAAAGCCGTTAATCTTAAAAAGATATAATATTAAATTTCAAAACAGTAAGTTTTTTATCCAATAAGGATTGAAAAAGCAGTAAGGATTAGTAATAGTGCCATAATCCATTCTGTGGTTTTTTTAATTTTGTTATTTTTTAAAAACCTTTTTATGCCTGATCCAAATAATGCCCAACAGGAAATGCAAGGAAGGTTAACTAAGTATGATATCAAAACAAGAAATAATATGGAGATTAATAAACTTTCTTCTCTTGGAAAAAATAAAGATACAGCTGTACCGCAAATAACCCAAGCTTTTGGATTAACAAATTGGAAAATTATTCCTTCATAAAATTTAAGAGGCTTTCCTGTTTCTTGCTCTCCAACTTGTAATGAGCCAAAAATTTTCCATGCTAAATATACAAGATAAGCGGTACCTGCCCATTTTAATATTTCTTGTATAATAGGATACTGCTCAAATATCACACCAAGCCCTAAACACACTAATGTTAATTGTAATGCGTGACCTGTTGGAATACCGAATAAATGTGGTATGGTTCTTAAAAATCCAAACTTGATTCCAGAAACTGTTAGCATTGTATTATTTGGCCCAGGTGTTATGTACATTACTATATAATAACCTACAAGCGCTGCAAAAAGCTCAAGAGTTATCATAGTTTAATCTCTTAGATTAATAAATTGGATAGGTTGATCAATCCTTAAATCATCAACAAGAGTCATAACGGCCTGGAGATCATCTCTTTTTTTTCCATCAATTCTAATTTCATTACCAAGAATTTTGGCTTGTACCTTCAATTTTGAGGATTTTACTGCATTAGTTATTTTTTTTGAGATAGTTTGCTCAATACCCTCTATTAAATCACAAATTTGTCTAACTGAATTTCCTGATCCTTTTTCTGCCAATCGTTTTTTTAAAACATTTGGTTGAACCTTACGTCTAACCAGATGTGTTAGAACTAGATCATTTACCTGTTTTAATTTCATTTCATCATCTGTTATTATTTTTATTTCCTTCTCATTCCTTTCTATAGATGTTTGTGATCCCTTAAAATCATACCGCTGGCCTATTTCTCGAAGGCAATTTGCCAGAGCATTGTCTATCTCCTGAAGATCTATGCGACTTACGATATCAAACGAAGGCATTTATTTAGATTTTCTTTCTTTTTCATTATCAACAAGCTTCAAGATAGTATCAGGAATACTTTTCTTAGGTGAAATTCCTAATTCTTTTAAGCTTTCGACTTTTTTTAATAAACTTCCTCGACCAGTTAATCTATCCGTTGCCTGATTTATTTTTGAATTGGCATTTTCAATAGATTTTTTAACTTCTTCAAAGGCTTCAGTCATAAGCCTTGCCTTGTCATAAATTTCATGCGCTCTTTCAACTATTGTTTGAGTATTCTTTGATTGTTGGTCAATTTTCCACATTTGATCTATAACAGTAATCATAACGGGTAAAGTTGATGGTCCTACAATAACCACTTTATTTTTTCCAGCTTTTAAGATTATATCATTTCTCGCCGAAGCAGCTGCATGAAATGCCTCCTCATTAGGCATATACATTAAGACGGAATCAAGGCTATTAATTCCCTGTAATTTTTCATAGTTTTTTTCTGAAAGATTACGAATATGTGATAGTACTGACTGTATATGATCTTTTAAATTGATATCTCTAGTCTGAGAGCCTTCATCATTTATATATCGATACCAAGCATCAAAAGAAATCTTACAATCAATGATTAATTGCTTACCTTCAGGCAAGTTAACAACAAAGTCTGGTTGTTTTGATTGACCGTCAATATCCTTATAATTCTTTTTAACATAATATTGTTTACCTTCAGTCCATCCATATCCTTGAAAAAGAATTTCCAAACCCATCTCACCCATCTTGCCCTGATACCTATTTCCACCAACCAGAGCGTTTTTTAATCCAATTGTATCAGAATTAATTAAATCAACTGATTTTTGAATGTTTCTTGTGAGCTCCTCAAAAACACCAATTTTTTTGCTCTCTTCATTTTTTTGTTCTTGAAATATTTTTTTTAAATCATCAATACTTTGTTTTAGAAAAAATATTTCCTTATCAGGGTCTCGGTATCCATTTTTTTTTCTTAAAGTCCAATAAAGAATTGATGCAATGATTATTCCTGCTACAAAAGAAAAAATTATATATGTTATGAACATTAAATTGTTACAGTCTCCCCAATACTTGTCCTAATAATTTGATTATCATTATAGCCTAATTTTATGGCTTCTTGACGAAATCTTATTGGCGGCTCCCATAAATCTTCTGCAGAAAGCCTTATTGTTCCCCAATGCATACCTAAAATCTTATTGCTGCCAATTATTTTTGTAACCTTAGCCGCCTCTTCTGGCGTTACATGAGATGTTTGCATCATTTCTCTAGGTTCATAAGCACCAATTGGAACTATAGATAGTTCAAAAGGGCCTGCCTTTTTTCTAATTTCAGAAAAAACATCGCCATATGCTATATCCCCAGAAAAATATATATTGGTATTTTTAGCTCTAATAGAATATCCACACCATAAAGTTGAATTTCTTTCTTGTCCTAACCTTCTAGACCAATGAACCGCAGGCAAAGATTTAATTATTGTACCATTAATTTCTTTTTTATCATACCAATCTACTTCCGTTACTTTGTTATAGCCCTGTTTTACAATAATAGACTTAAGATTAAGCGGTGCGAATACTTCTATATTTTTTTTATCCTTAATTTTTTTTAATGTTTTTGTATCCAAATGATCATAATGATTATGACTAATTAATATTATATCAATCTTTGGAAGCTTATTAACTCTAATACCAGGCCTTACAAATCTTTTAGGACCAATACGTGTTGGTCCGGCGTAATCAGAAAGAAAGGGGTCGGTGAGTATAACGGTGTTATAAATCTTAATTATAAAAGATGCGTGCCCCAGCCACGTGACAGAGACTGGATTATTATTGGAGTAATATTGATTAAGAGCCTCTTGTTCTGAAATTGAATGATTAGGGGGAATATAGTCTGGCATTTGATCTTTTCCAAAAATCTTTTTCTTAATTATGCCTTCATAAAAAAACTTAAAAAAATTTCCATGATTTCTAACCTTGCTCCAATCACGTGAGGGGCTGCCGGGTGGGTTTCTGAATGTCCCGTCAGGCAAATGATGATATGGCTTTGTTTCCATTGAATTGAGTATTTTTATATATCTAAAAGAAAATAATGCAATTATCAAAAAAAGGAATTTTTTTAAAATTGATCGACGATGATATTTTTTCATTTGAAAAACTTTTTATACTAGATAATATAACAGTAATATAAATGAATAAAAACAATTCTCTTCCAGACCATGGATTCAAAATTAATGAATTTGAATCGCGCTTGAATAGCGCTCACAAAAAAATGCATAAATATGATTTAGACGCCTTATTGCTAACTACCCCGCATAATTTTAGATATTTTACTGGTTTTGATTCATATTTTTGGGAAAGTCCAACAAGGCCATGGTTTTTAATTATTCCCAATAATAAGCAGCCCATAGCCGTTATACCGAGCATTGGTAGAAGCGCTCTAGAAAAAACTTGGATTAAAAATATACAGATCTGGCAATCACCAAATCCTGAAGACGAAGGTATTTCGCTTTTAGCAAACGTAATTAACAAAATACAAAATAAATATGGCAGTATAGGTATTGAAATGGGTAAAGAAAGTACAATCAGAATGCCTCTAAAGGATTATTTTGATCTGCAAAATAAAATTAAAGGATTCTCATTTGTGGATGGATCAAAACTGATTTGGGAATTGAGGTTATATAAATCAAGAGAAGAAATACAAAAATTAAAATTTATTTGCAAAACTGCTAGTGAAGCCTATGAAAATCTTCCAAACATCATCGGTATTAATGAAACTGAAAGATCAATATGCAATAAATTAAAGATTGACTTAATTAAAAGAGGTGCAGATCATATAATTTTTATGTCTTGCGCTTCAGGAACAATAGGTTTTGATCAAATAATATATGATCCTACTGATAAAATATTGGATAAAGGAAAGATGATGTTCATTGATACAGGAACAACTTTTGACGGATACTTTTGTGACTTTGATAGAAATTTTGCATTTGGTTCTGTCAATGATAATGTTAAAAAAGCTTATGAAGCTTCCTGGAACGCATTAACACAAGGAATCCAAATAGCCAAGCCTGGAAAAAAATGCAGTGATATATACAAATCAATGAACGAAATTTTAATTGAAGCCGGATCGGCAGGAAACGGTATAGGCAGAATGGGACATGGTTTTGGTTTGCAATTAACTGAACCTCCATCTATTATGCTCAATGATGATACAATACTGGAGGAAGGAATGACCCTTGCTATCGAACCAGTTTATGAATTTAAATCAGGTAATATGCTAGTACAAGAAGAAGATATCGTTATTACTGCATCCGGCAACGAGATTATCACTACAAGATCACCAAATGAGATGCCACTAATAAGATGAATGAAGAGCTAATACAAGAAACTCAAAAACTACTGACCTTTGAAAGTTATTCTGGAAAAGAAAAAGAAGTTTCAGATTATGTCGAAATATTGATGAAAAGATTGGGTTTTAGAGATGTGTTTCGTGACGAATATGGAAGTGTTTTTGGATTTATAGGGCCAAAACAAGAAAAAACTGCAATTCTTTTTGATTCCCACACTGATGTAATGCCAGTTAGAGGAAAATGGAAACACCCACCATTTGCAGGTGAAATTAGTAATGGAAAATTATATGGAAGAGGTTCAGCAGATATGAAAGGTCCTCTTTGTGCATCTATCTTTGGAGCTATTGAGGCCCAAAAAAATAATAGTTTAAAAAAACAATACGCAGTTAGCGCTTCAGTTTTAGAAGAGGAGATAGAAGGAATTGCGCTTGGAAGAGTAATGGATAGAGTAAAACCTGAAAACGTAGTAATATGCGAACCATCAAAATTAAAAATTAAACTTGGGCATAAGGGAAGAATCGAATGCTTACTTTATGTCAATGGTAAAACTTTTCATTCAGCCTTCCCTGAAAAGGGGGATAATACTATTCATTTAGCAGCAAAGGCAATCAATGCATTGCAAAAAATCAAATTTACAAATTCCCATGAAATGGGTGAGGGTGTTTTAACACCAACAGGAATTATTACAAATTCAAACACAAGTATGGCACCATCTGAAACGGCAATTAGATTTGATAGAAGAACTGTACCTGGGGATAATGACAGCTTAGTTGAGAAAGAAATTATGGATATTGTTAATAAAATAGATCCAAAGGCATTTTCCTTCAAAATAGAAGAATCTAAAACTATTACCTACAGTGGAGAAGAAATAAATTGCAAAAAAACATTTAAACCATGGACTTTAGATAAAAATGATTTGCTGGTCAAATCACTGACAGAAGCTGTTAAAAAAAATAAAATTGAAATAGATATGGGTTATTGGGGTTTTTGTACAAATGGTGTAGAATCAATGGGCAATAGACAAGTAAATACTATCGGTTTTGGACCAGGTGATGAAGAGTTGGCACATACTACTAACGAGTATATTGAACTAGAACAATTAAATAATGCCTATAAGGTATATAAAGATTTAATAATTATAGAAGATCAAAAATAACAAAACAAAAATACGAATCTAAAAAAGAAAGAAAATTATAATTAGAATAATTCTAAAAATATTCTTAACTATATGAATTAATAAATAATTATTAAAAATTATTTAAATTTTAATAAATTTATCTACAAGGTAGCCTTATTTAAATGAGGTTAAAATGAAAGAATTTTCTAAATTATTGATATTATTTTTATTGGTTTCTAGTTTTAGCAATAATGCTATCGCTAATTCCGTTTATGGACCATTTCCTATAACCTTACAAGGTTATACGGGTGATAAAACTAATTCAGTTAAATATACTGGGCAGATGGCAAGACACATTTTACATGATAGTTTAAAATCTATTGTAAAAACTGGTGATGTTGAAAAAATGATGGCTTACTATAATGGAGAAGAAAAATTACAAATTTTGGCTCCTAAATCTAAAGATGACTTTGTAATTAAACAAACAATGGTATCAGATGTGGGGAGTGGGAATCTTTCAGGTAAAATGTATAAGGGCGCTATCCCTGGATGGGGAAACCTAACAGGACCAGAGGTAATTGAACATATGATAAATAAAGCAGGTGAAGTTTCTGGAGGTTTTGATCCTGATACAGGTTTCGATTATACTCAATTAATTTCTAAATTTGCAATGGGCGCAGTTTTCTATAATCAAGCTGCAAATAATTATCTTGGTAAAAAAATGGAAATTGGACAAAAACCGAATAGCAAACCCTACAAAGAAGGGGCATACTACACTGGCAAGGAGCACAGTTGGGATGAAGCATTTGGATATTGGGGCTCTGCAGCACATGGTCTTAGTCTAACTGCAGAACAAAGCTACAACGTTACAAAAAGAAAAGATATGGCTTCTGCAGATTATAACAGTGATGGGGTTGTTGATCTTTATAATGAATACACGTTTGCACATGCATACTATGCATCAAGTTACGACAAAGGTGGAAAGACTAATTATCTTGCGACTATAAATCAAGCATTCATTGATGGTAGAAAAATAATTGCTGATGCTAATGGAAGAAATCTTAATTTTGATGAAAGAACTAAATTATTAAATCAAAGAGATATTATAAGAGACAATTGGCAAAAGGTAATAGCTGAATCTGTATTCAAATATGCAGGATCAACGTACAAAGATATAGTTGCTTTAGAGACTATTATAAAAGCTAATGGGGATACTTCAGATGCATTTAGAACCTATGCTAAGCATTGGGGAGAACTTAAAGGCTTTGCATTAGCCCTTCAGTGCGGTCCTGAAAATCTTGGCGAAACTGCCGTTAAACTTAATCGTATGATGGGATTAGGTCCGGTTCTTTTAAATGCTTCTCAAGTTGTTGGGATAGATTCAAATGGTAATTTTATTAAAGACCAAGCGCAAGATTGGAATGAATTTAAACTACATATGCTAAAAATTCAAAAACTTATGGTTGATGAATTTGGAGTTATAGCTAAATCTAAAGATCAACTTAGCGAAATGACAGCTCTAGCTGGCAGTATGGGTAATTCTGATTCTGCTGAAAATGACTAATAAACCTATAAGCGTGACTTATAACAAGTCACGCTTAAAGACTTGAGCCAGGCTTATTGTATGGAAATTTTTTTTGATTATTTATCAAATATAAGCGATCAATTTATTGATCCGAAAAAAAGAATTTTTTTTATTTATATACTTATATCTATCTTAATTGCTTCTCTGTGGTTTATTTTTATTAAAAAATTAACCTTATTGGAATCTTTAAGAACAATTTTTGATAAAAAAATATTTTTTTCTAAATCTGCTAAATCTGATTACAAAATTTTTTTTATTAATCAATTAATTATGATGCTTACATCTCCCTTTCTTGTCGCACAATTAACTATAGCAACAGCATTATATTATTATTTCCATACATTAGACTGGCTTAATTCAGGAATGTTTAATCAATTACCTGTTAATTATGTAATACTTTTATTTACAGTTTTTCAATTTGTTTTAGACGATTTTAGTAAATTTATTATTCATAGATGGATGCACAAATGGCCAATATTGTGGCCACTTCATAAAGTTCATCATTCAGCTAGCGTTCTTACACCTATGACAGTATTTAGAACGCATCCTATTGAGGGTATTATTTTTTCCTTAAGAAGTTCATTTACCCAAGCTATTAGTATTTCTTCTTTTATTTTTCTTTTTGGAAGTTCAGTTGACCTATATACAATTTTAGGTGTAAATATTTTTGTATTTTTATTTAATATATTTGGTTCTAATCTAAGGCATTCCCATATAGGTATTCGTTATTGGAGATGGTTAGAACATATATTAATTTCACCTGCACAACACCAACTCCACCACTCTATCGCTGTAAAACACTATGATAAAAATTTTGGATCTACCCTCGCAATTTGGGATTGGATATTCGGATCACTACATCATTCAGTGGAATTCGAAACGCTTAAATTAGGTATTAATAACAATAAATATGAAAAAAATTACGATTTAAAATATCTGTATTTTCAACCCATTAATGAAATTAATGATTATATTGTAAGTAAATTAAAAAAAGTAAAAAATATAATTATGAAGCCTTTTTTAAAAGGAAAATATTTAAATGAAAGTTAATCTCTTTATACTGCTACTAACAATTTTATTTGCTGAGAATCTTTTTGCAAAAGAAATAAATATTTATTCACATCGTCAACCTTTTTTAATTAATCCTTTTCTTGAAGCTTTTACTTCGGAAACTGGAATAAAAACTAATGTAATTTATTCAAAAAAAGGTTTAGCGCAGAGACTTAAAGCTGAAGGAGAAAATAGTCCCGCCGATGTAATTTTAACTGTAGATATTGGTAGGTTGTATATTTATGAAGATTTGGAATTACTAGCTTCCATTAAATCAACAAAATTGATTAGCAATATCCCTTCACATCTAAGAAGTTCCAAAAATACCTGGTTTGGATTATCAAAGCGAGCAAGAGTTATTATTGTAGATAAAAACCGAGTTAAAAATGGAGAGATAAAAAGAATTGAAGACCTTGCTAATCAAAAATGGGAAGGAAGAATATGCTCAAGACCCGGTAGTCATGTTTATAATCGTGCATTAATGGCATCGATTATTGCTGCGCATGGTAATATAGAAGCTGAAAAATGGGCTAATAAATTTGTTAATAATTTAGCGCGTAAACCCCAGGGCAATGATAGAGCGCAAGTTAAAGCAATCTATGAAGGTGAATGTGACATAGCAATAATAAATAATTATTATTTTGGAAAACTAAAATTCTCAGAAGATCCTGAACAAAAAAAATGGATAAAAAACTTGAGACTAATTTTTCCAAATCAAGAAGATGGAGACAGAGGATCGCATATAAACATTTCTGGAGGTGGTATTGCTAAATTTTCTAAAAACAAAAATGAAGCAATTGCTCTTCTTGAGTTTCTAACTAGTGAGAAAGCTCAAAAATTATACGGTGAAATAAATTTTGAATATCCCGTAAATCCCAATATAGCAACCACAAGTGAGTTGAAGAGTTGGGGAGTTTTTAAAGAAGACCAGCTACCTATTATTAAAATTGCTGAGCTAGCCCCAGTGGCTCAAAAAATCATTGATAGAGTCGGCTGGTAAACTATAAGTAAATCTGTGTTTTCTAATTGGAACAAGTGGTCGATAATTGTTTTTATTATTGCATTATTAATAATATCACCAATATTAACTATTTTTTATTCTGCATTTTTAGGTGATACCTCCCTTTGGCCTCACTTATTTTCAACTGTACTACCAAGATATACCTTAAATACTTTAATTTTAATGATTGGAGTAGGAAGTTTAAGTTTAATATTCGGGATATCAACTGCATGGGTTGTAACACGTTATGATTTCCCTGGTAAAAATATTTTTGAATGGGCTCTTCTTCTCCCTGCAGCAGTCCCAGCTTACGTTATTGCTTACACTTATACTGATCTATTTGAATATGCTGGGCCTGTTCAAAATTCATTGAGAACTATTTTTAATTGGGAGGGAGCGCAAGACTATTGGTTTCCAAACATAAGATCAATGGGTGGTGCAATACTTGTGATGTCTTCAGTGCTATATCCTTATATATACCTGATGGGAAGGTCATCTTTTTTAAGAATGCCAATATCTTTTTATCAAACAGGCTCAATATATGGAAAAAATATTTTTTTAACAGTAGCCCTACCGCTATCTCGTCCGGCAATAATTGCTGGATTAGCATTGGTTTTAATGGAAACAATTTCTGATTTTGGAACAGTTGACTATTTTGCAATTGAAACTTTAACATTAGGTGTTTTTAATGTCTGGCTAGGCATGAATAGTTTATCTGGAGCATCTCAAATTTCCAGTGTTCTTTTTATAATCGTTGTAATATTATTAACTTTAGAAACAATAGGAAGGAAAAATCAGAGATATTTTGAAAAAAGCAGTGGCCAAAATATATCAAGCATAATAGAAGCTGAGGGAATACGCAGATTAATTTATTCATTTTTATGTTTCATGCCCATATTATTAGGTTTTATAATTCCAACCTCGGTACTTTTAAATTTTGTTTTAAAGGGTTTTGCAGTTATAAATTTTCAAGAAATATTTTCTGCCATGTTTACTAGCTTATATATAGCAATTATATCTTCAATTTTAGTTATATCCGTTTCAATATTGATGATAACAGTTAGTTATTTTAGATCAAATAAATTTCAAAAGTTTTTAATTTTTATATCCTCTTGCGGATACGCCTTTCCGGGAACCATATTAGCTGTGGGTGTAATTGTATTCGTTGGATTATTGGATAATTTTTTTAAATTTAATTTTAATTATTACACAGGTGGAATAATTATTTTGTTATTTTCCTACACAATAAGATTTCTAGCAGTTGGCAATGGCGCAATTAAATCAGGGGTGACAAAAATTAATCCCAATTTAATAAATGTAAGCAAAATAATGGGTTTTAGTTTTATTAAAATTTTAAGAAAAACAATAATACCCCTAATATATACTAATATATTTGTTGGAGTAACATTAGTATTTGTTGATATCCTCAAAGAACTTCCGATGACACTTTTATTGAGACCATTTAATTTTGAAACCCTTGCAACATATGTATATCAGTATGCAAGTGATGAATTGCTTGAGGAATGCTCATTAGCAGCTTTAATGATTGTAATAGCAGGAATTGGTCCTGTAATTCTTTTAAATTCTGCTATAAAGAAAACTGGGAAAATAAGAAAAAGTGAGCCTCTTATTTATTAAAAATTATATTAAAATAAACTATAATTAAAAAATGCCATTGCTAAAAATATCAGGTTTAAATTATAATAATGATAAAAAAAGTATTTTAAAAAACATAAATTTAGAAGCTCAAGAAGATGGCATTACTTGCGTATTAGGTCCCTCAGGTTGTGGAAAAACAACTTTGCTGAAACTTATTTCAGGTTTAGAAAAGACTCAGGACGGAGAAATAATTCTAAAAAATGAAACTATAAGTTCAAAAACTCTGCATAAAGAGACTGAAAAAAGAAATATTGGATTTCTTTTTCAAGAATTTGCATTATTTCCTCACTTAACTGTAGAAGAAAATCTAAAATTTGCATTGAATAACAAAGCTCAAAATAGGGAGATAATTGATGATATTTTGAAAATTGTAAAATTATCAGATTCAATCAATAAATATCCACACGAATTAAGCGGGGGTGAGCAGCAACGTACAGCACTTGCAAGATCTATTATCGCTCAACCAGACTTATTGTTACTTGACGAACCATTTTCAAGTTTAGATTTAAATTTGAGAGAAGAAATAAGAGATGACACCCTTCATCTACTTCAAAGATTTAATATTTCAGCAATTGTAGTAACACACGATCCATTTGAAGCTATGTTTATGTCAAATAAGATATATATTATGGATAAAAATGGAAGCATAGTTCAATCAGGTGCTCCGGCTGAACTTTATAACAAGCCAGTAAATTCTTATGTTGCCGAGTTTTTTGGAGAGACAAATAAGTTTGAAGGCACTGTTATCAACTCAACAGTCATAACACCTATAGGAAACATCCCAGTATCAAATATGAGAGAATCTGATAGTGTTAATGTTTATGTCAGGCCACAAGCTATCGAGCTTACTGAAGAAAAAACTCCGGTTAATGGAATAAAGGGAACTGTTGTAACCTCTAAACTTATTGGATCTTTTAGTTTAGTGCATTTATCTGTTTTAGGTGATAACAATGAGGTTATTCACGTACATAGCCAAATGCCATCTAATTTTCTGCCAAAACAATCTACTGCTGTAGGAATAAAAATAGATAATAGCCAAATATTTATATTTTCAAAATAATTTATTATTATTCAAGGTGCTTATTAACAAGATTCTCTATTAAGTTTATATGATCGGAACTATTGTTTAAGCAAGGAATATAATTAAATTTTTTTCCTCCCGCCTGAATAAAGTCATTTTTAAATTGTATTTCAATCTCTTCTAAAGTCTCTAAGCAATCAATACTAAAAGTCGGAGAAATTATATCCACATGGGATATTCCTTTTTTTGGCAAATTTAATAATAAATTTTCGGTATATGGTTTGGTCCATTCACCAAATCCAAATTTGGAATGAAAAGATGAGATATATTCATCATTTTTTATATTAAGTTTTTTGGCGACAAAATCAGAAGTTTTTAAACATGAATCATAATATGGGTCTCCATCTAATATATATCTTTTTGGCAACCCGTGGTAAGTAAATATTAATAGATTTGATCTTCCATGCCTATTCCAACTATTTCGAATCTGGTTTGCGGTAGAATTTATAAAATCTTCTTCCGTATAATATTCTTCAATAAAATTAACCTTAGGATTCCACTGCATTTTTTTTAATGATACCAAAACTTCATCTCTTATACTTTCCATCGTTGAAAATGAATATTGAGGAAACATTGGAAAAATTAATAAATTATCAATTCCTATATCTTGAAAATTCTTTAACTCAGATGCTATTGAAGGATTCCCATAACGCATTCCGATTGAATAAAATATATCCTTGTTTGTATTCTTTAATTTTATATTATCTAATAGCATTTTACTTAATACAAGCAATGGGGAGCCATCTTTCATCCATATTTTTTTGTAGTCTTTCTGTTTTTTATAAGGTCTAATATTAAGAATGATCAAATACAAAATTGGTAACCATATTATTCTCGGAATTTTTATTATTCTCCTATCTGACAAAAATTCTTTTAAATATTTTTTAATATCTTTTGGATTTGGAGAATCTGGAGTTCCTGTATTCGCTAAAAGAACACCTGTTAGTTTTCTATCATTACTCACTTTGAGAATCGCTCGAAGGAACACTGCTTGGCAACGAAATAACATACCAGGCTACCAAAACTAATGTAATAAATAATAGTGATGTAAATAATATACTTCTAGTCGCACTATAAAACATTATAACTGCGAAAATTTGGAATATAACCATAATTATTTTTGCATTTTTTGGGACCACTTTGTGCTTTTCCCAATTTTTTAGAATCGGCCCAAATCTCTTATGATTAATTAACCAACGATGAAGCTTTTTTGAGCTTTTTGCAAAGGCCCAAAGTGCTACCAATAGTAATGGTGTCGTTGGGATTCCAGGTGTAAAAATTCCTATGAAGGCGATCCCTACACATATCCATCCAAGGCCAATGTAAAAATATCGAGAAAAAATATTCATTGGAAAGACTTATATAGTTGTTTTAACCTTAAAGAAAAGAACTATGTTGTTGGCGGCATTGTTTTTTTTCTAGCACCAACACCATGAATAAAAACAGCCAAAATAACAATAAAACCTCCTATAATTGTAGTAAAATTGGGAACTTCATTAATTCCAAATAATGGCATCCACACCCATAGAACACCACCAACTACTTCCATCAACGATAATAAGGCTAACTCTGCTGCAGGCATATACTTAGCACCCAAACTGTATAGTATAAGTCCTGATGCCACCAACGAACCGTGTAAAAGGCTTAGATAAACGTTTTCCGCAGGCATTAGAAAACTTTTTTCAGTAGAAAATATTATAATTAATGAAAAAGTTGAACAGAATAAACCTGCTAATACAACTGTGGTAAATTTTGGTGTGTCTGGTCTCCATCGAATAGTAACAGTATACAAAGCAAATCCTAAAGCAGAACCAAATCCAACAATTGCACCTATAGGAGAACCTCCGATTGAATCATTTATAATCATAACCATCACGCCAACAAAGGCTATTATCATTGCAACAAAGGTAATCTTGCGTAATTTTTCTTTTAGTATTATGTAGCCTACAATCGCAGCTATAAAAGGCATTGCAGCAAGCATAAAAAGAGTAACTGCAGCAGTTGTCATTGTTATTGAAAAAATAAAACCTGTAAAAGCCATTGCCAAACAAAATCCACCAACAACACCTGACCAACCAACGCGTTTAAAATTTTTATAAAAAGAAAATCCCTCTCTAATCAATAAATATGTACACAAAATCGTTGCAATTGCAAAACCCCTATAAAAAAGATATTGAGGTTGGTAACTACCAGCATCTGTCATATACCTAACTACCACTGCACCAAAGCTCCATAATATACCAGCAGTAAAGACTAGGAAAAATCCTGTGAGATAATATTTATCAAGATTTAATGATTTAGAAGATTTCATTGTGATATTTTTATACCTACACCGGTAGAGGCATCAATATTCACTTCACTAATCTTGCCATCAACATTGTTGTTTGTCTTGAGCTTTTTGTTAGATTCGGCTGAGCACGACAACAATATCAAAATAAAAAAAATATTGAAAATATTTGTAAATATTATTTTCATTAAAAAAATTTGTTAAAATATTTATTATTAAATGTTTATCTGGAAGTGAGCTTAAGTTCAATACGTCTATTTTGACGAAGATCTGCCTCAGTATTACCATCTGAAATTGGAAAGGATTCACCGTATCCTGCAGCAGCTAGTCTGTTGGAACCAAAGCCTGCTTCAAGTAAAAGCTTTAAAACTGAATTGGCTCTTGCTGTCGATAATTCCCAATTTGATGGATATTGATAAGTGCTTATAGGTCGATTATCGGTGTGTCCCTCAACCTGAACTATCCAATTTATATCTGGGGGGATTTCATCGGTCATAGTCTTAAGTTTTGTTGCAAGTTCAAGCATTCTATTCTTTCCTTCTTCTTGCAAACTTGCTGAACCTGAGTCAAATAAAAGCTCGGATTCAAATATAAACCTATCACCTACTATTCTTATATCTTCCCTCTCACCAAGTATTTCCTTTAACCTACCAAAAAACTCTGATCTATATTCCTGAAGTTCAACAACTTTACTGGTTAAAGCTTTGTTGAGTCTTTCTCCCAGAACCTCAATCTTCAATTCCTTTGTTAACCTATCTTTTTCGCTTGCCTCAAGAGCAGCATTAAGGATTTCAAACTCCTGATTAATTTTTTCAATTTCTGCAGATAATAATGATATTTCTTCTAAAGCTGTTTTACTTGTTTCTTCACTTTTTGAAATCGTTAACTTAGATTCCTCAACTTGCTCACTTAAAGTCTTTATTGTTAGTTCTTGCTTTGCTTTTTCTTCCTCAGAAATAACAAGAATGTCATTCAGTTTGCTAATTTTTCCTCTTAATGACACTATTGTCCTGTCTTTTTCTACAAGCGTCTCATTAAGCTCAGATAACCTTAAGTTATTTGCCTTTATCTCTTCAAGTCTTTTAAGCAATTCAACATCTTTAATATCTAATTCTTCATTTAAAGCTATCAATTGGTTGTTAAGATTAGTTAACTCCATATTTAGATTTTTTAATTGCTCTACTCTGCCGGCCAAAGCTCTATTAATCCTTTCTCCCAAGTTTGCAGTATCGATTGAATCAATATTTTCACCCTCATACTGCATTAGTGCATTTGCAACAATTTGTAATTCCTCTCTTAATTTATTTATTTGCCCTGAAAGATTTATAACGGCCTTGTCCCTTTCCTCAATTATGTTTTCAGATTTCTGCAGTTCAGTAAATAGTTGAATATTTTTTTCACTTTCAGCTTGAAGATCCTTTTCCGTAGTCGAAAGTATTTTTGACAATTCTCTAAGTTCAAATTTTAATTCTGCGAGAGCCTTATCCCTACCTACCACTGCATCACTTAAATAAAATTGTGAAACGGTAAATACCATTAGTATGAAAATTATTACTATTAAAAGTGTTGCAAGGATATCTACAAATCCTGGCCAAATGTTAGGAGATTCTGATATTCTTCTTTTAATTGTATTAGAAACCATAGAGAAAAATTTACTTTCTCTTAGTCTTTGTTCCAGCAACAAGTTTCTGAATACCAATATCTAGATTTTTAAGATGCTTTCTGCTTTCAGAATCCATAACCCCCTCTTGAGTTAGCTTGGTTGTTAGCTGGAGCATGCTTGACTGAGTGTTCAATTGAGTTGTTAAAAAATTCGATAATTTTTTATCTTGTTCCTGGATTGAAACAGTTAATTTATTTAAATTGTCTGCTAAATCCTTAATGTAAGAAAATATTTCTTCTTGATTTTTTGATGTCTCTTGTAGGTTATAAGTTAAATTCCCAAGATTATCATATAATTTTTGAATTGCTAATTTAGTATGATTATCAATACCTTCTTGATCCTTCCCAATATGTGGCGTGCTATTATCTTTCATAAGTTTTTCTACTGTCTGCAAGAAGGATGTTTGTGCTTGTCCCATCTGTAAATCAACAAATCCTAATATTAACGAGCCCGCTAAGCCAAAAAGCGATGAGCTAAATGCAGTACTCATACCCTTTAAAGGTTCGTTTAAACCTTCCTTGAGACTATCAAAGAAATTTAACATATTTGCATCATTAACTGCTAGAGATCCGATTACATCACCAACTGATCCAATTGTATTTAAAAGTCCCCAAAATGTTCCGAGTAGACCAAGAAAAATTAGCAAACCTACCATGTACCTAGAAGTTTCTCTTGCTGTAGCCAGCTTAGAATCAATTTCTTGGAGATTACTTTCGATGCTAGAAGAAATGAAAGTATATTTACCTTCATCTTGAACGTACAATTCTTTAGCCAAATTTTTTATAAAAGTAGAATTCATCTTAATCAATTTTGGTGAAGACTTGTTCCTAATGAATTTTCTTATAAGACTAGTATCATTATTAATATTTACTATATTAAGAGTTGAATAACCCAGACCAAATAGCAAAGCTACGATTATAGTGGTATTGATATATAAATTTGATAAAAATGCATTTTCTAAAAATGGGTATAAAAAATAGCAAATTATTAGAATTAGAACTAAAAAAATTGTCACTCTTGCAATATAAAAATTCTCTGTTTTGGACATTAATTTTTTCCTTAATAAAGAATACAATGATACTTTTTCAATTATCCTTCAAGAGTATACTTGCGAAATATGAAAGAAAAATGACCTAATTGTATATATAATTTCTAGTAAGGGGCGCAGATTCTTGATTTTTTGTAATTTGTATCTGGAAAACCATATTGCCCATATTTCTAAAAGAATACTCACTAACAGAAAGATAAAACTCCCACATTCTGCAAAATTTTTCATCTAAAATACTTGAAATTTTTGACCTATTCTTGTTAAAATTATCTCTCCAATGCTTAAGTGTTTTTGCATAGTGCATACGCCATATTTCTATATCAGTTACCCATAATTCCTGCTTTTCTAATACCTTACTTACCTCACTTAATGTCGGTATATAACCTCCGGGAAAAATATATTTTTTTATCCAAGGGTTTGTGCCATATGGGGGATATTTAGAGCCAATAGAATGAATAAGCATAAGTCCATCGTCTTTAAGTAAGTTTTTTGAACATTTAAAGAAATTATTAAAATTTCTTAATCCAACATGCTCAAACATACCTACTGATATTATTCTATCAAATTTTCCATTTAAATCCCTGTAATCAATTAGCTCGAAATCAACTAAGTTTTCTAAACCCTCTTCCTTTAGTCTGTTTTTAGAAAATTCATATTGATTTTTTGAAAGCGTGATTCCCTTAACATAGGCTCCGGTATCTTTTGCAATTTGAATTGCAAGTCCTCCCCATCCACTTCCAATATCTAAAACTTTCATATTTTTATCATTTATATTTAATTTCTTTATAAGGTGATTCTTTTTATCAATTTGAGCTTGATCAAGGCTAATGTTATCGTTGTGAAAATAACCACATGAATATTGCATATCTTTGTCTAAAAATAATTTATATATTTTTTCATCAATATCGTAGTGATGCGCTACATTTTTATATGATTTTGGAATTGAGTTGAATTGCTTAAAGAACTTAAGTTTTGATAAAATTTGTTTTATAAAAAAATGAAAAGGATTATTATCTATATGAAATGAATTTTTTGTAATGATATCCATAAAGTCATCAAAAGTTCCTTTTTCAATGGTCAGCTCACCATCAACAAATGCTTCTCCTACGCATAATTCAGGATTTAAAAGAATTCTTTTTTTTGTTTTATTGTTATGTATTTTTATGCAGCAAAAAGGTTTGGATGATCCAAAAGTATATAGTTTTCCATCAGGATCGATAATTTCTAAGGTTCCATACTTGATTATGGAACGAATAAAAGAAAAAAACATATAATAATTTTACAAGAAATAAAAAAATAGAACAATATTTAATTAATAGATTAGGCAGCAATCTTTTTATGCTTGATTGCGTCTTTTTGTCTTTTTAATTCCTTTTCATCAATATAGGCAACCTGACAATGCTCTTGGCAATATGGTTTGCTGTCTAAAGGTTTTGCCCCACAAAAGTAAAAATCTTTTTCTTGAGGATCGCCATAGGGCCACTGACAAGTTGAAAACTTGTGAGTTACCTTATTTTGCATAATAAATTTTTTAATTTTGTCCATACACAATCCTAAATTTTCGTAAAAAAAGTTGTAACCTGAAACAACAACAGGGAAGAGCGTTCTACCTTAGGTTTGTATTTTTTTCAAGAAATAGGTTAAAAAAACTGAATAAAATCAATATATTCCATTAAACTGTCAGTGGCACACAACATTTAGTATAATATAATTTAGCTAAAAACGAATCGATAAGCAATTTTTTAGTAATTAGAATTTTTTATTGAATTAGCTAATATAATTATAATTAAAAAAATTTAACTTTTTTTTGAATATACTTTTGATGATATTCCTCAGCAGGGAAAAAATTGCTAAATTCTTTAACCTCTGTAACAATTTTACTATCAAAATCTCCTGAAATTTTTTGCATTGAATTAATTGCTGAATCTCTTTGATATTCATCAAAATAAAATATAGCCGACCTATATTGTGGGCCAATATCTAGACCTTGTCGATTTAGAGTGGTTGGATCATGACATTTCCAAAACTCTTCTAATAATAATTCATAAGATGTTGTATTTGAATCAAAATTTACTAAAACAGCCTCAGCGTGCCCTGTTCTACCTGTGCAAACCTCCTCATATGAGGGGCTTTCCTTGGTGCCCCCAGAATAGCCAACTTCGGTAGATAAAACGCCATTAAGTTTGCTAAATATCTCTTCAACTCCCCAAAAACATCCGGCTGCAAAAATTGCTTTATTGCTTGTCATTATTTTTAAATTCCCTATATTTTATGCTCTATTGTTGCAAAAGCTTCAAGTAATTTCTTGACCAAAATAGCAAAAGATAATAAACCAAACACTCTTTAAATAATAAACACTGGGAAGTAAAAAATGCATAAAGGTACTGTTAAATGGTATAATGCCAGGAAAGGTTTTGGTTTCTTGGAACGAGAAGACGGAGAAAAAGATGTTTTTGTTCATGCGACTGCAGTTAAAACTGCGGGTATGAATAGGCTTCAAGAAGGCGAAAAAATATCATTTGAAATAGAAGATGGTCCTAAAGGACCGAATGCAATAAATTTAAAAAAAGAAGAATAAACTTCTAAGTGTTTAGACCCTTTTTATAGGGCTGAACTAATTTTCTGCATACAAAAGACAAGTCCATTGTGTTGAGCGAATCATCGAATACTTGGTATTCTTGACATTCGAAGACATCATTTTCTTTTTGAAGAACTGTTACGAAAAACATATACATATTACCCTGCCCGTCCTTAAAATTAGAAATATCATAAGCTTTAACCTCATATCCTTCATTAATAAGGTCCAGATATGTTTTTTTTGTATCCCTCCATTGATCATTATTAGGATCTGCGTATAAATTTCCACAGTAGAGATAAAGAGTAATTGCTAAAAGTATCTTAGTAAATTTAAACATTATTAAAAAATAATATAGTATTTATAATTAAATAATTCTAGCTTTATTAATTGTTTTTTAACCATAAAATTACATCATTAATATGTTTGTCTGGTGGAAAAATCGGATAAAAAACTTTTACAACTTTTAGATTATCTACAATCAATGTCAGTCTTTTAATATAAGTCCTTCCATCAACAGAGAAGGTAGGGAGTCTTAGTAACTTTGCCAAGTCAAGATTGTAATCACTTAAAATATCATGACTTACCTTAAGTCTTGAAGTCATTTCTTTTATATCTTGAATATTTTGAGAGGTGATTCCTATTGGAACTGCGTTTAATTTTATTAATTCATCATAATTATCAGCAAAGCTTATATTTTCAACAGTACATCCTCTAGCTCCTGGAATATTATTCCAATTATTAGGTAATTTTGCATCTGGCCTGCCTGTCATTGGATAAAAATATAAAACTAGCCTAAATGACTCCTTTCTTCTCAATTTAAGGTAATCTCCATTTGTTGTTAATAAAGAGATGTCAGGAATTTCCATGCCATATAAATGATTACACAATCCATCATCTTTAGGTATTAGTATATCTTTTGGTAAAGTGTTAAAATTAACTCTTTTCAAATGTTTCTCTATTTATTTTTTAATGCTCTCTCTAGCAAGTCTAGCCTATCCTGTCCCCAAAAAATCTCATCATCCAAAACATAGCTAGGGGATCCAAATATATTATTTTTAGCAGCTAAAGGGGCCATGTTTTTAAATTTTTCTAACATATTCTTTTGTTGTTTTATTAAATTTTGAAAATCAAGATTACAGTCTATACATATTTTTTCCAATATTTTAAGATTACCTATATCTTTATCTTCAACCCATATTGCTTCTAAAAGCTTATGTGTTAACTTATTTTGATCATCTTCTTCATTTAAAGTTAGAATCATACAAGAAGGAGTAATAATATCTGAAGGAGGAAAATTTTTTGGTTCTATCTTAATAGGTAAATTTAAGATTTCTTTCCAACGTTTTAATTCCATTAAACGATATACTTTTCTTTGTTCAGCTCTTTTTGACAAGGGTAGTCCTCCAGAAAGTGAGAAAAGTGTTGTATGATCTAATGGGCAATGAATTATATTAAAATCGTATTTATTTTTTAATAGGTAAAATCTTTCTGAACCTAAATATGCCCAAGGAGACATTAATGTATAATAATAATAAATTTTCATTTTATATATAAAATATAGATAATATATATTATATGTAAACTATAATGAGCAACTATAAACCTCTTCAAGGAATGGAAGTTCCGCGTTATGCGGGATTAGCAACTTTTTTTAGATTACCTATAAATGAAAATCCATCCTCATCAGAAATTGATATAGGTATAATTGGAGTACCTTGGGATGGTGGAACGACAAATAGGCCAGGAGCTAGACATGGGCCAAGAGAAGTGAGAAGTGCATCATCTTTAGTTAGATTGTATCATCCTGTTTCATTAAAAAGTCCATACGACGTCTCTAAAGTTGCTGACTTGGGAGATTGTTCAGTAAATCCAGCTGATCTAAAAGATTCACTGTCAAGAATAGAGAACTTTTATACAAATATTAATAAATTAGGGATTAAACCAATTTCCATTGGAGGTGATCATTTAATATCTCTTCCAATACTAAGAGGAATTGTTAAAGATAAACCCTTAGGTATGTTTCATTTTGATTCTCATACTGACACATGGGATAGTTACTTTGGAGGATTCAAATACACTCATGGAACTCCTTTCAGAAGAGCTATTGAAGAAAATCTTTTAGATCCAAAAAGAATTGTTATGCTTGGGATACGTGGATCACTCTATGATCCTAAAGATCTTGATTGGGCAAAAGAAAAAGGTGTAACAATAATAACTATTGATGAATTTTTTAAATATGGAATAAATAAATCAATGGAGATTGTAAAAAAAGTTATTGGAAATAATGATGCTTACCTTAGCTTTGACATTGATGGGATTGATCCAACTTTTGCACCTGGAACAGGAACTCCAGAAGTTGGGGGATTTACGGTTAGAGAATCTCAAGGCATATTAAGAGAATTAAGTAATATTAATTTTGTTGGAGCTGATGTTGTAGAAGTTTCCCCTCCATTTGATGTAAACAATCAAACATCCTTAGTTGCGGCAAATATTGCATTTGAGATATTGTGTTTAATGACCAAAACTTCAGGTAAATTATAAATTATTATTAGTCAAAACCGCCAAAATCCTTAAATAAATTTGGATCACCAAAAATATCGCCATAATCTTGATTTCCGCCTAACTCTCCTTCTTGGAGCGCATCATCGCTAACTTGGTTTTGTTGAAGGAGTTTTAACTGTTCTGAAAATTTAGACTTTTTAGCTTCTTCAGCTGCGGTAACACAAGCTGGTCCGTATAAATTATTTTTTATAAGTTGATTAAAACTAAAAATACCTACTACCATTAAAAATAAAATAACAAATACTGACTTTGGGATTTTAAAAGATTTTTTTTCATTTTTTTGCAATCTACTGTCTTTAGTTTGTTCAAATAATAATAAATCTTGTCTTTCTTTTTTTCGGCGATCTTCTCTCCTTCTTAATATTTCATAAGAAATTGCCGCTATTAAAGTTAACGCAATAATGACTAGAGCAAGCGCACTAATGGCAGGACTAATACCTAATCTAACCTTAGAGGCAATAACTGTGGTTAATGTTTGATCTGAAAGAATGCTAAAAACAGTGGTATTATAGTTTTCAAAGGAAGCCAAGAAGGCAATAACTGCTGATGAAGCGATTGCAGGCATTAAATATGGAATTAAAATTTTGAAAAAAACTTGTGTTTGACTAGCTCCAAGATCTAAAGCTGCCTCTTCTTGAGTTTGATCAAACCTTTGCAGACGGGCTACAAAAATAAGAAAACAATATGTTGAAATGAAACAGGTTTGACCCAAAATTGTTAAAAAAATTCCATTGCGACCAATATCAGCTATAAAACCTTCACCTCCGATTGTTGCAATACGATCCCAAAGTACAACTGTTGATATTCCAATTATTACACCAGGAAACAATACCGGCATAATAGATACGGAATAAAAAATAGTTCTTAATCTGCTGTGGACTTGGGTTAATACGATTGAAGCAGCCATACCTATTGGAACTGCCAAAATAACTACCCCAGTACCTATAATTAAACTTTTTATCAATCCGTCATGTAGTCGCCAGTCACTTGCTAGCCCAGCTAGATGCTGACCATCATAAGCAATTTTGCCTTCTTGAAACCATCTCCAGCTGAAGCATTCCCAGGGGGTAATAGATGGAAATTCCGCTGAATTGAATGCAGTAATACTCATAATAATTAAAGGACCAAACAAGTATGTTAAAAAAATAAATATATAAATGCCAAATATAAAATTTAACGCATGTTGAGGTTTCATCGAATTATCTCCCCGATTTTTACTTTAAATAAACGCATCATTAGCAGGACAAAAACTACTGAAACAGAAAGCAATAAAATTGAATACGCTGAGCCCCTAGACCAGTTATCGTTCATATTGAACCATTGATAAATTAATTGCGTAAACCAATATGTATTCGGACTACTTAATACTACTGGAGTTGCAAGTGCCCCTGCCGTTAACATAAATACCATAGTACATCCCGAGGCGATTCCAGCTTTTGCATGAGGAATAACAATTCGCCAGTGAGTTCTAAGAGTTGAAGATCCTAAATCTTTTGCCGCTTCAAGCTGGTTTGTGTCTAGACTTTCTATTGCATTATAAAGAGGAAATATCATCAAAAGAATATAAGCATATGTTAAACCTGTATAGAGAGCTATATCCAAAGCTATAAAATTAATAGCTGAATCAATTAAACCAGATCCGATTAAAACATTGTTTATAACTCCTTCTCCGGCAAATAAAATACGCAGCGCAAAAGAGCGAAGAAGCTCATTAATCCAAAAAGGTATAATAAGAGATACTATTAAAAGTCTAGCTGATTTAGGATTTGCTACTTTTGCCATATAAAATGCAATTGGATAACAAAAACATAAGTTTATAATTGTAACAAAAATTGCAGTAATAATTGTATTGAAAAAAACACCTATATCTACATAGTTATAATTATCTTGACTTGTTTCTGACCCAAAAATAAAATGCTTATAATGGACAAGCGTATGAACATCATCTGGTCCTCCTCTGAGTAAAGGCGGAAGATTCGGCCTAAAAGATAAGTCCAACATATATAATTGTGGAATAATAATTAAAAAAACAAGCCAAAAAACAATAGCAATTATAAAATAAGTTGAAATTAATGGGCCATTTTTTTTGTAAAAAGTATTCATTAGCAATTTAACTCTAGTCTACAGCAAGGGCACCCTTTGGGAGCACTATTGCCTTTTGAGAAGAAAAAGTTAACTCAACATCTGTATTATTTGATAACTCGCTTGTATCTACTGCGTTAGGAACGCTGAATTTCAGACTCATATCAGAATTCATTTTTAGGTAAATATTCTTCAAATTTCCTTCAAATTCAATTGTATTAACTTTAGCAGTAAATGTATTATCTAATTTATTGTTATCATTTTTTATAAAGATTGATTCTGGTCGAATAAAAAGTATAACATCATCTCCGCTAGAAAAAGAATGGTTGCTATTTTCATCTTTTTTTCCAGCCTTAGCAAAAAAATTAATTCCAGATGATTCTACATTAACTAAATCATTTTGAACCGAAGTTACTTTTCCGTAAAAAGCATTATTTTCCCCAACAAAAGTTGCTACAAATGGTGTGTGGGGATAGTCATAAACATCATCACATAATCCAACCTGTTCAAGCTCACCCTCATTCATAACAGCGACTCGGTCTGACATTGTTAGAGCTTCTCCTTGGTCGTGTGTAATATAAATAAAAGTAATACCAACTCTTTTCTGTATTGCCCTTAGCTCAGTTCTCATTTTTTGACGTAATTTTAGATCTAATGCTGACAAAGGTTCATCTAACAATAATACTTCGGGTTCAATAGCAAGTGCTCTAGCTATAGCTACTCGCTGCCTTTGTCCGCCTGAAAGCTCGTGAACTTTCTTGTCTCCCTGTCCGCTTAAGGCAATTAATTCTAATAGTTCTTCAGCTCTTTTTTGTCTTTCTAATTTTCCAACTCCCCTTACCTCTAAAGAAAAAACGATATTTTCTGATACAGACATTAGTGGAAACAAAGCAAGATTTTGGAATATTAAGGAAGTAGGTCTTTTATTCGGACCTATACCTGCCATATCCTGACCAGATATTAAAACTTTACCCTCAGAAGGATTTAAGAAGCCTGAAATAGCCCTTAACAAAGTGGTTTTTCCACATCCTGATGGCCCTAAAAAACTAAAAAACTCTCCTTCTCGTATCTTTACACTAACATTTTTTGCAGCATAAAAATTTCCAAAAGTCACAGATATATTTTGCAGCTCTACATCAGCACTCATTATTTCCTCAACAATCTAGTTCTGTTAATTACTTTACAAAAATTACCCTTAAAACTAATACTAAAAAGCGTCCTGATTATATAGATCAGGACGCCTAAACTTTAATATATTAAGCTTTATTACGCCGTTTCAAATTTATTTGCGTATTCAGCTCTTGCATCTGCATACCAAGGTGGCTCAGGCGGCCAAGGATTTAACTTAGTCGCTGTATCACCTGGATAAATTGCTTTGGACAACGCTTTTGTAGCATCTGAATAATGATCTGACGCTCCAACAACTGCTGAATTGTAACCAATTTCATTTACAGTTTGTCCACCAACTTTAGGTGTAAAGCTATAATTTATCAATTCATAAGCTTCATCAATATTTTCTGCTTTAGCTGATAATGTAATACCGTCAATCCAAGCTAATGCGCCCTCGTCAGTAGTTTGATAAGCAACTGGTTCGCCAGCTTTCATCATAGCTGCAATTGGTCCGTCCCATGTTTGACCAATAACAACGCCATCTGAAGTAAAGCCTTGCTTTTGCGGATCTGCTCCTGACCAAAACTTAACTAGATTTCCTTTTTTAGAAATACAATAATCAGTAATTACTTGCCAATTTTTTCTCATTGTATCTTCATCATTATACGAAGACCAGAAATCCATTTTACCTTGATGGTGCATCCATATTCCGCAACCAGTCATCATAGAGTAAGTTCTACCCATCATGAATGGAGCAGAAACAGCAGGATTAGGTTCCCAAATATCACCAAAACTTGGTAATCCATCTGGTTGCCATTTGTCAGTTCTCCAAGAAATTGATTCAGTTCCCCATAACTGAGGCACCCAATGCGAACCTTTTCCTCCAAAGTTCCAGTCTCTGTCTCCTACTGCAACCATTCCTGGATTAACATTACCTATATTAGTAATTTTTGACATATCAAATGGTTGTAACACTCCTAAGTTCTCCCATTGAAGAGCTCTCATATTAGTAGGACTTGCAAGGTCATAACCAGCACCACCGCCAGCTTTCATCTTAGCAATAATTTCTCCGTTATCACCAATTTTTGTGTGATTAACAGTAATTCCAGTTTTTGCTTTAAAGTCAGCAACAACTGAGTCCGGTAAGTATTCGCCCCACATAACTACATTAACTTCCCCGCTTGAAGCAGCAAATGCATTTTTCACAAATAGTGGTGCGGCGCCAGCAAGGGCAGCTGCAGCTGCACCTCTTTTCAAAGCTGTTCTTCGAGAAAACTTCCTCGCAACTTTTTGAGTTCTAACGCTTGATTGTTTAATTTTATCCATAAGGATCCTCCTAGATAATTAATTGATACACTCAACTATACTAATGATTTTATGACAAGTATTTTTTACAAAATTATTAATTTTTTTGACTTTTTAATAGGGAATTTTACCTATTTTTTGTTGAATAGTGGGGATTTAACGGCTAGAAACGGCAAAATGCTTACAACTGTAATTGGTGCCTACCCAAAGCCTGAATACCTAAATATAACAGATTGGTTCAGGGCAAAAGGTGGAACTGACACTGAGTATCCTACAAAATTTTATAGTGAAGAAATAAAAAAGTTAGGAACTAATGTGGAAAAATTTTTTTTAAATGCTACCAAGGATGTAATAAATGATCAGATTGAATGTGGAATAGATGTTGTTACCGATGGAGAAGTAAGAAGAGAAAACTACATACACTACCACTGTCGACACATAGATGGTATAGATTTCAATCATCTCACAAAAAAATCAGCTAGAACCGGAAATTATGAATGTTATCTTCCAACAATAATAAACAAGGTTAAAGCTCAGGAAGCTTTTTTAACAAATGAATGGTTGATGGCACAAAATTTATCCTCAAAACCTGTTAAGGCAACCATACCTGGTCCTCTAACAATTGCGGATACAATTGGCAATAATTTTTATTCTTCTACAAAAGATCTGACTAAAGATTTATCAGAAGTTATTAATGTAGAAATCAAAAGACTTTATGAGATTGGATGCAAGCATATACAAATAGATGAACCATTGTTTGCAAGAAAACCAGAAGAGGCAATAAATTTTGGAATTGAAAATTTAGAAAGATGTTTTTTTGGCTGCGATCAAAGTGTAGAAAAAATAACACATATATGTTGTGGTTATCCTGATAAGATTGACGCTATTGACTACAACAAAGCTCCGCTGGATTCATATTTTAAAATTGCATCTTCTCTTGAAGATTCGATAATTGATACTGTTTCCATAGAAGATGCGCATCGGCATAATGACCTGCAGATATTAGAAATATTTAAAAATACCAATATTATTCTTGGTTTAGTTAAGATTGCAAGTAGTGAGATTGAGACTGTTGATGAAATTGATTCAAGAATAAAAAATGCGCTTAAGCATATTAACAAAGAAAGGTTAATTGCAGCACCAGATTGTGGCTTGGGTCATCTTTCCAGAGAATTAGCTACGATAAAATTAAAACGATTGGTTTCTGCTGCAAAACTAAATTAGTCCAAAACTTCCCTAGGGGGATTAAATTCGTAACCTAAATTTGCAGCAACTGCTTCATAGTTTATGGTACCTTTAAAAACATTTAGTCCATTCATAAAATTATCATCAGATTTTAATGCCTCCCTGAAACCTTGGTTTGCAAGCTTAACTACATAAGGTATAGTTGCCTTATTCAATGCAAGGGTTGAGGTTCTTGGCACCCCTCCTGGCATATTTGCAACACAATAATGAACAACATTATCAACTATATACGTTGGATCGGCATGTGTAGTAGGCTTACTTGTCTCAACACAACCTCCTTGATCAATTGCCACATCAACGATAACCGAACCTCTTTTCATTTTTAATAACATTTTTTTTGTTATTAATTTTGGAGCCTCGCCTCCGGGAATAAGAACTCCTCCTATTACAAGCTCGCTCTCACTAACTAATTTATCCATATCAGCTTCAGAACTTAAAATAGGATTAATTGAGTCTCCAAATTTTGAAAAAAGCTGGTCTAGTCTCTTTTTTGATTTATCTACAACGAAAACTTTTGCACGCATTCCGGCAGCGATTAATGCTGCATTTTCTCCTACAACGCCTCCACCTAGTATTAAAACAGTTGCAGGTTCAACTCCAGGAGCTCCACCAAGAAGCAAGCCTCTTCCTTTTTGAGTCTTTTCTAAGCAATGGGCTCCTGCTTGTATAGACATTCTCCCAGCTACAGCGCTCATTGGAGCTAAAAGTGGTAATCTTTTATAATTATCAGTAACTGTTTCATAAGCTATGCATATAGAATTTGTATCAATAAGCCCTTGTGTAAGTTTTGAGTCTGCCGCTAAATGAAGATATGTAAAAAGTATTTGGTTTTCTCTAAGCATTTTAACCTCATTACTCAGAGGTTCTTTAACTTTTACTATTAATTCTGAATCATTATAAATATCTTCTGCACAATTAGCAATTTTAGCACCTGCAGATTCATATTCAGCATTATCAAATCCGGCCTCAAATCCACCATTGCTTTCTATCAACACGCTATGACCGTTGCTTACTAACTCTTTAACGCTATAAGGCGTTAGGCCTATTCTTGACTCTTGAGCCTTTATTTCTTTTGGGACACCTATAAGCATCAATTATTTTTTTGATAATTTGTAATTCCTGTTCTTAATTTTTCTATTATTTCATCAATATGAGATTTTTCACAAATAAATGGAGGAGCAACAATTAAGCAATCTGCAGTTGCCTTAAGGCTTAAGCCTGCTTCAAATAATTTTTTAAAAACAGCATAACCAGACTTACCGGGTCTTTCATCCATTTTTATATCAATGCCGCCCATCATTCCATAACCACGAATATCTACTATTGAATCTATATCTTTTAAACTAAACAGTCCGTCAAGAAAGTAAGATGTCATTTCTTGAGCTCGCTTTATAAGATTTTCTTTTTCAAATATATCTTGCATAGCAAGAGCAGCCGCGACACTTGCAGGAATAGCCGAATAGGTATAACCATGAAAAAATTCCACAGTACCCTTGGGTGATGACTTGGTTATAGTATCATATATATTTTCCTTTGAAGCAACTGCTCCCATTGGCATAACGCCGTTGGTCATTGCTTTAGCCATTGTCATCATATCAGGAATCACATCAAATGAATGTGCGCCAAAAGTTTTTCCTGTTCTGCCCCATCCAGTTATTACTTCATCAAAGATTAATAATATTCCATGTTTATCACATATTTCTCTTAAACGTTTTAGATATCCCTTAGGTGGAACAAGTGTGCCTGTTGAGCCGGCAATTGGTTCAACAATACAGGCTGCAATGTTTTCGCCTCCTATATTCATTGCTATTCTATCCAAATCATCAGCAAGCTCCACACCAGTCTCTGGCTGACCTCTAACAAATTTGTGCTCAGGCAAGTGAGTATGTCTTAAGTGATGAACGTTTGGCATTAATATGCTAGCAAAGGTTTTTCGATTTGAAATCATACCTCCAACTGAAATGCCTCCTACATTCATTCCGTGGTATCCACGCTCTCTGCCAACAATATGCGACCTGTGTCCTTCGCCCCTAGCCTTGTGATAAGCTACAGCTGTTTTTATAGCTGTTTCAACAGCTGATGAACCACAGATTGTAAAAAAAATTCTGTTTAGGTCTCCGGGTGTATGTTGTGATATTTTTCTAGCTAATTCAAATGATCCTGGAAAGCCTTGTTGAAACGGTTGAACATAATCAAGCTCTTCAAGTTGTTTAGATACAGCTTCTCTTATTTCTGGTCTATTATGGCCAGCAGGATTGCAAAATAGGCCGGAGCTTGCATCTATTAATTTGTTACCATGATGATCAGTATAATAAACTCCTGAAGCATTAGTCATTAAGCGAGGACTTTCTTTATAATCCTGATTTGCCGTAAATGGCATCCAGTGTTCCTCTAAAGAATTTGGAATATTTAAATTTGATTGGTTTGCCATAAAATTTTTCTCACTATAAATTATAACATTGGATTAGCATTTTCATCGATTACTAGCACTAGATTTTTAATATATTTATTAGGAAAAACATCTAGTATAATATAAAAGTGGATAACTTAATGCTTTCTAATAAAAAAATTGAATGCCCTAATAATTTATTGGATCTGGCGAAAACGCCAGAACCTTTAGAAGCTGCGATTATTTGTGCTGGAAATGCTCTATCCATAGAATCTGCTATGGAAGCCAGCAATAGATCGTTCATTAGACCGATTCTTATAGGTGACAGAGAAAAAATAGAATACCATACAAAACAGCTAAACTGGAATATAGAATCCTTTGAAATAATCGATGAAAAAAGAGATGATTATGCCGCTAGCATTGGCGCAAAGCTTGCTAGTGAAGAAAAAGTGAAAATTTTAATAAAAGGTCACATACATACAGATATTCTAATGAAAGCTATGCTTAAGAAGGATTTAAATTTAATTGGATCAAGAAGGTTAAGCCACCTATGGCATATGACAATAGATTCTGAAGATAAACCAATTTTTATAACTGATGGAGCTTTAAATGTGTCGCCAAGATTAGAGGTAAAGATGCATATTCTTAAAAATGCAGTTGATTTTGCAAAAAAAACGGGAATTATCAAACCAAAAGTTGCTGTACTTTCAGGAACAGAAGATCCAATTGAAAGTATCCCCAGTTCAATTGAAGCTGAAGAAATAACAAAAAGGGCTAAAGAAGAAAATATACAAGCAATTGTTTATGGCCCATTAGCTTTTGACAATGCCGTTTCAAAAAATGCTGCGAAGATAAAAAATATAAATAATAAGGTTGCTGGTGAAGCTGACATTATTTTAGTACCAAATCTTGAGACAGGGAACTCATTAGTTAAAATGATGATTTATTTTATGGGAGCGTGTGCAGCTGGCATTGTAGTTGGAGGCAAAGTGCCAATAGTAGTTACAAGTAGAGCAGATGATAAAATGTCACGTTTGGCCTCAATAGCTGCGGCCGTTATTGCTGCGAAAAATTAATTTTTATGCAAGGAATTATCAATAACACTGCCTTTCGTGTTTTTATTTTAACAATAGTAGGTACTTTAGGAGCTGCAGTAATGGTAACCGGTGTCAAATTTCTTTCTAATGATCTTCATTCGTTTGTAATTGCATTCTTTCGCTGTCTTTTTGGCCTTATAATTGTTTTGCCCTTGATAATTAAAAATAACTTTAATGATCTTAAAACAGAAAACTTTAACGCACACTTGCTTCGTAGTGCCATTAATTGCATATCAATGTTAGCATGGTTTACTGCGATTGGGATGATGCCTTTAGAAAAAGCTACGGCTCTTGGCTTTACTACTCCATTATTCGCAACTATTTTAGCAATAGTATTATTAAAAGAAGTAATTAAAATTCATAGAACGTTAGCACTTTTAATTGGATTTATAGGAATTATTATAATTATTAGACCTGGATATATCAGTGTAGATACAGGCACCTATCTTATGATTGCCGCATCTTGTTCATGGGCATTCGTTTTAATAATTATAAAACAGCTTTCTAAAAATGATTCGAGTCTTACAATAATTTTTTATATGTTAGCAATAATGACTCCTTTAACATTCTTATTGGCTATTCCTTTTTGGGAATCACCTTCTTTAATCGAATTGCTGATTTTTTTTGTAATGGGTTTTGGGGGTTTAATTTCTCACTTGTGTTTGGTGCAATCATTAAAAATCGCTGACACAACTCTGGTTATGCCTTTCCAATACTTAAAATTAATTTGGGGATCTTTAATTGGTTTTATAATATTTTTTGAACAACCTGATATATGGACTTGGATTGGTGGGACAATAGTCTTTATTGCAGTAATATATATCACATATAGAGAAGGTAAACTCAAAAAAGAATATGGCGATAAAATTGTTACGATAAGACCAACTATAGATACTTGATAAAATTATTTAAGCGACCAAAGCATATTAAAGAAATTAAATGTTTACAAAATTATAAAAAATATAAATTGCATATAGAGTTAAAAATATTATCCCACTGTTTCTGCCTAAACGAAATGGTTCTAAATTTATAATCTTTAATCCAAATCTAACTTTGTAAACAAAAATGAAAGTTACCAATATCATTATAACAAAATTTAATATTAAAGTTTCTGAAGTTAAATTAAGATTAGCTGGCTTTAAAAATAAAATTATCGCGAAAATTCCAACAATATTGTAGATATTGGATCCAAGTATGGTTCCTAAAGCTAAGTTTGTTTGCTTTCTTATTGCTGCAGCAACACCGGTTGCAAGTTCGGGAAGAGATGTCCCGAATGCTACAAGTGTCAAACCTATAATTGCTTCAGAAATCTTGAAATGCTCGGCCATCATTTTTGATCCAATAATGAAGTACTTTGAACCAAAGTAAAGAAATATAAGACCAAAAAATAAAATTACATATGAAAGAATTTGCGAATAATTGTAAGATGAATTGATTTCTGTTAACTCCTGAGACTCGACTTTGTATTGCCATAACAAAAAACCAATTAGTAGTAAAATTAATAGAATCCCAAATGGAACTGAATTAACAATATTATTGCTAGAAATATAATAGAAAATAAATGCTGAAATTAAAGTAATAAACAAAACCACAAGTGTTTGATTTTTTTGTTCACTTCTTTCTGGAAATATTATCGGACAAATAATAGAAATAACGCCAAGAATTAACAAAATATTTGCTATGTTCGATCCAATAATATTTCCAAAAGCTATACCTAAACTTTCTACAACTCTTAGCGCTTGGATTGTTGAGGCTAGTTCTGGCAAACTTGTGCCTAAAGCAACTATTGTAAAACCAATAAAATAACCACTTACCTTGTAAATGTTTGCTAGATTAATAGAACTTCTAACAATCATTTCTGCCCCTATTCCTAATGCCAGAGCTCCAAAAATAATAAATATAAAAATTATATACACAAAAAAACAAATACTTTAATTATTGTTTTGTTATAAATTAAAATGAATGAATTTGACTATATAATTCTCGGAGCAGGATCTGCTGGATGCGTGCTATCCAACCGTTTGTCTGCGAAAGAATCTAATAAAATCCTTCTTATTGAAGCTGGAGGCAAGGATACATATCCTTGGATACATATTCCAATAGGATATCTTAAAACTATGCATAACCCCAAGGTAGATTGGTGTTTTAAAATTCAAAGTGATCCTGGACTTAACGGAAGAGAAATGAATTATCCTCGTGGAAAGGTTTTGGGGGGTAGTTCTTCTATAAATGGCTTGTTGTATATTAGAGGTCAATCTAGGGATTACGATTATTGGAGACAACTCGGAAACGTAGGATGGGGATGGGATGACGTTCTTCATTATTTTAAAAAAGCAGAGAATCAGGAAAGGGGAGAAAGTGATTTTCATGGTATCGGTGGACCACTTTCCGTAAGCGATCAACGAATTAGATTGAAACTTCTTGATAAGTTTATCGATGCTGCCGAAGAAAAAGGCATTCCGCGTTCATCGGATTTCAATACTGGGCAAA
>CEUY01014653.1_pt1 | contig 61109 bp, 57 predicted proteins | sample 361481 | NCBI WGS metagenome assembly CEUY01 (sample SAMEA2622737, study PRJEB7988) | marine metagenome | isolation source: saline water (ENVO:00002010), including | reverse complement strand
TTATATGACACAGATGATGTTAGAGAAACTACTTTAGAATCATTCTCCTCTGAAAAAATCATCGGTAGATGGTTAAAATCTAGAGGAAAAAAAATTAGAGATAAAATAACTTTATGTACCAAAGTTGGTACCGGTGGTAGCAAAGAAAATATTAATAGAGCTCTTTCAGACAGCCTCAAAAGACTCCAAGTCGATAATGTAGATATCTTCAAACTTCACTTGCCAGATGCTACAACTGAAATCCTTGAAACATTATTAGCTTTTAACGTTGAAATCCAAAAAGGAACTACTAAAGCAATCGGGTGCGCTAATCATAATAAAGAACAACTTCTAAAATCCATTGAAATCTCAGAAAAAAACAAAATCCCTGGGTTTCAGGTAATACAAACTCCATTCAGTTTAGTTCAATCTCAATCAAAAGAACTATTCCCAATTTGTGAACAAAAAAAATTATCTATTACAGCTCATAGTCCTCTCGGAGCTGGATTCCTAACAGGTAAATATTCGCCTGATAAATCAAAATTACCTCAAGGATCTCGATATCACATTATGCCAGGACATGCGGATTTATATTTTAGTGATAAAAACTTTGAAATCTTAAAAAAGCTCAATAAAAAATCTGAAGATCTACAGATTTCTCCAATTCAACTAGCTATTTCTTGGGCAATCAACCATTCTGAAATAAGTTCAGTTTTAATTGGAGCTAGAACAACAGACCATATAGATAATTCAATCAAAGCTACTCAAATTAATTTGAGTGTTTCTGACAAATCAGAAATGGATTCATGGATAATATAAAAAAATTCTAACTAAATAAAACGTGCTCTATACTCATCCATCTCAATCATTGATCCATTATTTTCCCTAGACTCTTCAGCAGCCAATGCCATCAAATGACTCTCAAAGGCATCATGTACAGAATTTTGAGTAGCAGTTAAATCGTTTTTCAAATTTTGCACAATATCTTTTAACATATTTTCATCACCTCCTCCATGATTTTTATCGTCATAAGTTGAACCAAGATTTACTGATTCTTCTTCAGATGAAAGATGGTCAGTGATTTTAATTTCCGATCCAAAACTAGAAAATTCACCTATAAGAGTCCCTTTAGTTCCATCAAATCGCACAAATCTACTCCCTTTGTTTGTATGTGCAGTAGTAATAAAACTAGCTAAAACTCCATTTTCGAACTCCAAGTTTACTGTCTGATTATCCACAACATTATTATCAGATTTATATACACATCTGCCATAATTACTTATACTTAAAATTTCATTAAGAGATTTTCCTGAAGTAACTTCATCTAACTCAAATATTCTTTGGTAACCTTTAGCAAATCCAGAATACAATCTGGGGGCATAGTAAATACAGGAATCTTCCACAGGACAACCATCAGTACATCTATCAGGAACATTAGAATTTGGTGCTTGATCCAACTTGAAATGCTTCAAACTGCCAAACGAAGACAACTTCTTAACTTTTTTACCAATTATCCAAAACAATAAATCTAAATCATGACAACATTTAGCTAAAATAAATGGAGCAGAATCTCTGGTATTTCTCCATGTACCTCTTACAAAACTATGTGCATAATGCCAATAAACAACATTTTCTCTGTGCTCCACAGTAATTATATCTCCAAGCTTACCCGAGTTAACAATTTCATAAACTTTCTGGAAAAAACTTGTATATCTCAATTCGTGAAAAATAATAAGTTTTTTCTTCAATTTATCTGATTTTTCCACAAGAGCAGAGCATTCTTCAGACGTAGAAGCCATTGGTTTTTCTAAAACAACATCATACCCTTTATCCATAGCAGACATTGAAGACAAATAATGTGTATCATCTCCTGTTGCATTAAACAACACAGAAGCTAGCTTAGGTACTTTTAACAAATCTTCCCAAGTATTAAATCTGTTTTCAGAAGAAATATTATGTGCGTCACCAAAACGATTACGTCTGTATTCATCCGGTTCAGCAACAGCAATAAATTTCAAATCTTTTGAATTTTTTGTCGCATAACCACCAAAAGCAAAAAACCCTCTTCCACCAGCACCCATCAATACAGCTTTAATTGGTTCAGTCATATTTTTCCTCCATAATTTACATCCAGCCAGCTGCAATCCAAATCACACTCGATTTGTCAAAAGTACTACCTAACAAAGCAAATGGATCATTAATTGGATCAGCACCGTATTTACGAACATATTAAGTCGACTGCAACATTTAAGCCAAAAAGTTCTTTGGGTGATCCTTCTCCTAAGCCTACGATTTCACCAGAAATTTCATGTCCTCCTGGTTTTTTTTCAAAATGAGAATTTTTTTTATAATGTAATAAGTCTGACCCACAAATACCTGTCGCCTTAACTTTAACAAGAACTTCATCTTTTTTTAACTTTGGCATAGGTTTGTTAATAATTTCCATCCCATTAACTCCATTATGCAATGCAACTTTCATAAATCCCTTTCCTAAATCACGCCAGTAGATCTTAATAAAGTTTCCTGTACAAGTAGTTCATGATCAAGAGAACGATCAGGAGATTTTTCTCCAATCACATCGTCTAAAAACGCTGACATCATAGCATCATATCTAGGAATATTAGCAACTTGAATAAAATTTTCCCCTGAGTGAAATCCTTCAAACTTTTTATCTAAACATAAACGAATTTTTCCAGGTGGTTCCATCGGCTCCATAATCGCAGATCCATTAGTACCATACACTTCAAATCTACGAGCTGTAGGAACAGTTTCAGATGCAGAAATATCTATCGTAGCGATACTTGAATGAAATTCAAAAACACTAAGTGTGTTATCTACAAATCCTTTTAAAATAGAAGTGTCATCTCTTAAAAATGAAGTTATTTTTTCTGGACGCCCCAGTATCCAAACTATCTGGTCAATCATATGGCCCGACAAATCGAAATAAACACCACCAACATGATGTTTAGAAATTCTTTCTGCTGACGGTAAATTTGATCTATGATTAGTCGACATATGTGCTCTAATAGAAAAAATCTGCCCAAGCATTCCAGTCCGAGCCCAATCAGCTATTAATGAAAATCCATTGTGATATCTAAACATATAGCCAAGTTGTAAAAATAAATGATTTTTTTTTGCTATATCAATTATTTTTACAAATTTTTCATAATCTTCACCAGCTGGTTTATCACTAAACACATGTTTGCCTGAACGAATTAATTTATCTACAAAATCTAAACTTTCATGATTACCTGCTTCAACGATTACTGCTTGAGTTTGATTATCAAAAAGTAAATCATCTTCGCTATCTATCCAAGTAACTTGATTCCAAGGATTCGTATCTAGATCTTTCAAATATTCTTTCCTTGAATTGTCAGGTTCATAAACACCTTTAAAATTCACACGGTCATCTTTCAAAACAGACATTAAAATACCAGCAGAATGAGAATGTTTAGTACCACACATAGAAATTCCTAATTGAGACATTCAATTCTCCTAAAATAAATATTGAATAACATGAAGATTCCTCCCAAATTTACTGCTGACCGTATTCAAAATAATTTAAATTCATAGTACTATTGTTGAAAACAAATATGAAGGTGATTTTGAGGAAAATCGATGAAAAAATTTAGCAAAAGAACAGCTATAGTGACTGGTGGAGCTAGTGGAATTGGGGGTGGATGTGCAAAAAAACTAGCATCTGAAGGAACTACAGTACTAATAGTTGATATTAACGAAGCTACTGCAAAAAAAACTGTTGAATACATTCTTGAAAATGGTGGATCAGCTGAATATCTTACAGGAGATGTTTCAGAAGAAAATGTATCAAAACAAATGGTGGATAAAGCAATTGATATGACCGGCAGACTTGATTTCTTAATACAAAATGCTTATTCGCATACATCAGACTCTGGCAGTGCAATAGAAACTACTAGTGATGAATGGGATACCGGAATTGGCTTATTAACTAAGGCATTATTTTTTGGTGCAAAATATTCTGTACCAGCAATGACTGAATCAGGAAACGTCACTGGAATAAACACAGAATGGTCAGGATTTGGATTAAGAAACGGTGAACCACCCAAACAAAACATAGGAAGAATTATAAATATTTCATCTGTGCATGGAATAGTACAGGCTCCTAAATCTCTGGTATATGCATCAGGAAAAGCAGCAGTGATTGGTTTAACACGACAAATGGCAATTGATTTTGGAGAACTTGGAATTACAGTAAATGCAATCGCTCCAGGTCATATAGTTACTGAAAGAGGTCAAAAAGCTTGGGAAAAATCTGGAGATAAAAAAGGATTTCATCTATTTGAATTACAATACCCTGTAAGAAGAACAGGAACACCTGAAGATATAGCATCATCAGTATCATTTTTATGCTCAGATGAGGCTTCTTTTATAACTGGCACCACGTTAACAGTTGATGGAGGGTTATCAATACAACTACAAGAAAACATCGTCATGAGGCTGAAAGATTACATATCTGAAAATCCAGAAATCAAAACTCCTGGAGCTAAAAAGAAAAATTAACCTATTCAGTTATACGAACAACTTTAGAAAAAGTCCAACCCTCTTGCCCAGTAGAAATTACCCTGACTTTTGTAAATCCCATAACGTGTCTAATTGGGGCCTCGTCTGGTCTCAAATGATAAATATTCATACACCTTGCTTCTTCTATAACTTCAACTTTTTCACCTGGTGTGAAAGGGATTCCTTGAGCTTCATCAATCACGCAAAACTCTGCTTTAACCTGAGCATGTCTTGGTCCAGCAGCTATCATACGGTATTCGAAAGTAGACCATAATAATTCAGGCAACTTAAATTCTTTGTCCATATGTTTAATTTTTGCGGTCTGATTAAACCCAACACCTCTAGTTGGATTCTGTGTGATTGTAGTTGATTCCAAAGTTCCATTTCGAATTTCAGCAGAACCACCTCCACAAGAAACCAAAAAAGAAACTAATAAAATACCTGTTAAAAACACTAAATTACTTCTGTGAAACATGAAAATCTCCTTTGAAATTAATTAAATGAATTCAGAAAAAGTTAAAATCCATTTTTTATTCTCCAAAAGCTTCATCAAATATTCGATTGGAAGATGGAAATTGTAGTTTTTTTAAAAATTTACACCCCTCTTCTGCGCCAAATTCTCTATCCATTGCAGCATCTTCCCATTCAACAGATAACGGTCCTTTGTAATCAATAAAATTCAATGTTCTTATGATCTCTTCAAAATTAATTCCTCCACGTCCCAATGTTCTGAAATCCCAACCTCTTCCTTTAGAACCAAAATTCAAATGGGATGACAAAATACCTGATTCTCCATCAAGAGTTAAGACAGCATCCTTCATATGAGTATGATAGATCCTATCAGAAAAAATCTTTAAAAACTTTGGCAAATCAATCATTTGCCAAAATAAATGACTTGGGTCAAAATTAAATCCAAAAGTTGACCGATTGTCTACAGCTTCAAGAGCTCTTTTTGCTGTTACAATATCAAACGCAATTTCAGTAGGATGGACTTCTAATGCAAATTTAACACCACATCTATCAAATTCATCGAAGATAGGATTCCACATCTCTGCAAAATATTTAAACCCTTCTTCAATAGTTTCTTCGCTTACAGGTGGAAAACTATATATCATGTGCCAAATTGAAGAACCAGTAAATCCATTTATTATTTCAATACCTAAATTTTTAGCAGCTCTAGCAGAATTAATCATAGAATTTACTGCCCATTTTCGTTTACCCTCAGGATTACCAGAAAAATCTTTTGGAGCAAAAAAATCTGACCTAGAATCATCATTTGGATCACAAACTAATTGACCAGCTAAATGATTACTTATAGAAAACAATTTCAATTCATTTTTTGCTAATAATTCAAGTTTTCCATCAACATATTTCATGTCTGTAGCAGCACGATCAACATCTAAATGATCTCCCCAACATGCCAACTCTAAACCATCATATCCCCAACTTTTTGCTTTTGTAGCTAGTTCGTTAATGGGAATATCTGCAAATTGTCCTGTAAACAATGTAATTGGTCGATACATTTTAACTCCATTCAAATTTTTATGAAATTTTTACCCACTGATTTCTATTTTCAGAACTTTTAACCACAGCTTCTAAAAACTTCATCCCTCTAACGCCATCTTGAACTTTTGGATAATCATACTCTTTATGACCTATAACTTCTTTTCCAGATATCAAATCCGACAATTCATTTGCAAAATTATTATAAATATTTGCAAATGCTTCTAAAAATCCTTCAGGATGTCCAGCTGGAATTCTTGTATTAGCAAGTGATGATTCTCCAACAAAACTTGATGCTGTAGTTCGTATTTCACGAGGTTTTTCTAACCAATCAACCTGTAAAACATTAGGATTCTCTTGTCGCCATGCGATTGATCCTTTTTCTCCAAAAATTCTTATATTCAAACCATTTTCTTGTCCAACTGCAATCTGGCTAGCCCACAAAATTCCTTTAGCACCATTATTAAACCTTATTAGAACACTTGCATCATCATCGAGTTCTCTGTTTTCAACAAAACTAGATAGATCAGAACATAATTCAACAATTTCTAATCCCGTAATATATTGAACAAGATTTTCACAATGAGTACCTATATCTCCCATACAAGATGATATACCAGCTATCTGAGGATTAGTCCTCCAAACTAGAGTATCTCCTTCAATTCTTGTGGCTAACCAACCTTGTGGATATTCAACTACAATTTTTCTGATATTCCCCAAATGATTATCATATATCATATCTTTAGCTTCTTTTACCATAGGATAACCAGTGTAATTGTGAGTCAAGCAAAATAGCTTTTTTGTTTCAAGTACTTTTTTTTCAACTTCGATGGATTGCTGAGAATTAATTGTAATTGGCTTGTCACATACAACATGAAATCCAGAATCTAATGCTTCCATAATAATTTCATAATGAGAATTATTAGGAGTTACAATCGAAACAAAATCAATTCTAGTGTCAGAAGAAAGAGCTTTTTCTTTCTGAAACATTTCTTGAAAATTTCCATAAATTCTATCTTGGTCCAAAAATAAATTTTTCCCGCTTAATAACGATTTATCTTTAGTACTACTAAATGCACCACTAACAAGTTCAATTTTATTATCAATTGATGCTGCAATTCTATGAACTGGACCTATAAAAGATCCTATACCTCCTCCTACCATCCCCATCCTCAATTTTCTTTCCATTGGTTCCTCCAATTCTTATTTTGAAGTTGGATATTTTGTTATGAAGCGGCCCATTTAATCGCATTTTTAATAACTTTTTGAACTTCAGATTGAGAAAAAATTGGATAAGTCTCATGTCCAGGCCGGAAATAAAATACTTTTCCTAAGCCTCGTTGATAACAACAACCACTTCTAAAGACTTCTCCTTCCTCAAAAGAACTAATAAAAACCAAATGGTCAGGTTCAGGAACATCAAATCTTTCCCCATACATTTCAGTTTTTGGAATATCAAAATATTTATCAATGCCTTCAGATATAGGATGAGTAGGATCTATAACCCAAACACGTTCTGTTTTACCGTCTTCTCGCCAAGAACCTAAATCACAAGTTGTCCCCATCATCCTTTTGAAAATCTTTGAATGATGAGCAGAATGTAAAGCAATTAAACCCATTCCATTTAAAACCCGATTCTGAATTCTATCAACAATCTTCTCATCGACATCTCCATGCGCTTTATGACCCCACCAAATCAAAACATCTGTTTGTTCTAAAATTTGTTCAGTTAATCCATGATCTTTTTCTTCTAAAGTAGCAGTTTTGACATCAAAACCATCAGACTTTAAGAATTCTGAGATAACAGTATGAATACCATCAGGGTAAACAGCAGCTACTGGTTCATCTGTTTTCTCTTGTATAAATTCATTCCAAACTGTAACTTTCATTATATGCAAATCCTTCATTTAACTTTTATTCAATAAATTTTTGTTCCGTAATAAATTCAATCACTAATCTCAACTAACATTCCGTTATTAGAAGCTGAAGATTTTATAGCATCCCAGAGATTAGCCATACGTAATCCTAGTTCAGGTGGAGATGGATTTTTAATATCCCCGTTTCTAACTAATAAAAATTGTTCCCAAACTCCTTTAGAAACAGGTACTTTGACTGCTTTCCAACCTTCTGATTGTGTTTTTTGCAAATACAAAAACTTTCCCCAAGCATCAACTTTTAAAACACCTTTGGTGCAATACACCCTTAAATCGGAATCACAAGCTTCGATAGTATCTCCGCAACCGTTAAGAGAAACCAAAGCTCCAGATTTAAGTTTGCCTAAGATAGCAGCTGAAATCTCAACAGGTCGACCCAAATTATTAAAAAATGCTGAAATATGAGAAAATTCTTCACCAGCTAAATCAGAAATCGTATTTAACATATGAGCTCCTGAATCAAACAAAAAACCACCTCCAGAAACAGTAGGATTTTCTCTCCATTTACCTTCTTGGCTAACCTTCCAATTTTGCCAGATCAATCCTGAAATATTTCTTATTTCACCTAATTCTCCAGAATTCAACATCTCCACAGCTGTTCTAACCTCAGGTGACAAACTTCCCTGGAAAGCTACTACTAATAACCTCCCTGTAGAATCTCTAGTTGCAATTAAATCTTTTGCCTCCTTAGCATTCATAACCATAGGTTTTTCTACAATCACATCAAGTCCAGCTTCCATACAATCTTTAACTTGTTGAAAATGCATTGCATGAGGTGTTACAACAAAGGCCACATCTAATCTATCTTTAAACTCTAATAATATCTTATTTAAATCAGGCTCATTATGAGGAATAGGACGACCATTTTCTTCAAATATTTTAGACATTTCAAGAAAAGATTCTTCAGAAGGATCACATACAACAGAAATTTCAGTATTTTTAAACTCAGGCAATATCCTCCTAACATGACTTCTAGCCATGTTCCCACAACCAACAAACAATGCCCTAGTTGTAATATCTTTTACCATTTACTATCCCTTCTGAACAAAATTGATTCAACTGGTTAAATAAGATTAAAATTATGATACATTCAAGAATTTTTATATTCAACTACTTGATGAATTTATATAAGTTGTGTATTAAATCAAAAAAATTCTTTAAAGAGATAATCATTAAAATAAAAAATCATACTCCAAAACCTTTATCGTATATCGGTATAAGATTATTAACATTGTGTCAATTACTAGGTGGAACTAGTATTTTTATTCAAAATGTTGTAGTTGGATGGTTTACTTACGATCTAACCGGTTCAAGAATTTTAACTAGTATGTCTTGGGGAATAGATTCTTTATCAAATGTGATTTCTGGACCTATAGGAGGGTTGGCTGCGGATAAGTGGGAAAGAAAAAAAATTCTGGCATACACACAGTTTTTAAAAACAGCCATTATTGTAATATTTTCATTTCTAATTATTTACAATCAAGTCAATGCAATATGGATTTTGTTTTTCGTATTACTTATAGGTTTTTGGAGCACAGTTTCAGCACCTTCTGAACACGCTGTAGTTCCAACTGTTCTGCCAGTGAATTCAAATATTTTAGTTAGTTCCTTCGCTACAATTATGGCTGCACAACATCTGTGTGGAACTATTATGCCTCCTATAGCCGGAAAAATGATTTCCTGGTTTGGGCCCGGAGAAACATTAGTGTCAACATCTCTTCTCTTATTTCTTGGGGGTTTGACATATCTTAAAATCAATCCTATTAATTCTCATAAAGAAAACAAACAAATAGAAAAGATCAACTATAAAGAATTGTTAATTTTTCTAAAAAAATCTCCACTAATACAAGCAATGGTAATATCTAGGACTTGGATATATTTGTTTGTTACTCCTGCAGTACACGGTTTACTTCCTGTATTTGCAGCAGAGGAATTGAATACAAATTCTTTTGGATTAGGGTTACTTTTTGCAGCCCTTGGAACAGGTGGCGTTATTGGAAATTTGGGGTTGTCATTATGGAATAAACGTTTCCAAAGAAATATATTATTTATTTCTTATTGGTCAATCGCTTGTATAGCAATGTTTATTTTCGCAAATTCTAAATCGTTATTAGTATCTTTACCTACAGCTTTTTTAGTTAATTTTGGAATCATAAGTACTCTAACAATAATTAGATCTAGTTTAGCTTCCGAAGTTCCTGACATATTGAGAGGAAGAGTTTCCTCGCTGAATTCAATTGCTATGATAGTAGTCCCTATTGGTAGCTTTATTGCAGGAAGTATTGCAGAAAAATACAATGCACCAACAGCAACTATGTTATGTTGTTTATTTTTCCTCTCTTCATTAGTGATTACCTTTTTGATCTATCCTCAAATACGAAATGTCAAATGAACAAAATTTCTAATTTACAATATTTAAAATACAAAGGAGTCAGGCAACTATTTGTTACTTATTTGTTAGGTGGATATAACCAATCAATACAACATGTAGTAATTGGGTGGTTTACTTACAATCTTACCAACTCACCCATCTTAACAAGTTTGACTCATGGCGTAGCAGCAATTCCAAATATTATTACTGGACCAATAGGTGGTTATTTAGCTGATAAGTTTAACAGAAAAGATATTTTAATATTTACAAATATTAGCGCACTGGTACTTACTGCTATTTTCTCATATCTAATCTCAACAAGCTTCTTCCAGGTATCATGGATTTTCATATTCCTATTTTTAAAAGGAATTATATATAATTTATCTGGATCGAGTGGCCGTGCAATTTTGGCAAATGTAATTCCAAAAAATAAAAAAATCCTGACTGAAGCAACCGCTATAACAATTGCTGCGTACTTCATAGCAACAACAATAATACCACCATTTGCAGGAAAATTATTTCAATTAATAGGTCCGTCACTCACTCTAGGAACCATTAGTATCTCACTTTTTTTTGCAATACTAATCTTCTATCAAATAAAAATGATCAGCCCTGAAGAAAAAGCAAAATCACCAGGTAATTTTAAGGAAATATTTTATTTCATTAAAGCAAAACCTATACTTCAATTGATGCTATTTTCTAAATCAACAATTTGGATGATTATCACCCCATTTACACATGGAATACTCCCAATTTTCGCAAAAGATATACTCAATACTGATGCAGTAGGTCTTGGAATACTTTTTACATCACTAGGTTTAGGAGGTTTAGCAGGAAGCATAATAGTTCTTTTTTTAAGTAAATTTCACAACATTAAAACAATAGTGATAATTTTTATGTTTCTCTCATGTATTATAATGCTATTATTGTCTGTCTCAAATTCAATGTTCTCATCAATCGCATGTCTGCTTTTAATCAACCTTACGGTAATGGGCAACCTGACCTATATTCAATCGAATATTCTATTTCAAAGTAAAGATGAATTTAGAGGAAGAATATCTTCAATAGACTCATTAAATATGGCTATGGCTCCGATAGGCAATTTTTCTGCAGGTTTCCTCATAAAATTTTATAATATTTCCAGGTCAATACAAATTGGAAGTTTCGCTGGAATAATAATAACAATTTTAAGTATATTTCTTTTCCCAAATTTAATGGATATTAAAGATAAAAAACAATAGATTATATTTTAAAGCTATGATACTTTGATTGCACCAATCAAATCATTCAAAACGGAGGTCTTTTACAAATGGCTAATGATAAAGTTTACAGAGTTGGTTTAGTAGGATTTAGAGGTAGGGGTAGAGGATTAGCAAACTTTTGGAATGCGGTACCCAATGCAAAACTAGTAGCTCTTGCAGACGACGTCAAAGAACATTGTGATGAAGCAAAAGAGCTTTTCCCTGGACTTCAAACATTTAACTCCCATAAAGAAATGCTAGATAATGCAGATATTGATATATTGACCGTTGGTACACGACCAAAATACAGACCACCAATTGTTAAAGATGGAGCCGAAACTGAAAGTGTAAAAGCTATATATGTAGAAAAACCAATCGCAAACTCACTTGATCAAGCTACTGCAATGATTGAGCAATGTAAAAAAACTAACACTGTGTTTACTGTAGGTAATCAGAGACGTTGGTGCCCCGCTTGGGCAAAAGTTCGAAACTCAATAAAAGAAGGCTTCATCGGTAGACCAACTAACGGATATGCTTTCTGGGCAACATCTAGAGTAGGTTCAAATGGTACACATTTTTTTGATGCAATCAATTTTGTTTTAGACAGTACCCCAGTTGAAGCAATAGCAAAACTAGATAATCAAGTAGATCTTACAAAAATGGATGATAGTCCACTTACTCAAGGAATTAAAGAAGATCCTGGAGGACTTGGAGTTGTAACTTATGATAATGACGTGAGAATTTCTTATGAATTTATGCCTGACACAACAAACGATTATACTTTTATATTTTGCGGAACAAAGGGAAGAATTGAATTTAACAATGATTTCTCATATTTAGAATATAGAGCCCGTGATGAAGATTCTAGATCTTTTAGAGGCAATGCAAAAATGACAACAAGAAACTTCGAAGTACCTGAAACAACTGATGAAATTATGGTCAGTAATGGATATAAAGAAATGATCCATTGCATAGAAACTGGTGCCAAATCTTCTTCTTCAGGTGAAATTGGCAGGCAAGCACTAGAGTTAATTGTAGCTTTCCATTTGTCATCTGAAGCAGGAACAACTCCAATCAATTTGCCATTAGCAAAATCTGCACATAGTAAAACTTTAAATATTACTTAAAATAGCCTGTAGAACTCCACATTTGATTATGGGTTCAAACTAGATTCGTTTTGAATATTTGCAGCACTACTCCATGTGTATCCTTCTTGACCTGTATCAATTACTCTAATTTTCACCAAACTAGTACGAAATATCGCAGAAGGCTCTGTTACGTTCCATATCACTTCATCACAATTGGCTTTCTCAAGAACAAGTACTTTAGTTCCAATTTCAATAGACTCTCCACTTTCATCCACTACACAACTATTCCACTTCATACTTAATTTTTGGAGCTTAACAGTAGACCAGATTTCAAGAGGTAATTCATTACCTTGATATTGTGGTTGAACCAATGCAACTGTCTCTGTAGAATCAGAACAACTTGTAAAAACAATACAGAGAAGTAAAATCATAAATAAAATTTTAATATTTCTAAACGTCATTTTATAATCACCTTTTAATATTTCTAAGAAGTAATTGTAAAATAAATTTATCAATTAGTAAAATAAATTTATCAATTAGTTAATAAAACTTATGCCTTTAAAATTACATAAATAGCTTTTTTATCACTTTAAAAAAATCATCTATAATAACGTCTTGGTAATATCCTTCAGTTTAGCGTTATTTTTAGTATAAAATGATTTCTGATTATAATATGAACCAATCGAGATATCTTTTTGATGGCTTGATCCGTTTTACTCTTTATATTGTGAATATTATGTATATATGTATACCAAAAATTCAGATCAAACTAACTCGTTTTTACTAAAAGATGTTAAATATTAAATCAAAAAAATTAAATTTTAAAAAAGCTATTGGGATAATTTCATTAATATTAGTATTATTTATTTCCCAAACAAATCAAATCAACGCACATCAACCATTTGAAATAATTAAATCACCCCAACAAGAAACGGTTATTGACCTAAGTGATGCTTCAGTGTCACATGCATTTTATGGCAAATTTGAATCTATAAATGAAGAAATAATATTTAATCTTAATAATTTCTCTAACAATATTCTAAAATTTAGCATTCTAATTCCAGATCGAAAACCTGAAAACCTATTAGATAAAAAATATCTACCTGAACTCACTATAACGAAAATATCAACTTCTAAAAATAAGAGTGCTTCAACTGTTCAAAAAACATTCAAGGCAAATATGACACCCACTACATATTATGAGCCTTATAGCCAAATGCATTTAATAAGAGTAATTGCTCATCAAGAAATATTGCAAAACAATATTGCAGTTAAAGTTACACTTAAATCCAATGGCGCATTAAGATATATATTTTCTGTAGGATCTAAAGAAATATTTTCATCAGTATATGCTTCAGGGGATACCGAATACTTTAACTCATCTGCTCAAAGAGAATGGTATTGGTATATTGAACCTAAAGATGAAAACAAAAAAAATCTACCAGAAAAAATAGCAAAATCATCTGTTCAAATTCAGGACTCAGACTCAAAACAATTAGAAAACGCAATAGATTCACAAAGCAAATTGAATGTCCCAATTGTTGTCTTAATTTTTTCAGTTCTAATATTATTAATTGTAATGACGCTAATAATTTACAATTTAAAATATAATAAAAAAGAAGTGTGAAGTGTAATAACTAAGAGTATTAGGATTTATTTTATATAACCTCTTCACATCACAGATGTTACTACAACTCATACAAACACGCTGATTAGTAGCTAAATTAGGCATAACATAAGGTGCGCGGTGAGATCAACATATGATTTGCCGTAGTGGAACGTCAAGGATACCCCAAAGCCCAGATAACTGCCCGGCCTAGCGAACTGAACCTGTCTCAAAAACATGGTCATATCTGCTGGCAGCTTCTATACAAATATCCTCAATATCATCCTCCAACACGTACCCATCTTTAGCTAAACTTTTAACTTCTTTCTCCACTTTAATAAGATAATCTTCTTTCGAACGGTACAGACTTTCTATTGACGGCCGTGGGTCCCCTAAAGAAATGCGCTGTTCCTCCGTTATTGGTAATCGAACGGACGAGCCGCATAATCCTCCTGTTATTCCTATTAATAGTCCCTCGTTACCAATACTCTCATGCCTGGGATTCCAGCCTGTGTTGCTATACAAAGGAACACTTACATCCGGTAATCGTATCCCTGCGATTTCATTCAAAGTATCGTCAACGTCTGAAACAAATGAAGGGAACTTTTCACCTCTCTCGGCGGGAAGAATAGTAGTTCTACCAGCCTCTAAATGTTCACCATAATTCAATCTCATAGCATTTAGAGTTTTGAATGGTGTCCTTATACCATTCACATTCTCAAAATTTTTAATTACTTCACTGGAATTACGTGCTGAAGCATTCTTAAAGCTAGGATGGCAACTAGTTGGAGGTTCTAGTCCCTCTTGAATCCAAGTCCTCAGGCGCTCCAACAATCCTCTCAGTAGTGGGGAATAGTCGACAGCATTAAATGGGTGTGCTCCTCGGATACCATCAGCTTCTCTAACTTCCTCTGGAGGGTATATACCCGATCCATGCTGAGTTCCTGCAAAATGATAATTTCTCACATTACTAATATTTTGACCATCAGAACTATCGGATAAATTCGTGTGTATAAGTGCTGCATCACCGCGCCAATATTCAGCCGAAGTATTAGTAAACATAATTTTTGGAACAGTAGATTGGGCGCGACAAGTATCAAGAAGTCCTGATACTTCACCACTTACAGGATCAACCTGAGGAAAATCTGAAAACGGAAACAAACCAGGAATAATATAACAGATATCTTTAGAAGGCTGTCCAAACCTAAGGTTAAATTCCCCTCTCATACCTCCGGCCACGTGAGGGATGATTCCATCCATAGCCAATTCACCGTGTTCACCAATATTCATGCCAGTATAAATATATTCTCTCAAAAATCTCCCAGATTGAGATAATCCAAAAGAAATCACATGATCAACTTCCCCAGCTGAAGGATTCATAGAATTCGTTTCTTGTTTTAGGAAAATTGACACATCTCTAACTGCGGCAAATCCCAGTCCAACTAACCTACTACCAACACCTTTGTATATTAACTGATAAATCCGTCCAGGTTCAAATCCATCTTTCATAAAAATATGTGATGGTTCAGGTTCTATTTCTTGGTCTTCAACTCGAATTAACGACCATAAATCATTAGAAACTAATTCAAAATTCCCGTCTGGATAATCTCCAACGTAGAGCTTCGCACTAGAAATGTTTTCTTCCGCAGCGGGATTTGTTTTGTGATACCTATCAGCTAATGGTAAAATACTCGTTAGTTCATTCGTCTGATATTGATTCATAATGTCCCCAACTAATGGCTGACCATCTTGTTCTGCATTAGGTCCGTGCAACCCTATCAACCCTGGTATGTCTGGCACGTCAGCTTGCCATCCACAGAAAACAATTGTGTAACCTTTCTCCATTAAGAAAGCATTTCCTGAACTAACATTGGATGTGAGACTTGCAGACCGGTCTGATCTATTAAAACCAGATAATACCGTTCGAATTCCACGATTAACAATATCAAGGAGTACTGTCCTACATCCCTTTGAAGCGTCAGCAGGTTTAAGCATAGAAAAATCTGAATGAAACTCAATCATCCCATCCTCATTTACCGGCGCTAGGTTAAGATCAGTAATTGCCATGTTGGAATCATTGCCTGGATCGATCTGGAAATGAATAACTCCTTCCAAATATATATAGGTGCCGACTTCTCCAAAAGCTTTTCCACCCTCATAAATGGATCGATGCGTTATATCCAAACTAGTAACAGCCATATTTGATCTCCTTAAATTTTCTCTTGACAAACCTAATTAGTATCAACATCCAGTTACCTGTTGGCGCAAATTACTTCCCAATGTAGATTTTTATTAAACTTCATCATTCTACGTATTTTATTGCACTTGCCCAAATCCATCCTTCTTGACCTGTATCAATTACTCGAATTTTTAGTAATCCAGTAAAATACTTATCCCCTGCTGGCTTCTCTTCTGATTTAATAATAGAATAAAAACAAGTAGCTTCTCCAATCACTTCAATATCAGATTCTAAAGAGATTTCAGAACCTTCTGATTTGTTAATGGAGCAGAAATCTTCTTTACCGCCTCCACGCCAATCAGGCTTTACCCTAATTAAAGCTTCCGTATAAGAAGGAAAAAGTAAAACTGGCAAATCGAAATATGGTTGGTCAGGACCTTCTTTCGAAGACAACGCATAATTTGCTGCTTGAGCGGTAGGTTGTTGTAATTCCGCAGAATTAAATGATGTCTCTGTTCCTCCTCCACAAAACAAAACAAAAGATAAAACAAATACTGAAAATATACTTAACAATCTATTTTTCATGATTTTCTCGCTTCCTGAAAATGATAGATAAAATTTGTAATTGCGATATTAACAAAATTTAGATACAAAAAACAAATGTTTTATATGATTTCTATTGAAAAGCCTCAATATTTTTCGCATTATTAAAAAATACATCTTCAATATCTTTAATAGATAAGTCCATTAATACTGCTGCCTCTTTCAAAGCAAGAATTGATTCATATCCTACTAAAGTAGGGGTTAATTCATTAAAATGATGTGCGTTATTTCGTTTTGAAAAATTTTGAAAATTTTCATCAGTTAACCAAACAAATTGATCAGCAAGACTTATACATTTACCTCTGATGTGAGATACAGGAAAATCTGAGCCGTAAAGTAATCGTTGATGTCCAAATTTATTTATGATCGCTTGAAAGGCACCACTCTCTGTTACAGCAGATGTATCAAAGAATATGTTTTCATAACGCTTCAATGAATCAATCCCATTAATGGTATTCCAAGAATTAAAACCTCTGGCAGCATGAGCGAGTATTATGATGGCATTTGGATAATCTTTTGCATATCGGTTAATTACTTCTAAATTTTCAGGATCTGATAAAGATCTGGGCTTAACAATATGTAAAGTTATGGTCATTTTTTTAGTATTTGCAAATTCTACCTGTTCTTCAGTTAAAAATTCTTGTATAGGAGAATTCTGAGTAGGTTGATGATTGGAAAACAAATGATAACATTTCAATCCACGAAAACCATAAATCTCTACCATCGTTCGGATTTCACGTGCAGAAATGTCAGGAGAAATCAACATTTGATGGAAAAACCCAGGCTTTTTTTCAACTTCCTCTGCTATATATTTATTTGCCAAATCAATATCTAAGCTCTTTCTTGGAAATGGAAAACAGTTGGCTTGAATTTCTCTATCTGGCAAAAATTTTCTCATCATTTCTTTAAAATACTCAATATCAACATTCATTGGAGTCTTTATCTCAGGCAAATCATGATCACTCATATGTCTCGAATTATATAAATGAACATGGGAATCAAAAATTTTAGAAGGTACAAAATCTTGAAGATTTTTTATATAAAATTCATTATCTCTTGCTGAATATATCAAATTATTAAACCCTAAATATAAAAAATGTAATCAACTCTCCAGGCTAGGAAGAATTGGTTTTATTTTTTTATAAACAAAAAATGAAATAAGTCCACAAATAATTATTGTAATTATACCGTTAAAAGCAAAGGCATCTCTAACAGTTGTATTCTCTGCAATTGTACCTATGATAAGTCCTCCAAAAGATGTTCCTGCCCAAGTCAATTGATATAAACTCATCACTCTACCTCTATATTTGTCATCTACTAAACTTTGAGTCAAAGTATTGTTGACTACACCAAATGACATCCCAACGATTCCTAAAAATCCAATTATAACCAAAGCAATATTAATATCAGGTGCAAATGATAAAATTAAAACTCCAACTCCAATTAGTATAGCCGAATTAGTATGTATTATTCCAAATAGTTTGATTTTCGAATAAAAAGATAAAAAGATTGTCCCAATTAAGCCACCTAATCCTGCAGAAAACAACATATAACTAAACCCATAAACACCAGTACCTAAAGTAATATCTGAAAAAGTGGGTAATAAGGTTGAATATGAAGTTCCAAAAATCCCAACTAATAATCCTGAAAACATTACCCAACCGATCGCTCTATGATTAATAATGTAGGAAATACCCTGAATCAAATCTGAAAGTACACTAGATTTTTCTGCAGACGAATTACTAGAGATTTGTGGCATTAACAAAAACATAATCACAGTTAATATATAGGATATTCCCACCAAAAAAAATAAAGTTTCTATCCCAAGATTATTCACCACAGGTCCAAAATATGTAGGTCCAATTAGTCCTGCACCACTAAACATAAACGAATAAACAAGTATCGCGTTTGGCACTTCTGATTTAGGAACTAAATTTGGAACAATTGCAGCTCTAGATGGAATATCAAAAGCCATCAGTGTACCAGTACATAGAGTAATAATAATCAATTGCAAAGGATTAATAAAATCTTGAAAAATTAAAAATCCAGTTATAAATGCAAAAAATGCAAAGCATGCCCTAGTAAAAGTAATCAATTTGAGACGATTTAATCTGTCAGCAATCACTCCGCCAAATACAGAAAAAAATAATAAAGGAATAGATCCAGAAAGAGCTAACAAACCTAGCATAAAAGGAGAATTAGTTAATTCTTGCATCAACCATGACCTTCCAGCACCCAAAGCCCAAATACCTAAATTTGAAAATGCATTGCCAATCCAAAAAATCGTGTAAGATCTATGCTTAAAAATTGAAATTACAGAAATAAAATTTTTCATGAATTTTGAAATAAACCAAAAGTAAAATTAGTGGAATTTGTAAATGTCATAGTATTTATCATCAAATAAAATTATACTCTCAAAGAATTTTATTGTTAAATAAAATAAAACATTAATGCTATAATTTGATCGAAAATAACTCAAAATAAAGGAAGATTCAATTAACAAAGAACTTAACGGAAAAGTTGCAGTGATCACTGGTGCTGGAAGATTACGAGGAATTGGTAGAGCCACTGCTATTTCTCTAGCTAAATCAGGAGCATCTGTTGCAGTATTAGACCTTCACAAAGAATTACCTGTTAGGGCCCAAGATGAAATCAAAATTGGATGGCATGGAATCACTAGCTTAGAAAAAGAAATATCTCAACTTGGCAAATCTGCGATAGCTATTGAATGTGATGTAACTATTAAGAAATCCGTTAATAATGCTATACATCAAATAGTCGATAAATATGGAAAAATAGATATCCTTGTAAATAACGCTGCCTACCCAAATGGTCCAGATAGAGTTGAAATGTCTAAATTGAAATTAGAAATTTTCCAAAAAGTGATGGCTGTAAAAGTCACTGGTAGCTTTTTGTGTACTCAAGCCGTTGCAAAATATATGATTCAAAATAAAAATGGTGGGAAAATAATCACAATTGCTTCTGGGTCAGGTAAAAAAGGATTCGCAAAAAATCATCCATACACTGCAGCTTGCTTCGCACAAGTCGGAATGACACAATCCTTGGCAAAAGAGTTGGGTCCTCACGGAATTAACGTAAATTGTATATGTCCAGGACCATTGCATACAGCTAGAGTAGATCATAGCCTTAGTGAAATAGAATGGAAACAAGTGTGGCAAAAATTACCTTTACAAAAACCAGGACATGAATCTTTTATAGCATCTTTTATTTCCTTCCTGTGTTCCGAATCAGCTTCTTGGATTACTGGTCAGTCAATTAATATAGATGGTGGCTCAATTTCAGAACACTGATCACTAAAAAATAAATTATAAAATAATATTTTGGAGTAAATTATGAAAAAAGCTTTAATAGTGACTGGTGGATGGAAAGGCCATGAACCCTACAAAGCTGGTCAAATATTTAATGAATTCTTAATCTCAGCTGGATATGAAACAAATATATCAACTAACTTAGATGTTTATTTAAACATTGAAGAACTAAAATCAATGAATCTAATAGTCCCAGTTTGGACAATGGGTGAAATCAGCAAAAATCAAGAAAAAAATCTTCTGCAAGCTGTAGCTAGCGGTGTAGGTATTGCTGGATGGCATGGATGTATGGGAGATTCATTTCGCCAAAGTACTGATTACCAATTCATGATTGGTGGCCAATGGGTATCTCACCCTGGAGGAATCATAAATTACGATGTCAAAATAACCAATACAACTGATCAAATCACAAAAGGCATCTCCAATTTTAGTATTTCTACAGAACAATATTACATGCATATTGATCCATCTAACGAAGTTCTGGCTACAACACAGTTCAAAGGCGATCAAATTATCAGTGATATCGCTCCTTATAAATGTGAATGGATTTCTGGTAATGTAATGCCTGTAGTTTGGAAAAGAAAATGGGGCCAAGGAAATGTTTTTTATAATTCTATAGGACATAAACTTTCAGATTTTGATGTTCCTGAGGTATTAGAAATCATCAAAAGAGGAATGTTATGGGCTTCTAAATAATTCAAGAAGGACTTTAATTATGAAAATAGGTGTAGTTGGATGTGGGAAAATCAGTGATCAGTATTTTCAATTTGCTCAAACCAGCAATAAAATAAAAATTATTTCATGTACTGACCAAGTAGCAGAAAAAGCTATTTATCAAAGTTCTAAATATTCAATTTCTTTCGTCAAATCTTTTGAAGAAATGTTACTGAACCCTGAAATAGATACCATTTTGAATCTAACACCTCCAAAAGAACACAAACAAATTACAATTGAGTCAATCAAGTCTTCAAAGCATGTATATTCTGAAAAACCATTGGGTATTAATTCAAAAGAATGCAATGAAATTTTAGAAATCAGAAAAAAATACAATAAACAAATTTGCTCAGCTCCAGATACTTTTCTGGGGGCAGGTATACAAAAAACTAAAAAAATGATAGAAAAAAATTCAATAGGTCAAATTGTACACGCTTCAGCATTTATGGTTTCACCAGGACATGAACATTGGCATCCAAATCCTGATTTATATTATGACACAGGAGGGGGACCTGACTTAGATATGGCTCCCTATTATCTAACAACATTAATTTATCTTCTTGGAAAAGTAAAAAGGGTTACAGGATCTCATAAAAAAACTTTTGCTACGAGAAAAATTTTAAGTGAACCACGTAAAGGAGAAATTATTCAAGTTGAAACTCCAACTCACATTTCAAGTATTCTTGATTTTCATAACGGAGTAATATGTACAATGATTATGAGTTTTGACACACACGGTTCAACTTTACCAAGGATAGAATTATATGGAACTGAAGGTACTTTATACCTTCCTGACCCAAATTCTTTTGGTGGCCCATTAAAAATTATTAAATCTGGAGAAGAAAAATGGCAAAACATTCCAATTTCAGAAAATACAGGCCAAAGAGGTATGGGATTAGAAGATATGGCTGATTCAATCAAAAACAATAAAGACGCCCAAACTAATTGCCAAAATGCAGCTCATATTGTAAATATAATAGAATCTGTGAGAATTTCATCAGAAAAAAACCAACATATTTATTTAAATTAATAGGTGAAAGAAATGTCAGAATTTTCAATCATTGACTCACATGTACATCTGCTAGACACAAATAATTTAACTTATCCATTTTTTAGTTCTAATCCAAATTTTAGCAACAAATACTTGCCCTCAGATTATTCAGAACATATAGAAGATATCAATGTTGAAAAAATTGTATTTTTAGAATGTAATGTCCCGCCACACCAAGCAGTTGATGAAGCAAAGTGGATAGAATCATTATCAAATAAAGACTCTCGAATTCAATCTATAGTTGCTTATGCATCATTAGAAAATGGATCAAACTCTATCTTAGAATTAGAACAACTTTCTGATATAAAAATTGTAAAAGGAATCAGAAGAAATATTTTCCCTGAAAGTGATGAGTTCCATATCAGAAATAATTTTATTACAGGAGTGAATTTGCTTCCAAAATATAACTTTTCATTCGACATTTGCATATCTAGTTCTCATCTACCAGGTACAATAGAGCTTGTCAAATCTTGCCCCAACGTTTCATTTATTTTAGATCATATTGGGAACCCCAAAATCCTTGAAAATGAATTCGAAGATTGGTCTAAAAACATCACCAATTTATCAAAACTACCTAATATAGCTTGCAAATTATCTGGTGTTGTAACAAATGCTGATCACAAAAATTGGAATGTTGAAGATATTAAACCTTATATATTTCATATAGTGGAAAGTTTTGGATTCGATAGAATTTTATTCGGTAGTGATTGGCCCGTAGTGACTCTAGCATCCAGCTATAAAAGATGGTTCAATTCACTTAATCAAATTCTAGGGGATATTTCTCGACATGAAAAAGAAAAACTGTTTATAAAAAATGCAGAAAAATTTTATAAAATGTAATTTTCATTTAGCTGATTTTTGGATAATTTAATGGCAACCCCGCCTCGGATAAATCATATTTAGAAATATGCCACCTACCTAAATTTGCACTTAAAAAAATATCAAGACTTTCACCACAAAATGCAACGTTTGTTGGGCAAGCCATCATAGTCCCCAAATAATCTATAGCTAAAACATTTAAATCACCTGAAATATCAAATTTGTAAATTATGTCTGGTCTATAACAAGAAATATATAAATTACCTTTAATATCAAATGCAACACCATCAGGCACTGTGCCCGGCAATTTAACTACAGTTTCAACATCTCCAGATGATCCATCTGAATTAATCTTAATTCTACAAACTCTAGGGTTAATACTCATAGCTACATATAAATAATCTCCAAGAGGACTAATACATATCCCATTTGGAAAATCATTCAATTGATCAGAAAAAATTTCACCATGCCCTCCTGGTAAAATTTTGAAAATTCTGCCATTATTTTCTCTCCAAATACCAGAATCAGAAACAAATAAATTGCCAAATTGATCAAAAGCAGGATAATTTGGAGAAGAAATCTTATCAATTTCATTTCCATCTGAATAAACATTCAAGTCTCCGTCTTGAGTCACTTTCATAACTGAACCACTACAAACATACAAATCCCCATCTCCGCTTTGAGCGATACCTCCTACAAAATTTTTTGTATTAGCGATTTCCTCAAATGTTCTATCATTGGTATCTATTTTGTAAATTTGGCCAGCCTCACCACCTGCATAAGCATATCCTTCGAGTCCACTAGTGATACATTCAGGATGATCTAAACCACTACCAAAACCTCCGATAAAATAAGAAACATCTTGGTCTACATTTAAAATACTCATGCTCAAAACTCCTAAGAAAATTAATTACTTACAACTTTTCCAGTTGAATTTCTTTTGGAATAACCTGCATTGGATTTTTTATCATTTTTGTTGATTACAGTCTTACAAGCATCCAAACCTCTGTCTCCAATACACAAAATAGTTCCTAAAGCTATGTACGCAACATCAACAGCTTCATGTATAGCATGTTCCAAATTCCCTTTATTCAACTCCCTAGCAAATTCTCCTGACTCTTCCGATAAGAGAGATAACCTTTTACGCAAAAGCTCCAAAGCCGCAGAATCACTGGAAAAATCAACTGCATCTACCTGGAACCTCTCATGAAAAGATTCAACGCTTTTAGCCAATATAGAAATTGATTCAGGAAAATTATCTCGATCATTCATATTTAACTCCTAAATTTAATCAACTAAAGTTCGTTCTACTTTACCAGTAGGAAAAATAGCTAATATACTGGCTTTAGATCCAGATATATTTTTGAAACCATGTTTAACACCTGCAGGTGCATAAACAGTCTGTCCAGCTGAGACACTAACTACTTGATCTCCAATCACAGCTTCTAATTGTCCTTCAGTAATCACCATAGCCTCTTCTGTAGGATGTAGATGTGTAGGAACAGTTGAGTCTGAATCAACATTTACTTCAGCAACGGACAAGGAATCTGCTCCGGTATCCCCAGATACAATTTCATGTCTTTCAACTCCCGGACCTAATATCTCAGGATCCTTTTTATTCAAAATTGTCATTTATTTTTCTCCTAATAAGTAATTTACAATGATTGATATAACATGGTCAGCCACTGTAGAATATTACATAAAAACAGTAGTCTTGCATAGACAAAAAATATTAAACAATATTTTTTAGCAATAGATCACTCTTAATTTATTATCCTTATGTCTATAGTTACAAAACAAATTACATTATCTATAATCTCAGTTGTTTCATTAAGTTTATTTTTTTTAACAGGCTGTTTTGGGCCACCTGCTTCGATAAAACATGAAGAAAATGGAAGACAATTTCTTAATGACAATAAATACTCAAAAGCAATAGAAGAATTTTCAAAAGCTATTTCAAAAAACCCTAATAATTCTTTTGCTTATAACAACAGAGGAATTGCATACGCATCTCTTAAACAATATGAATTAGCTATTAATGACTTCTCAAAAGCAATAGAATTGAAACCTGAATTATTGGAACCATACAACAACAGAGGATTTGTATTAGAATTAAAAGGTGAAACAAAACTAGCGATCGAAGACTTCAGTCAATCCACAAGAATCAATGAAAATAATGAAGTTGCCAAAAATAATCTAGCCAATGCCAGAAGAAAAATTGGTGATTTACAACAAACTATTAATGATTTATCAGAAAAAATCGATCAAACAAATCCGCCACAATTTATTCCAGAAGATCAAAAACAAGAAGTTTCAAATTTATATCTTGAACGTGCAATTGCAAAATATGAACTATTCACTCAACCAAAAGGTCAAAAACCAGCAACAATTTGTAAAACTTCACAATATTGCAATATGGTTATAGCAGACTTAGCTATTTCAGTTCAAATTCAACCAAACAATCCTAAAAGTCATAGAATTTTGGGATTAACTTATCGTGCATTAGAAAATTTTGACAAAGCTTTATCATCTTTTAATAAATCAATTGAACTAGACAAATCTGACGAAACAGCTCTCTATGAGAGAGGGTGGACATATATGGAAATGATGCAACCATATAAAGCTCTTGAAGACATTGACGAATCTATAACCTTAAATCCTGAAAACAGCCATATTTATAGATTAAGATCTTGGATACTAATGTCATTAGGCGAATGGGGAAAAGCAAAAAGTGATGTAGATTTTTTGCTAGATTTGTATCCTCAAGACCCTAATCTTCATTACTTACTTGGATTAATCAACATTCACTCTGGATCAATCGCAGAAGGTCTTAAAGATATTTCTATAGCTCAAAGCTTTCTAGGGAATCAAAGCGAACCCGCGTATATTTTAGCTTCATCACAAGGAATGGCTAAACAAGAAAACTATTCTCAAGCTTTAGAAAATTTAAACTCAGCATTACAATTAGATAATAAATACACATATGGATATTTACTAAAAGCTAGAATGAATATGAATGTACAAAATTTTCAAGAAGCTAAAACTTCATACGAAGCAGCTTTAAGATTGTCAAATGACCCAGAAAAATCAAACTCAAATTTAAGTCCTATTCCTGACATTCCAAATCTTTTTAAATCTATAGGACAAATAGGAGTCTCTGCTACTGTAAAAAAGCCTTGCCCATTAGACTCCCCTTGTTTAAATTCATTATCAAAATTTAGCAAAGTTTTAGATAACAATCCAAATGATATAGATACATTAATGAAACGTGCTGAATTATTAGTATCAATTGGAGATTTAAAATATGCAATAAATGATTACACAAAAATTTTACAATTAACTCCAACTAATACAGAAGCAATTTTGCTGATGGCAACTAGTTTAAGATCATATCTGAGATATGAATCTCAAGGAATCGTATACACAAAATGTAAACCTGGATGGTTTTCTCAATGCAATGAAGCAATAAAATCATTAGACTTTGTGATAGATACAAATCCAAATGAAGCTATGGCATATTTTTCAAGAGCAGAATTAAAAAGACTTGTAAACAGACCTGACCTATCAATAGAAGATCTAAGCAAAGCATTAAACTTACAACCAAATTTTGTTGAGGCATATGTCAAAAAAGGATTAAGTTACCTTGAGATGGATGACCCAACATCCGCAATTCAAAATTTCAATAAAGCTATTTCACTTAATCCTACAAACAAAGAGGCAATTGCAAACCGAGGAATTGCTAATCTGCTATCAGGAAATATTAAGGATTCTGAAAAAGATTTCAAAAAAGCAATTGAATTAGGCATCCCAAATGAAATAATTTCAACAGCTAAAAATAAATTGTCAAACTTTTCAAAATAAAACTTCATTCAATATCAAAGGAACTCATCATGAGAATTGTAGATTCTGGAATTATTTCAAAAAATAAAAACCTTGGTGCCTATAAACCAATGATACTTCCATTAGAAAATGATACATGGCTAGCTTGCCAAAATTCTGGCAAAACAGTTAGTTCTTCAGATAGTTTTATTGAAACATTAATATCTTATAACGCCGGTAAAAATTGGGAAAATAACGGCAGTATCCATAAAACTCATTCAGAAAAATTAAATTGGGCATACAGAGGACCTCAAATTACTCAAATTTCTGATAACAAATTGTTTATGAGAGCTACAAGATTTGATACAAGTAAAATAAGTGAAACTTTTGATACCAACACAAAATCAACACAGACTGGAGAACTAATTTCATATTGGTCTTCAGATCTTGGAAAATCATGGACAGAACCTTCAGTTGTAAATATCGTGGAACTACCTTCGAATCAATTTACTTACAATACAGCTGGAAAAGTTTTGCAAATAAATAAAAATTTATATATTTATCCAATAGAAACAGGAAAACCTGTAGGCTACGAAGGTAATTTGGATCAAAAAGCAGGAATTATATTCTCATACGACCAAGGGAAATCCTGGAAAGACTTTACCGTAATTGCTGACGATCCTACAGGTGAACATTTATATTGGGACCAAACAGGAACTATTCTTAATAACGGCGATATTTATATAATGTTCTGGGTACACAAATTGAATAAATTTGAAGATTTAACTAATCATTATGTAATTTCTAAAGATATGGGGAAAACTTGGTCAAAACCACAACCCACAAATATTCAAGGACAGGCATGTGCACCTATAGCATTAAATGATGGAAGCGTTGCTACTTTATATACAAAACGTCATGGTAAACAGGGAATTTATTTAGCTATGACTAATGATTTAAAAAATTATGACATTGAAAATGAAATACAAATATTTAATGCAGGTGATGAAGCAATATTAGGTACCCCAATAGAAGAAGATGTATTATCAATCAACTTAGCTCAAGGATTTGGAAAACCTGGTGGTACTTTACTTAAAAACGACCAGATTCTACTGTATTATTGGGGAACAAAAAACTCTATCAGCCAATCAATGTGGACTACTGTAGAATTTTGAGAATTTTTTAAATATTAGGTGTATCTATGGGAGCCGTCTGAAGCCAATCAGATTTTGTACGTCCATTTCGATCCCAAAAAACCTCTCCACTTTTAATTGTTATTTCCGGGTCTAATCTAAATGCCCCCTTCCTTACCCTACTTCCACTTAAACCATTATCAGTAAAGCCAAAATCTCCTTGACTAAGTTTAAAAACTGCAACATCCGCGACACCTGAAACAGTCAAAGATCCAAGCTCCGGATGACCTATTTGTTTTGCAGGTTCAATAGTAGACATTTTAAAAACATCTTGAATAGAAATTCCGCAAACTAACAATTTACTCATAGTTTCAGGCATAGTTGCTTGATTTTTCAAATAACTTGAAGAATGTAAATCTGTACTAATAGTATCTGGTAAAAACCCTTGATCAATAGCTGATTGAGCTACCCGCCAGGAAAAACTACCAGCGCCATGTCCAACATCAAATTTGATACCTCTATTTCTTGCTTCAAAAAAATATTGGTGGACTTTATCGGAAAAATCTATCATATTTTTACCTGATCCATAACAATGTGTCACTACATCGCCCGATTCCATGTGTTCTAACATCATTTTATCCATTGGACGAGAAGATATAGGATTTTGATCCACCATAACAAATGTTTTTGAATTCCTTGCTACCTCAACAGCTCGATCTAAAGGCTCCCAATCAGGACCTAAATAATGAGCAACTTTTAGGCCTATAATTAAATCAGGTCTTTGTCGAACTTTTGCTAACGAAGATTCAATAGACATACCTTCTAAGTCTTGCTCAGGTTCACCAGTCATTCCAAGTCCAGATATATTTAAAAAGGCAAAAATACGAACCTTACTTTTCGAAATGATTTTATTATTAAAATCATCAAAAGTAAGATGTCCAGCTCCACCTGCATCTACAGCAGTAGTCACCCCTGTAGAAAGACATAATTCATCAGGCATTACAGACCATTCATATCCCCAAAAATGGGCATGTAAATCAATCAATCCAGGTGAAACTATTAGCCCACTTGCATCAATAGTTTTTTTTGATCTTGATGGATCAATATTTTTTTCAACTGCACCAATGATTGTTCCTGAAATACCTACATCCAAATCATCATCAATGTCATTTGCAGGATCAATTACTCTTCCATTTTTAAGTAACAAATCAAAACTTGGAACAAACTTATTTGACATGTTTTACTCCTTTAAATTATTCAGGAAAATTTAACTAAAATTCAATAATTGAACGTCCAAAAATTTTATGCTCTCTCAGATCTTTGCAAGCTTGATTAAAATCTTCTAATTTATATTTTTTTGTAACAAATTGATCTAAAGGAAATATACCTTCTTTGTGCCATTGAAAAAACATCTCAAAATCTTTCTGAGGATATGTTGCACCTAAACTTCCCCTATAAATACGTTGATTATACATAAAATGCCCCGGATCAATAGTCATTTCATTTCCTGGCATACCAATTAAAACAGCCATGCCTCCATGATTATCAGCTCCAGGTCCACCACTTACTGTAATCGGTAAAATTTGTTCATTTGTAATTTTAATTCCAATTGCATCAAAAGAAAAATCTACACCACCTTCTGTTATTTCAATTATTTTTTCTACAGGATCATATTCACTTGCATTGATCAAATCAGTGGCTCCAAACTTCTTAGCAAAGTCTAATTTAGCTTGATCAATATCTACAACAATCACCTTACTTGCTTCTAAAATAGAAGCCATTTTAATAGCTGATAAGCCAACTCCACCAGCACCAAAAACAGCAACTGTATTACCCCGTTTAACCTTAGCTGTATTCATTACAGCTCCTGCTCCAGTCAAAACTGCACAACCAACAATACAACCTAAATCTTTAGGAGAATCATCTGGAATCTTTACCACATAATCAGCAAATATCAACGCATCTTCCGCCCAGGTAAAAACCTGTCCATGTACCAATTCATCATTATATGTAGCACCACAAGGGATAACATTTGGACGTCCTTTAATTGGATTCCTTGGCACCCATGTAACAATAACTAAATCTCCTTCTTTAACATGATCAACATTTTTACCTATATGAGTAACTACCCCTAAACCTTCATGCCCAAATACCTGTGGCCGATTTCCAGGCTTAGCAATTTGGTGTAGCTGGGAATGACAAATCCCTGATGAATATAATTTTACAATAACTTGATTGAAATCAGGGTTTGGTAAGGACAGTTCCCCAATGAATGGTTCTTGTTTATGATCAGTTTGTATAACAGCTTTTGTAAACATAAATTCTACCTATAATATTTAGCAATTTTCAAATAATTCTCAACATCATACCCATGAGATTTAGTTTAGTCAAAACAGATTAAATTTATCATTAAACAAATTATTGCCAACTTAAAAAATTACTGATTAATCTCAAAATTTAAACCCATTGCTATAGCCAAAGCACCAAGTACTCCAGCCTCATCACCTAATTTTGGATGAACAATATAATTTTCTAAATCAAATTTTATAGGATCATATTCAACATATGAATTTAATAAATCATAAACATTTTGACGAATCAGTGTGATTAGTTTTTTATTTTTCATTACTCCACCTCCCAAAATTATTTTTTCAGGAGCAGTAGTGAAAATCAGATTATTCACAGCAAAACTCAAATATTTTGCAACTAAACTCCAAACCTGATGCTCCGGTGGAGGTATTCTCCCTTCTTCCAACTCACATCTTTTGTTTATAGCTGGTGCTGAAGCTAAACCTTCTAAACAATTTCCATGAAAAATACAAACACCTAAAAATGAATCCTCTTTCAAATCATGTGGAATACGAATATGACCAAATTCTGTATGAGAGAATCCTTTAATCAATTTATCATTACAAATAATACCAGCTCCGATTCCTGTACCTACTGTAATATAAACTAAATTGCTTACATCATTAGCTGAACCCCATAAATGTTCCGCTAATGCAGCAGAATTTACATCAGTGTCTATATATACAGGAATTCTTAATCTCGAATTAATCTCTTTTCTTAAATCAATTCCTTGCCATAAAGTTTTAGGAGTAGTCGTTAAAACTCCATAATTTTGAGAGTTTTGATTTAAATCTATAGGTCCAAATGATGCAATCCCCAGAGATTGTAAATTTCCAAACTGTCTAAAAAAATTAACTACTTCAAGAATTGTCTCTTTTGGTTTTTTTGTTAAAAATACTTTCTTTTCAAGAATAGTATCTTTATCTTCAGCAATTAAACAGACAAATTTGTGACCTCCACTTTCAATGGCACCATAAAGAGCCAAGACAACCTCCATTTAAACTAAGAATTAAAATTATTTGATACGTTGACTTTATTATATTCAAACGTAACAATAATAAAAGTAAAAATTTTAACTCTATTCTTTTTCCAGGAAAATTAAATGTCACTAAATAGTTTGGGAATTATAGGATGTGGCTCAATGGGGGAAGAAATTTCTACATTTATCAACTCTGGTAAAATTCAAAATGCAGAATTATCATGTGTATTTGACCAAGATGAGACTAGGCTTCAACAATTCTCTAAAAAAATTTCTAAAAAAATTTTACTAACTAGTTCTATTGAAGAATTTTTATCAATTGAAAAAATTAACCTTGTCGTTGAATGTGCTTCTCCTGCAGCTGTCACAAAATATGGAGAATTAATTTTAAAATCGAATAAAAACTTTTTAGCTATGAGTTCTGGTGCTTTTAATGATCCAAAATTACTAAAATTTCTTGAAAAAATTGCAAAACAAAAATCATTAAAAATCTTGATTCCTTCAGGTGCAATTGGTGGTATTGATGCAATCAAGTCAATTCAGAACCAAATTGAAAAAGTTTCAATTACTACAACAAAGCATCCTAGATCATTAGCAGGTGCTCCAGGATTTCAAAATTTTGAAAATACAGTTTTTGATAAAGCAAAAGTAATTTTTAATGGAACAGCCCAAGATGCTATAGAAATGTTTCCAGCAAACGTAAATGTTTCAACAACTCTCAGTCTTGCAGCTATAGGTACAAAAAAAACCCAAGTGAAAATAATTTGTGATCCTAAATCAAAAGAAAACAAACATGAAATTTGCATCATTGGTCCCTTTGGCAAATTAAATTTCTCAATGAATTTAAAACCTAATGAACGCAATCCTAAAACCAGCTCTTTAGCAATATATTCTGTAATACAAACTATCCAACAATTTTGCAATCCAAATATTAGTTTAGGAACATAAAAACCCTATGGAAAAACAATATAAATTTGAAAAAAATTATTCAAAATCTACACCAACACATATGTTGGGGGAAAAATCAAAAATTTTTGGACCAATAAGGGATCATATGAAATATGACTTCAGAAATTCATACCCTGCTCCTGAATTGTTGCCTGTATCAAATATTTTAAAATCATTAGAAAAAGAACTAACAATTGTAGGATCATCCAAAAATTTATATCCGGATCCTCAAGGCTATTTGCCTTTTAGAGAATTGATTTCAGAAACTTTACATTTAAAAAGACAAATGGACATCTCTCCCGAAAATATTTTACTCACCGATGGATCAGGACAGGGAATACACTTGGTTGCTGAAGCATTAATTAACCCTGGGGATGCAGTAATTGTTGATGATTTTGTATATGGAGGAACTTTGTGGTCTCTAAGAAGATTTCATGCCAATATTTACGGAGTATCATCCGATCAAAATGGAATGATTCCTGAAAAATTACAAGAAACAATTGAAAAAATTCATTCCAATAATCAATTATGCAAACTTATATACCTGATTCCAACATTTCAAAATCCTCAAGGAACTACGATGAATATCAATCGTAGAAAAGAAATTTTATCTATAGCTCAAAACAGTGGAATTCCAATTATTGAAGATGACGGTGTTGCAAATATGAGATATGAAGGGCAACATCTGCCTTCAATTCAATCATTAGATGATACGGGAATTACTACTTTCGTAGGTTCATATAGCAAAATGGTAGTCCCTGGATTCAGATTAGGATACCTAGTAGCAAGTGATAGCATTCTAAAAATTATAGAAATTATTAAAGGTAGCCGTGGTGTGAATAAATTTTCTGCATTTGCAGTTTATAGATTTGCAAAAGATTTTCTAGAAAATCACTTAAAAGTCCTAAATTTTGAATTAAAAACACGAAGAAACACAATGTTCGAAGCGCTTGAAAATAATTTTGATAAAAAATACACATCATGGTCAACTCCTGAGGGTGGTCTCTACACTTGGCTAGAAGTGGCGCCTGAAATTGATTTAAAAAAAATTCAACTTCAATCAGAAAAACTTGAAGTTTCATATGATTTAGGAACAAATTTTTCTCCCGACGGCAGTGAGAAAAATTCTTGTGCACGATTATGTTTTAGTGGTTGCAGCAATGAAGAAATCATTACTGGAATTTCTATTTTGTCAAACTTGATCCATAAGGATTAATTTTAAATTAAATTAATTCAATTATTACTAATGTGGTTCGAATAAATAATATGTGTTAACATTACTTCATAAAAGTATTATCTGCTAACTTATATTGCCAAATTCTAGGAGTGATTAGATGAAAAAAATCTTTACTGCGAGTTCCAGAACTATCTTCTATTGGTTAGTCTTTGCTATAAGTTTTTCTGCTGGAATGTGGTATAACTACACTTTTGGAGATCCACTAGATGGAATCAAGTGGCGTGGAATAGATATTTTCATTTCAGGAATTGTTGGTTTTGGCTTCAGTATTGCGGGAATAGTTATAGGGTTAATTCTTGATTTTCTTTACATTAAAATATCTAAACTAATATCTCCTGAAAAAGAACAAGAAAAAAGACGGTTACCTGATTTAACTAAAAAATAATTTTCCAAATCTGATAATCAAAGATTTTCTACTACTTTAACAATTTTTAATTATTTGACGTTTTTACCCTGATAATATTTCTTAACGCAAAAAATTCATACACGTTGCAAAAACAATCAAAGTCATTAATCCGACAAGTAGAACTGCAGGAACCATCCACAAGAAGACACCAATTCCTATAATATATTTTAATAATTTATTCAAATTAATTGCTGTTTAGATTGTTTAATTAATTATTGTTTGCAATATTCGATTAGATTATCATAAAAAAAGATGATTAAATTTCCAATAATAAATTTATAGTAATTATCAATATTGAAAAATAATTTTTATAATGGCGTACCTACAAAAATCTGAACCAAAAAATGTGCCATCTTGGCTATATAAAAATTCAAAGATTTTATTAATCTTTTTTTTAGTTATAACTTTCGCTTTAATTATTCCATTTATCAACAATGATTCTAACGAAATCGCAAATCAAAATCCTAATGGAGCAGTTTTTGATCTTCAAGAAACAATAAATCAAACTTTTGAATCTCCATTACACGGTCAATGGGCAATAGCCGAATCTAGAACTGGAGACATATTAACAGCTGAATCACTAAATGAAATTTTGATTAATCAAAATACTCTTATAGATGCAGATTCATCTGGACTATTAACTCCAGGAACTCTTAAAAAACAACCTTATCTAGCTAAATATTTCAACCCAACTACCCAAACTCAAACAGTTGCAGTAATTTCTGTTGCAAATGTAGTAGAAAACATTCTTCAAAATGACCCCAGATTAAATACAAATTTAAGTGAAGCTACTGACCAACAAGTAAAATTTGCAATACATTTGATGATGTCTGATAAATCCAAAAAATTCCAACAAGAGATTGAAACTATTTCGATTAAAGCTACGAAAGAAAAAAAAGTTGTATTGGGTGAAGAAATAGATTGGTGGATTTCTCCTGCCATCATTATCATAACTTTATCTGATAACCAAAAACTTGGAGGAGGTTCATATGAGGTAGCAGTTACTGGTAACCCGACTGCAATCAATAAAGAGAAGTTCGATAGAAACATCCAACAATATTTACGTGGAAAAGAAATTAATTATCAATTATGGAGTGTAGCAATAGATATTAATCTTGAATCTGAAAAACAGGGTCAACAGGCAGCACTATTCATCACATTAACTGTTATTGCTGCAGTTTTAATCACTGGATTAGTATTAAATTCTTATTGGGCGTTTGTATTAACAAGTTTTGGGATTGGCAGCTTAATAATCTGGTTAAAAGGAATATCATTTATTGTAGGAATTAAAACTGGGCTAATAAATGATTTGATTGTTCCAATAGCTATGATTGCACTCGGAGTAGATTTTGCAATTCATGCAATCAGAAGATTCCAAGAAGAGTTCGACACCTTTAAAACTCCAAAAAATGCATATATATACGGTTTATCTGGTTTGATCACTGCTTTAACTCTGGCATTTATATCAGATAGCATAGCATTTTTAGCTAATGTAACTTCTCAAATTGAAGCAGTTGTACATTTTGGTCTATCAGCTGCAATTGCAGTAACATCATCTTTCCTTGTATTAGGATTAATAATACCCTTAACATTCTCAAAAATTTTAGAAATTAAACCGAAAAACTGGGGGGATTCTAAAAGTTCAAAAATTCTCAAGATTTTCATCTGTATTTTAACTGCCAGTCTAACTGGAGTTTCAGTGATTTTAATGGTAGCAGTAAATCCATTATATGGATCAATTTTATTAATTGTTTCAGGCTTAATTTCTATAGTGATACCATTAAAATTACTTCATAAAAGCAAAAATAATTCTTATGAAACTATCAACAACCAACCTTCTCCAAAATTAATTTTGAAAAACAAATTCAATACAATTTACTTTCAAAAGTTAATTTTATTTTTCCCAAAATATAAATTATTCACTCTATTATTTTTTGGAAGTCTCACAATAATTTCAATACTAAACGCTATCAGGTTAGAACCTACTTTTAATATAGAAGATTTCTTTGATTCAAAATCGGATTTTGTAGTTGGTCTTGATAAACTAGAAATTCATAACGGCGATAGAGGTGGAGAACCTGCTATAGCTTATTTCGAAGGTGATTTAACTAATCCAAACTCGATAGAAAACATATTAAGATTTCTAGACAATCTTAAAAATAATCGAAACATTGGACATTTATCTAATGGAGACCCTTACATTAGCCAGCCCAATATAATTTCTATAATTAAAAATAACACTAAATCTGAATATACTCTAAACTTAATCTCTAAAAATTTTGACATACAAATTAAAGACTCAAATTTTGATGGGATTCCAGACTCAAAAAAAGATATCGAAACAATTCTAAATTTTTCAATGCAAAGAGGAGTATACAATAAAAATGGCGAAATGATATTTACTCCAGAATCTATATATAATATCCTCAGAAAATCAGAAAATTCATACGTTACTCAAATGATTATTGGAATACCTGGGACTAGAGACTTAAGACAAATTTCAAAAGCATGGAAAAGTCTAAACTCAGATTTTAACCATTTTGAAAATCAATCATCTATTAAAAAATTTGGTATCACTGGATCTCCATTCACTAGAAAAGAACAGTTAGAAGCAACAACCAAGTCTCTTCAAAGATCAATCCCAATTGCTGCTATCTCTGCATTATTAGTATTAACTATAGCAATGAGATCATTTAAATATGCGCTCATAACAGTTATCCCAATTGGTTTAGTAGTAGCTTGGCTATATTCTATAATGCAACTTTTAGGATTTGGATTAAATTTAGTCACCTCTACAATTGGAGCAATTTCAATAGGAATAGGTATTGATTATTCTATTCATATCACACAAAGATTTAGAGAAGAGATATCAAAAAACTCAAATGTCAATCATGTACTAAAAACTACTATTAACGGCACAGGTATAGCACTCTTAGGATCCGCGGCATCTTCTGTGGTTGGTTTCCTTATAATGGGATTTGCACCTATGCCATTATTTTCATCATTTGGTATCCTTACTGCTATAATGATTCTTATGTCATTATTAGCCGCATTGTTAGTATTACCTACGTTATTACTTATAACCACAAAAAGAGACTTAAAGAAACTTTAATATGAATCGAGATACCCGTGTCTGAGCAAAAAAATTGGATAAAAGTTTGGGCTAGAACTGTAGGAATGCCTATTGGCGAAACCGATAAAGATGCGCCTACAAATCCACCAATATCTAAAAAAGACGTAAAAAGAGCTCTAGCATTTAGAACTTTTTGGATTTGTCTACATGTATTTACCTGCTTAATGATTATTGCAGGTAACGGAAGAGCATTAAATTTGTGGTAAATTTATTTTTCTCAGCCATATATCGATAGATTCTGGCAATTTCTGATCCATAGAGTGTAACCCATGTTCCCCATCAGGAACTAAAACTAAATCAATTTTTTTATTTGCTTCGATCCCTCTATTATATGAATCAAATGCAACATCCTTTAGTCTGGGGTGTGTTTCATTGGTTCCGGCCATTATCAGAAGATTCGACTCAATTTTATCCACATATTTGACAATATCATATCTTTCTCCTCCATATTTATCTAAATATGCTTCTGCTGAAAATAATCCAGCACCAGGGACTATATCTTCCTTAATATTAATCAATTGATTACCCAAACCCGAATCTACCAAATCATTCGCAATTTTTAAATATTTTTTATAATGAAATGAATCTTGAGAGTTTAGATAATAATTTTTAGAAAGTCTAACAGGAGAAATTGCAACCACAGATTTCACTGAAAAATTATTTCTAAAAGCCTGATAATAGATCACTTTTACTGCTCCCATACTAGAGCCAACTAAGCAAATCTTACGAAATTTTTTCTCCTTCAACCAGTTAATCATAGAATCCAAATCTAACAAACAATCATCCAAAATCTCAAAAGCAGTACCCCCAAAATCTTCAGGAAAATTTGGACTACCTTGTGAAACTACATCATGTCCTCTGGTATTGAAAACTGCTACTGGATACCCATTTTTTGAAAAATATTTACCCAGAATAGAAATCATTGATCCTGAGTAAAAATTTCCAGTGGTACCATGAATTAATAGAAGAGCATCAATATCACTGGAATTGGAGTTTTGGGGCTCTAAAAAACAACCATCTAATTTAAAACCATCTGAAGTTTCAGTTTGTATAAGCTTCAAATCAACCATCTTTTTTCTGAGAAAATATAACTTTCATTTTGAATTAAATATAAATTATTTTGTCAATTCAACTGCTTTACTCCAAGTATAGACTTCTTCTCCAGTTGAAACGATCAAAATTTTCATCAAGCCAGCATTATAAATATGCGGTACTCCATCTTCAGTTGTTAAACGAGAATAAAGACAAGGTGCATCTTCTAAAAATTTTATCTTAGTATCTAATTTAATAGGACGTCCATTTCCCTCAGTGATCACACAACCTTTTTCTTTCCCTCCTAAATATGAATGTACTATAATATCTTTATACTCATATGAATCCCAAATTAACAAAGGTAAGGTAACTTTGGGATTATTTCCAGATTCACCGTGTACTTTTACTTCAACTAAAGGTTCTTTGAGTTTAGCAGGCTGGCCTTGATTTGAACCTTGATCTGAACAAGCAATTAAGAGCATTGAAATCAAAATTAATAACTTACTGATTTTATAAAACTTTTTCAACATAACTACTAAATAATACTACAAGAATTTTTTTACGCAAATTTAACATACATTATTCCAATCTGCGTAAGGTTGGAAAGCAAGCAAATATTATTATCACCAATATGAGCACAATTATGCAACAAACTTGAGTTGCTGTAACCACACTATAATTTTCAGCTAAAACACCAGCAAATAAAGCGCCGAAAACACTAAGTACATTTGTCAAGTTAAAAATTCCACCAAAACGACCTCTGAGTTTATCGGGAACCTCTGAACCTAACAAAGATCTGCCAATTGTGAGTGTACTAATCAATCCAAAATTTAGAAAAAATAATGATATTAATCCAATATTAAGTGTTTGGGACAAAGAAAAAGCATACATCGAAACAAATACAAAAGTTAAGTAAAAAAGTAACAAAGTGCCTTTCTTGACATAATTTACAAATATTGAAAGGCTAAAATCAGAAAAAAATCCACCTATTCCTAAAATTGCAAAAAGCAAACCATATCCATCTGCACCTGTTGAAAAAATATCAGCAGAATAAATTGGCAACAATCCATGTACAGATGGTACTACTAGAATATTCACAGTAGTACGAAGTAATATTGCTCCCTGCAGCAAACGATTGGTTTTTAAATATCCAACCAATTCAAGATAGTTTTCTTTCAAGTTATACTTAATCACTCTGGTTTGAGGAACTATAGTTTTAATATTGTAATATATAAATACGGCTATTAAAAACAATATGAACTCGCCTATCAATGTCCAGCCAGGGCCGATTACCTGAAGGATCAATCCGGCAAAATACGGAATTGAAAAATGTCCAACAAAATATGCAGAACCAACAATTGCATATGCACCAAATATAATATTTCTTCTAGAAGGTACTAACAATGGAATCAAAGAAAAATCTGATGGTGCTGCTAACGATTGAATGAATCCAATTGATAACAGAAAAATAAAAATTGATGCCGTATTGAAATTGTTAGAAATCACCAAATAAGCGAATATAAAAACACATATACTTTTAATTAAAAAAACATACACAATTACTTTTTGCCTCTCCCACTTATCAGCAGCAAAGCCACCAATAGGAGCAGAAAGCACACTAGCTAATGCCCCAGCCCCCCAAGAAAGACTTGTTAAAAACCGTGATTGAGTATATTCATAAGTTAGCCAACCAATTACAACAAATTGAAAAAAACTTCCTGCAGAAGCAAAAAATCTAGCTAGCCAAAGCAATCTGATATTTGAATAATAAAAAGGTTCCGGAAATTTCATGTTTCAATCTAAGCAAATGTTTCAATATATAATAAACAAATATACCTAGAAAAAATCTAAAATTCATCTTCTTATGATTTAAATAGCATCAAATAAACTCAATTCTCGATTATTCTAAATATGTAGCAGAAAAATCTATTTCCAATTCAATTTTATCCTCTACATAGACTACATATACTTTAGGAATTTTAATATTAAAATCACCAAAAGAAAATTGTGTTTTAGCTGTGCCAGTAATATTTCCATTTTCTAAAATTGCTTCAATATTCCATACAGAAGGTCTTAAAACACCATGAATTTCCAAATCTCCATACAATTTAAAACTTTGATATACACCTTCTATAAAAGGCCACTCAAGTTGCTCAACATTTTTAACTGTCAATGTCAATTTTGGATACTTATTTATTTCTAAAGAATTATTTTTTAAATAATTATCTCTTAAACTAGAATCACTTTTTAGGGTAGCTAAATTTACGACGATTTCAGAAGGATATTGTGAATGAATTTTACCTTTTGAATCAAAAATTATAGTGCCTTCTAAATCTTTAGTAACACCTATTGCAAATTGTGTAATTGGGTCAGATTTACCTGGTATTTTTATCTGTTCTTTAATTTTATAACTTGCTGATGTAAGAGATTTATTACAACAAAGAATCATGTTAATTGAATCATTTTTTTTGGCAGCAATTTCTATGGTTTGATTCAATCTTAACCAATCTGAAAACTTGCCATATCCTGATAAATACGAAACACAAAGATGAATAAAACCTTGCTCGTTAGGAAAAGATTCTTGTGGAAGATTTACTGAATTTTGCTTTGATTCTACTGTTTTAGACCATAGTTTTGAAGAATCACAAAAAGCATTGATTGATTCTGGTTTCTCATCAATTTGACTATGAATAAATTTATATTTAAACTTCACATCTTGATTTGTTGGTTCAGGTAGTAACACAGCAACAACTGACGCAAAACTTTTAGATAAACTTCCGGAAATCAATTTATACGATCCTGTAGGTGTAGAATTTTTAAAAGGTGTTTGTGTTGGAGTGGAAATACTAAAAGTGGGAATTGAAATTGTAGGAATTGGTATTGGAGTAGGGATTGGTATAGATGTAGGTATATTTTTCTGCTCTTTGTCTTTAGTACAATACATTTTTGTACAGCCTAAATTTCCATTTCTACAAAAACAATTGTTGCAAAAATTATCCCCAGTATCTTTACCTTGCCAACCACTTTTCACTACTTCTCCACCAGATAATTTACAATTCTTACCCGTTTGGGAATCTGTGGATGTATCTGAAGATTTTATAGAACTCAAAGATTGATCAACTTGTTTTTGTGAAGATTTTTCAGATTCCAATTTAGATGAAGCTGCAAAGAAATTACAAGAAATAAAAGTTAAAGACAAAAATAATAAAAATATTTCTCTCCTAATAAAAATTTTTAACAACAACTGTTTCATAAACTATATTCTAAAGTAATACTAATTTAATGCATTTTTTAATTGAGACAAAGAAAGATTTCCGCCACTAGCAATTAAAGCAACTTTTTTTCCTTTCAATTGATCTTTAATTTGTAATGCTGCAGCTAAAGGAGCTGCACCCGCATGTTCTACGATACTATGAGTTTTATCAGCAAATAAAACAACAGCTTCTAATAATTCTTCATCGGAAACCAAGATAAAATCATCTAACATTTCCTTAAGAATCTGTTGTGTATATTCGTATCCCATAGAAGTAGCTAATCCTTCAGCCAATGATTTGTTATTTTTTTCTATTATGTTGCCATCTTTCCAAGAAAAATATGCACCTGGAGAATTATGTGACTGAACTCCTATAACCTTAATATTTGGATTAACTGCATTTGAAACAATACATGCACCACAAGCTCCACTCCCACCACCAATTGGGACAATTATAACTTCTATATCTGGCTGATCTTCTAATATTTCTAGAGTATAAGTTCCAGTTCCTTCAACGAGTCTAGACTCATTAGCTGAATGTATATAATAATATCCTTCATCAATTGACAATTGTTCAGCAAATTGTCTTGCATCATCAAATCCTTGCCCATGTTCAATAATTTTAGCCCCTAAACTTTTGATAGATGACACCTTAGTTGATGTTGTATTTTCGGGAACTACGATCACTACATTCACTCCAAATATTCGGCCTCCATAAGCAACACCTTGACCAAAATTACCAGTTGATGATGAAATTACTCCTTTATTTTTTTCTTCAGCAGTTAATTGTGAAATAGTGTTCAATGCCCCTCTAACTTTGAAAGAGCCTAAATGTTGATAATTTTCATGTTTAATAAACACTTTTGCATCTAACATTTCATCAATACCATAATAATTCAAAAGAGGAGTTCTGATTATGTGAGGCATAATTCTTTTTCTTGCATTCAATACATTTTCTAACGTAGGTCTGGTAGACAATTTGATCTCCCTTAAAACTATGAAATTTTATTAATTTAAAAAACTACAAAACTATAACAAATTTATTATATCTTCTTAATGACAAAACTTGAATAAAATTATACAATCGCAAAAATTTTGTATCAGTTTTTACAAACTACATAGGAGATAAGAATGAGTGTTTATCGAGCAGAATATATTTGGATTGATGGTTCAGTACCAACAAGCAAACTTCGTTCTAAGACAAAAGTAATTAAATCAGGAGAAGAACCTCCTATATGGGGATTTGATGGTTCTAGTACTAATCAAGCACCTGGAGATGAATCTGATTGTGTCTTGAAACCTGTTTTTTCATGCCCAGATCCACTTAGGGGACCTGAAGATATTTTGGTAATGACTGAAGTGTTGACAACAGATATGAAACCTCATTCTTCTAACACTAGAGCAAAATGTGCCAGAACAGAAAAAAAATTCTCTGAATTTGATATCTGGTTTGGGATTGAACAAGAATATACTCTATTCGATGGAGTTCAACCACTTGGATGGCCTTCAAACGGTTTCCCTGCTCCACAAGGAGGATACTATTGTGGTGTTGGATCCGACGAAGTTTTTGGCAGAGAACTTATAGAAGACCATCTTGAAGCTTGTATTGAAGCAGGTTTGGAAATCTCAGGTATTAACGCTGAAGTGATGCCAGCACAGTGGGAATTTCAAGTAGGACCAGTTGGACCAACAGCGGTTTCTGATCAACTTTGGGTTGCTAGATGGTTACTCTATCGTATCGGTGAAGAACATGGAATCACTGCAACTCTATCTCCTAAACCTGTAAAAGGTGACTGGAATGGTGCTGGAGCACACACAAATTTCTCAACCAAACAAATGCGTGAAAGTTACCAACCTTGTATCGATGCTGCTGAAGCTCTAGCTCCCAAGCATAAATTACATATAGAAAATTATGGAGCTGACATACGTGATCGACTTACAGGTCTTCATGAAACTGCGTCTGCTGACAGTTATTCTTATGGTGTGTCAGACCGTGGAGCCTCAGTAAGAATCCCTTGGCAAGTAGCTAAAGATGGCAAAGGTTATATCGAAGATAGAAGACCTAACGCTAATATGGATCCATATACTGTAACAAGACTAATTACAGATACGGTTTGTTCTGCTGCAAAAAAATAAGCACTATTTCAAATAAATTGATGAAATTTAATGTTAAATTTTTGATATTTTTTAACTTATTTGGGGTTGAAATTAAAAAATGGAAAATACGGTATTGCTAGTAAGTAGTAATTTATTTTTTTTCCCTAGGATTAAATTTGCTGCAAAAAAATTTAATTTAGTCACTAAAATGGTGACAAATATCAACGATCTTAATAAGTCAGAAAAAAATGACAAAATCCAATTTATATTAATTGATCTTGAATTTGATTTTTGGACTAAAATCTTAATGGCTGTAAATACCCAAAATATTGATTGTAAATCGATAATAGCTTTTGGGCCTCATAGTGATGTTGACTCTTTTGAAAAAGCTAAAAATCTAGGATGTACATCAGTTCTTCCAAAAGGCACTTTCTCAAATAAGTTACCAGAACTTTTTAATGAATAATTTCAAATGTTTGACACAATTATTTCCAACGGAATCATAATAGATGGCACCAAAAAGCCTAGATATCAAACTGATATAGGTATTCAAAATGGAAATATCAAAACCGTCGGAGACTTAAGTAACTCAAAAGCAAAAAATATTATAAATGCTGAAAATTTAATTATTTCTCCTGGGTTTATAGATATGCATACTCACTCAGATATTTCTCTTGTAAATGACAAGTATGGTGAAAGTAAAGCATATCAAGGTGTAACAACAGAAGTAACTGGCAATTGTAGTTTTTCTCCATTCCCAGCTGGTAAAAAAGGGCCAAATAATCTAAAAAAAGGCCTTTGGGAAACTGCAGCTTTAGCTGATGATCCTAATACAAATTGGACATGGAATACGTTAAATGATTGGGCAAATACTATAGAAAAAAATGGCACAAGTATTAATATCGCTCCACAATTAGGATACGGAGCGCTTCAAGTTGCTACAGGTGCTACGGAAGAAAGATCTGCAACAAAAACAGAGATGAATGAGATGAAATATTTAGCATCTGAAGCAATTGAACAAGGTGCTTTTTCAATTTCAACTGGTCTTTCTTTACCACCATCAGCATATGCCTCTACTGAAGAAATTATAGAAATATGTAAAGCGATATCACATTATGACGGTGTTTTTTATGCCACACATGCTAGAGTTGGCCCAGGCAAACACATATCTGCTATAGAGGAAGCAGTCAAAATAGGACAAAAAGCCAATATACCTGTTCAATTTTCACATCTAGCAATAACAGACTGGCGATATTATGGACACGGACCTAAAATGCATGAAATTTTTGATAAAGCAAACAAAAATGGATTAGATATAACTTATGATATGTACCCATACACTGCAGCAGGAGCAGGTCTTGACCAAATGATCCCATTATGGGCTCATTCAGGAGGAATTGATGAATTTTTAGAAAGATTAAAAGATTCCAATCAAAGGTCAAAAATTAGAGAAGAGGTCAAGGAAGGAAGAGGCGGATTACCTCCAAAATGGGAAACTGTAATATTGTCTTCCTCAAATAATGACAAAAATAAACAATTAATTGGAATGTCAATAATAGAAATTGCTCAGAAAAGAAAGATTGACCCAGCTGAAACAGTATTGCAATTAGTAGAACAAGAAATAGGAGCAGTACCTGTTATCATACATAATAGATTAGAGAGTGATATTAGATGTTTTATGGATCATCCTCTAGCAATGTTTGGTTCTGATGGCAATGCTGTTTCACCAAACGGATTTTATAAACATGCAAAACCTCATCCTAGGTTTTATGGTACATATCCAAGAGTACTTGGAAGATACGTTAGAGAAAAACCATCAGTCTTAACATTAGAAGAGGCAATATATAAAATGACGGGGTTCCCTGCAAAAAGGTTATGTATGAAAAATAGAGGACTCATTAGAAAAGGTTATATAGCCGACCTAACTATTTTTGATCCTAAAACAATAATCGATAATGCAACATTTCATGATCCTCATCAATTTCCAGTTGGTATTGATCACGTATTGGTAAATGGCATCCCGGTAATTAAAAATGGAAAACACACTAAATCGATTCCAGGTAAAGTTCTAAGAAGAGGCAAAACTTGATTCAAGATTCTAAAAGTCAAATTTTTCAAGTCAAAAATAAGAAACAATTATTTATTGACGAAAAATTTATTGATTATAGCAATAATGTGACTTTAACCATGAACCCTCCCTATATGAGTGAAATTCCAGTTATGATCCCCGACAAACCTTGGGAAAATCGCATAGGTAGTTATAACACTGTAATTAAAGAAAATGATTTGTTTAGAATGTGGTATGATTTCACTCCTCCTGAAAATGACCCTTCTGGAATTACTAGAGGGGTAGCATATGCAGAATCTACAGATGGTATCCATTGGGAAAAACCAAATATTGGTTTAGTAGAAATTTGTGGTTCTAAATCCAATAATGTTGTTATTCCAAGAATCCCAAATGCTCCACGAGGAGAAACTGAAGGTGGTACCGTATTTTTAGATACAAACCCAAATTGCTCCAGAAAAGAAAAGTATAAATTTTGGACAAAAATCCGTGGCATTCCTAAAGAAGATCAAGAACGTGGTATGAATGGACCATTCTGGCAAATGTATTCTTCAGATGGAATTAATTGGAATACATATGATGACAGAGTAAAAACGGAACACTCCGATACTCAAAATGTCCCATTTTGGGATGATGAAATTAAAAAATATGTTGGGTTTGGACGTACTAGAAATCCTTACAAAGGTTTCAAAGTACGTGGAATAGGACGAATAGAATCTACAAACTTTCACGATTGGTCAAAAATGGAAGAAGTCTTTCGTGTTGAAGAATCAGACTGGAGAACCATACCACCTCTAGAATGTTCAGAAAGACTAGGAGGATATGTAGATGTTTATACAAATGCAGCTTCAAAATATGAATTTGCAGAAAATGTTTATCTAATGTTGCCAAGCTTTTTATACCATTGGGAATGTATAAAATATGTAAAATCTAATGATTTAGATGAAGATGATATGCATGTTAATTTCCCAGACACTTCTGATATAAAACTTTTAACTAGTCGGGATGGAATTAGCTGGAAACAATCCCCTAGTAAACAATCATTCCTCAGACTAGGATTATCAGGTAAATCAAGATCAAAACAAATATATACCAGTCCAGGATTTATCAAAGTAGAAGACGAATTATGGAACTACTGTTCTGGCTCAAACAGAAATCATTCTCACCAATTAGATTTGCATACAGATCAACTAAAATCAGGAATTTTCAGAAACATTTCTCGTCTTGACGGATTTATTTCAGCTGACACACCATATAATGGGGGGTCGATAACAACACCTCCAATTTCTTTTAAAGGAAGTAAATTATATCTAAATATAGATACTAGCGCTGGAGGTTCAGCAAAAATAGAATTACAAGATTTGTCTGGAAAGCCTATTGAAAAATTTTCAATAAAAAACTGTGATACGATCAACGGAAATTCAGTTGCAATGCCAGTATCTTTTAATGGGGAAACAAACTTAAATGATTTAGCTGGGAAACCTATAAAAATATACATAGAAACCTATGATACAAAACTTTACGGATTTCAATTTTTATAAGAAATAAACTAATAATCCAATCACAATCATTAGATCAAAAATTAAAGCTGTTATGATTAATTTAGCATTTCTAGACATTATTCAAGAATTAAAAAAGTAGAAAATATGGAGCGGGAGACGGGATTCGAACCCGCGACACCCTGCTTGGAAGGCAGGAACTCTTCCGCTGAGTTACTCCCGCGTAGACAAATATTGTACCTTACTTTTATAAGCAATTCAAAAATTAAAGTACAAAAGATTCTTTAACCGTTTTCACAATGTGATTAGCTATAGCCATACTAGATGTTGCAGCAGGAGATGGTGCATTCAAAACATGTACAGAATTTTTTGTTTTAATTAAATAAAAATCTTGTAAAATTTTCCCATTCCCATCAACAGCTTGGGCCCTAACACCTGCACGCCTATTAATCAAATCTTTTGAAGAAATTTCTGGAACAAGTTTCCTAAGTGAATTAAGAAAAATAGGCTTAATTAAGGACCTCATTTGTTCACTTACTGCAGTACGTACATTTTTACGTGCCATTTTCCAAAATCCTAGGAATTTCATAGTTTCAAAAGTATCAATCAAATCAATCGAAAACCTACTATATCCTTCTCTAGAAAAAGATAAAACAGCATTTGGGCCAGCTTCAACTGAGCCATCAATCCGTTTGGTAAAATGCACACCCAAAAACGGAAATCGTGGATCAGGAACCGGATAAATCAAACCTTTAACGAACTTTCTAGCATTTTCTGATAATTCAAAATATTCTCCACGAAAAGGTATAATTTTCACTCCATAATCTAATCCCATCATTTTTGCAATTCTGTCAGAGTTCAAGCCAGCACAATTAACAATGTTTTTTGTAGAAAAAGTATCTTTTAAAGTCTCAAGATGTAAAGTTTTATTATCTGAATAAACAATCGAATGAATCTCCGAATTCTTAATTATTGAAACACCCAAATCGACACAATCATTAGCAAAATATTGAGAAACTACTTTATAATCAACAATAGTAGTTGTAGGGCAATAAATACCTTTACTACCAGTAGCATAAGGCTCTAAATCTTGTATTTGATTTTTAGACAAAAATTGCAATCCTTTAATTCCATTACTCTTGCCTCTTTCCATCAAATTGTTTAGGGATTTTTCTTCAGAAGCATCAGTAGCAATAATCAATTTCCCACAAGCATCAATTTCAATATTTTTTGAGACACAATAATCTTTTAATAATTTTGATCCAGTTAAACAAAATTCAGCTTTCTGTGAACCTGGAGCGTAATAAATACCTGAATGTATCACACCACTATTGTGTCCAGTTTGATGATAAGCAATTTCATTTTCTTTTTCTAACACACCAATTTCAGACTTTGGAAATGCAATTTTCAATGCCCTTGCAGTTGCTAAGCCTACTATTCCAGCACCCACAATTAAAATATCAAATTCTTTAAAACTCATAACTTAAATAAACCTTTTTAAGAAAAATAAATTCTAACACACAAAATTCAATTACTTAAATAATAGACAATTTTACTAAAATTGATTTCATGATAACCTATACGAAATTTTTAGTAACAAATTCATAGGAATTATATAAATGACAAAATTATTATGCCAAAAAGATAGTTACATCAAATCTTTTTCTGGAACAATCAAAAACATCAACAACAAAGGAATAATTCTTGATCAAACAGCATTTTATCCAGGCGGAGGCGGACAACCATTCGATTCAGGTCAAATAACATGGGAAACAGAAACATTTGAAATAAAAAAGATCTCTAGAATAAATGGTGAAATCACTCACGAAATTGAAAACTTTAACCCAAACCAAATACAACTGGGTTCAAAAATTTCAGGTAAAATCGATTGGGATCGACGTTACCAACTTATGAGAACACATACCGCCTTACACATTATGTGCGGAATAGTATGGAGAGATTATAATGCTCCTGTTACTGGAGGTGATATGAAACCTCTTACAGCTAGAATGGATTTTGAACTCGATGAAATGTCTTCCACTTTTGCAAATGAAATTGAAGATAAAGTTAATTTTGAAATTAATTCCAAAAAAAATATAACTGTCGATTTTATTCCTAGAAAAGAAGCTGTTAAAATTCCTGATTTAATTAGGACAAAGGTAAATCTGATCCCCGACTCAATCGACATTATAAGAACAATAAACATTGAAAACTTAGATTTACAAGCTGATGGAGGTACTCACGTAAATAACACACTAGAAGTGGGAAAAGTTAGAGTCACCGGACACGAAAGTAAAGGGAAAATTAACAAACGGATTCGAATAGAAATTTTGAACAACTAATGACAAAAAATATATTCGAAAACTTCTCAAATAATTCTCCTAAAGGAGAAAGTTTTGTTCCAGTACAAAGAGCAAAGTACGATTTTGCAGTTGCCTACCCAGACCCAGAATCAATTCCCATAGACGGTTTAACCAATTCAATTTCAGAAGCTCTTTCAAGAGAAGGTAAAGACTTAGCTATATATCCAGACAAGCAAGGATATCCTCCTCTAAGACAATTTGTTGCAGAAAAATTACTGTTGGAACGTCAAATACCTCTTGAATCAAACGAAATAATATTAACAAGTGGTTCAAATCAAGCAATATATATGACAGCTGAAATCCTACTTGATCCAGGAGATGTAGTTATTACTGATGATTTTTTATACTCCGGGACAATAAATATTTTTCAAAGATTTGGAGCTAAAATTTTAGGAATTCCTTCAAATAATCTAGGAATAGATGTAGAGTGTCTTGAAAAAAACATCAAAAAACTAACTAAAGAAAAGAATAAACCCAAATTAATTTATCTAATACCAACATTCCAAAATCCTCAAGGCTGGAGCTTAGATCTTGAAAAAAGGAAACAAATAGTTCTTATTTCCAAAAAATATTCGATCCCTATTTTAGAAGACGACTGTTATGTAGATTTGAGTTTCTATGGAGAAAACCTACCTTCAATAAAATCTTTAGATCCTGAATGTGATGTGATATACGTAGGGTCATTCTCAAAAACCATAGCACCTGGGATGAGAATGGGGTTTCTCACCGCTCCAGAGGAATATTTAAATCGTTTAAGAAGAATTCTACCTTCTGGAGGGGTCAATCAGTTTGCATCATTGGCAATATATCATTATTCAAAAAATTCATTACCATCTCATATTGAATCAATCAATAAAATTTTACTTAACAAAAAAAACACAATGATTTCAGCCCTAGAAGAATATTTTGGCAAAAACGCCAAATGGAATAACCCAAACGGAGGACTTTACATCTGGGTCAAGCTTCCAAAGCATTCAGATACCTCAATAGCAGAACCAATAGCATTCAATCAAAATGTTGGCTTTCTACCTGGAGTATTATTCTCAGCAGATGGATTTTCAGGCAAAAATAAAATGAGACTATGTTTTGGTTTTAATCAACCTAAAGAAATTCAAGAAGGTATTAAAAAATTATCTAATGTTTTTTATGAATTAGATTATTTATAAAAATTATTTTTGAACCATTCTGAGGTCTTTTTCAAACCCTCTTCCATCGAAATTTTGGGAGACCAATTTAAGTCTGATTTTGCTTTGTTATTTGAAAGAATTATCCGATCAATATCACCTGAACTTTTAGTTTGAAATACTGGTTTATTTTTATACAATGTTTCTTTACTTAATATTTCAAAAATTTCATTCACACTTACTCCTATAGCAGATCCTATATTAGCAGTAAATGAAACATCTGATTTTAGTGAAAGTTCAATTGCATCCAATATATCAGAAATAAAAACAAAGTCCCGAATTTGATTTCCATCTCCATAAATTTCAACTTTTTCGCCAAGAAGCATTTTTGACAAAAATATTGCAACAACTCCACTCGCACCTTTGTGATCTTGCCGAGGCCCATAAACATTTCCCAATCTCAACACCTTCTTTAAAATTGTATCTGGCACAATCAAATCAATGTATTTTTCTAAAGTCCATTTGCTTAATCCATATGGACTTATTGGCCTAATTGGATGACTTTCATCACATGGCAAATATTCCGGTTCCCCATAAAGAGCCCCTCCTGTTCCCAAATATAATATTTGATTAACATTAGATTCAATCGAAATTTTTAATAAATTCAAACCAGATAAAATATTATTTTTAGCATCAAAAACAGGATCCAATTGAGAATCCATTACAGAAACTTGCGCTGCACAATGAATTACTGCGTCTGGACGAAAATCGAAAAATACATTCTTAAGACTTGGATCACAAAGATCAATATTTACAAATTCAGCTGATGTATTTATATTTTCAAGCTTACCAGAAGATAAATTGTCTAAAACGAGTACTTGGTTACCATTAATAATTAATCTATCCACTATAGAAGAACCTATAAATCCAGCCCCTCCTGTAATAATTATTTTCATTTTAAATCCTATAAGAAATATATCTATTTTATGATGAAATTTGGAAACAAAATTTTAATTGCTATTTGAGATAATTATTCCTTCAAAAATTTCATCAGAATTATTTGTGATTTCACATGATACATTCGATGGAATTTCAAAAACATCAAATGGTTTCATTTCAATACTATCTTCACCTATTTTAATTTTCACTTTACCATTAATTACAATACATTTTTTAAAAACTCTACTTAACAAATCTGATGGAATTGAAAATCCAGAATTAAGTAAAAATTTCTTGCAAACAATCTTATCTGAAAAACTAATAATTTCATAAGACCCCCAAATTTCTTCAACATAAACTGGAGATTCTGCTTCTTTTCTATCTTTAGATTTTAATGAGTTTACAACATTTTTCAACTCATCGAGTTTATCAAAAGAAGATATCAATATCGCATCTTTTGAATCAACAGCCACTATATTTTTCATCCCCAAAGAAACTAAAAGTTTATTCTGAGAAATTAAAATGGAATCTGTAGAATCAATTGTAATAACATCACCCTCCACTACATTTCCTTTGTCATCTTTATATCCATAATTATACCTAGAGTTCCAAGAACCTAAATCTAACCATTCAGAACTAAAAGAAGTTACATAACATCTAGGAAGCTTCTTTTGTTTTGATTTTTTTGAAACAACAGGCTCTAATACTGCATAATCAATGGATTCTGATGAAAGTTCCCCAAAATTTTCTTCATCAAGATATAAATAACCATCTCTAAAATCACTAATTTCCATAGCTTTTTCACAAAAATTTACAATCTGTGGTCTGAAATAACTAATTAAATCAATCCAAACTGAAGCTCTCAACATTAAGATTCCAGAATTCCAATAGTAATTACCTGATTGTATAAATAACTTTGCAGATTCCAAATCAGGCTTTTCTATAAAATTTTCTACATGGACGACATTTTGAGTTAAATTTGTATTACTTTCTATCTTAATATAGCCAAATTGAGTTTCAGGTACTTTAGGTTCTATACCAAAAAGTACTATATCTCCATCTTCAGCAAATTTGTAACTGCGATCAATATCTTCTTGAAACTTTTCCAAATCTGAAACTACATGATCAGCAGGTAAAACTAAAACTAATGAATCACCATAATCTTTCAATATTTTCATACAGGCAATAGTCAAAGAAGGGGCAGTATTTTTCGGGAATGGTTCCAAAATAACATCAAAGTTTTTTTGATTTACTTCAGATAATTGTCTTTCCAAAAGTTTTTGATGTTTTTCATTCCCAATTATAATTGCTTTTCCCATACCTTGAATTCTAGCCACAGTTTTTTGAAACATCGATCCTTGTTTATCGAAGTCTACGAAAGGTTTGGGGTAAAAAAATCTAGATATCGGCCAAAGCCTTTCTCCCGAACCACCAACTAAAACAACAGGGGAAATCTTTTTAAAATCATCGTTGGACATTTTTAACTTTTAGAAACTAATTTTTTGGTAGTATATTTTTTACTTCAGTCTGGAATCAATCACAGCTTTTAATTCAATTATTTTATTCCCAACAAATTGATTGCTTTTGATATGTAATTCAATCAATGAAGATGCAATTTCAACTTCATTTCTAAGCAAGTGATGAGTAGCCCTAACATAAACCATTCTGTCGGTCTGTGGAGCAATTAAACTTATTAATTCTATAGCCTTATTTTCTTCAACAATATAATTATTTCCATTCATAATTTCTATCTGAAATTGATCTGCAAATACAAATAATAGTGACGAAAAATGCACCAATGATGCAGGATCTTTATCAATATAAGAAACTACATCATTAAATCCTTGACTTAAATTACCTTCAGCAAAATCCTGTAAAGCTTGAACTTGAACAATTTCAATCCTGTTTGGAGAAATATTCTTTGCCTGAACTACAAATTCCGAAGATTTTTGAAGTAAACTCAACTCATTGACAGAAGCATATTGATAAATACCTGCAGATGCAACATGAATTCTCCAATCATTTGGATCTTGATCAATCCCTTCTTTATGAATTTTTTGAATAAAATCCATCACCAAATCAAATTCTTCTTCTTGAATAGAATTAAAGTTTGTTAAAGTTTCATTCAAAAACATCATTCTATAGTGATTAGAAAGAGGTGAAAATGAGTTGATTGAATCATTATAAATTGAAACTCTATCAGACCATTCTAATTCCGAATCCATAGTTTTAATTATATTTTTTGAACCTTGGTATATTGGAATATTCACAAAAACAATTAAATAAATTACTAGAAAACAAGAAACAGCTACTAAGCTAAAATTTATATACCTAACAAATGGATTCAAGAATCTTTTATAAAAAGAAAATCTTTTGTTAATCTGTTCCTGAAGATTATTCAATAATGAAACTTGATTGCCAGTTACATCAACAAAATAAACAAAAGAAATCAAAATAAAAATTTGTAACTTAGAAACATGAGTTTCTTCAATAAATAATTGCTGCACAAAATAACTAAGCACTGCACCAGTAATCACTATCAGGAAAATCTGCTTATCTTTATCTACTATCTTAAGATTCCTAATTAAAATATAAAAAATTGTTCCCCAAAGCATCAAAATACTTATCAAACCAAGTAATCCTAGGGAAATTATTTTTTCCGCAAAATAATTGTAAGCAATTTGTCCACCATTATAAAAATAAATCGCAAAGTTTGTATCAATCTGTGATTCAAATGCAGTCAAAAAGTTACCAGGTCCCCATCCAAAAATAGGTCTAGATAAAAAGGGTCCTATCTGGGTAGAAATATGTCCAAAATAACTAATACCTCCACTTTGATAACCAGAAATCAAAGAATTAAATTCGTTCTCAAAATCAACTAGGGCAGCTAATAAAACCGGTACGATAACCAAAATCCCCATTACAATAGTCCGAAAAATATTTACCTTGCCAAGCCATATATAAAGTCCACTAAAAGTGATTATTCCCAAAGAAAAACTTATCCAATGGAAATCAATTGCAACAAAATTAAAAAGAACCAAAATTAATACGATTGAAATTGACCAAAATATTCTTGGTATCAAAAAACTATCAAACACAGGTGAATCCAAGTTTTTCATAGCTCTTCTTTTTGAAGCCCTAGTAGAAATAATTTCAGATTTATCTCTAACTAATGAACTTGATAATAGTGCAAGAGCAATGAAAAAATTGATTGATAAGTAAAAGGCAACATAACTAGAATTCCCTAACGTAACTCCATTTGATGTCCCAGACAAAATTAGTGGAATAGAATTAAAACCCAAAACTTCGAACAACCCAAGAACCACCAAAACAAATCCAACTATCAGTTGATAGTTGAAATATTTAATCCAAGCATTCCAATCAACGTTGATGGAAATCAATATCAAAAAATATACAAACCAATGAAATAAATCAATAAAACCATCCATACGATCCAATGTAGACCAAAAGCTTTTATCAATGTCTACAGAAAACAACGAAGATAGTAAAGAAATGAATAAAAATAAACCCAAAACAAATAATAAAATGGAAACTTTTGGTTTATATTTTGAATTAATCAGTAGTAAAGAGAGCCAAAATATAAACATCACTTCTACACTGATCCTGAAAAACAATGCTTTGCCCATGAGATAAGGAAATATTGTATCGGGAAAAGGTGTTGAATTGACCACCAGTGGCAATAACAAAACAAAAACTAAAGAAAAACGTAATAAGATTACTAAAAAATTTTCATAGTTTTGTGATCGTATAAAACTTGGTGAAGAAACTTTTGTTGACATATATATATAATATCTGATGCTTTTGAATTTTTTCAATAAAGTGTAATAGTAACTCAAATCATAACTTAATTCTTTTTAAAAATACTTTGTATTTATAAAATTTTGTTTTATATAAGAATATCGTTTTATAAATCTATTTTTTGTTAATAAACAAGTGAACATAATTTTATAAATTAATTGTAATAATACTAGTTAGTTTTTGAACTTTATCCTCCTATGGTATTTTTTGCTTAAGTTGTATACTTTAGTAATGAATTTACGCGAAGATTGGTTTTATTGGTTAATAGTGGTTATAGTGTTTGTATCGATACTTGTTTTTGATTTATGGAGATGGAAATCACACTTCCCTAATTAAGAAAAATATTTCAACTGGAGTAGAAAATGTTCAAAAAATTAAAGAATTGCCATAATTCAAAAGACTTCAGAACTCTTGCCAAACAAAGAATTCCTTCTCCGATTTTTCATTATATAGATGGGGCTGCAGATGATGAGATCACCTTACTTCAAAATACAAAATCTTTCGAAAAATGTGATCTGGTTCCTAATATTCTCAGAGGAGTTGAAGAAGTAGATTTGAGCGTAACTTTGATGGGAAAGAAAATTAATTTACCTCTTTTCTTTTCTCCCACAGCATTACAAAGATTATTTCATCATCAAGGGGAATTAGCTGTTGGGAAAGTTGCAGAAAAATTTGGAACATTTTTTGGAATCTCATCTTTAGCAACAGTAAGTATTGAAGAGATTGCTAAAAATTATTCGTCTCCTAAAATGTTTCAACTATATGTCCACAAAGATCAAGGTCTTAACAACAATATGATTGAAAAATGTATCGAGAACAATTTTGATGCTATAGCAGTAACTGTAGATACAATAGTTTCGGGAAATAGGGAAAGAGATTTTTATACTGGATTTACATCTCCACCTAAATTAACTTTAAATAGCTTAATTAGTTTTGCAACTCACCCTAACTGGACTTTAAATTATCTACTTAGAAAAAAATTTGAACTGCCACAACTACAAAATCATGTAAAACAAGGAACTGATATTACAGTCTCTGTAGGTGACTATTTCAACACAATGTTAGATCAAAATATGAACTGGAAAACGATTGAAGAAATCAATAAAAAATGGGGCAAACATCTCTGTATAAAAGGAGTTATGTCTGTTGAAGATGCAAAAAAAGCTGTTGATGTAGGTGCCACTGCAATAATGGTCTCTAACCATGGTGGAAGACAACTTGATGGATCACGTGCACCTTTTGATCAATTAGCTGAAATAGTTGACGCTGTAGGAGATAAAGTAGATGTAATATGTGATGGCGGTATCCGTAGAGGGACACATGTTTTAAAAGCTTTATCAGTAGGTGCAAAAGCATGTTCAGGGGGAAGAATGTACCTTTATGCCTTGGCTGGTGCAGGTGAACGAGGAGTTGAAAAAGCAATGGGTCTAATGAGAGAAGAAATAGAACGGGGAATGAAATTGATGGGTTGCAAATCAATAAGTGAATTAGGACGTCATAATTTAAAATTCAGATGATCTTAAAAGTAATTAAATTATTGAGGAATTAACAAAAACTCTTATTTTGTAGAAAAACACCTTTGGAAAACATTTTTCTTTTGCTTTATAAAAGCAAGAGTTCTATAAAAATCATATTACTAGGAACATGTGGTTTTCATGAATTGGATACTTATAATAATTTCATTTTTTAGTGGCGCGATACCTTGGGCAACCTTACTAGGAAAAGTCACCAAAAGTCCTCCATTAAACACTATTGGAGACGGTAACCCAGGCGCAGCAAATCTATGGAAAGCTAAAGGCTGGAAAATTGGACTAATTTCTGTATTTCTTGAAATATTTAAAGGGTTTTTACCTATATACTTCATACTAACTTTTTTTGAATTAAACTTAAATAATACAGAAAAAATTCTTATATCTCTAATGCCAATATTAGGACATGGCTTTTCTCCATTTCTTAAATTTAAAGGTGGGAAATCATTAGCAGTAACATGGGGAGTATGGATTGGATTAACGAAGGGACTTGCATTACCAATAGGTTGTATATATTTACTAACTATGCATTCTATTCAAAAACATCACGCATGGACAGTATTGATTAGCTTAATAGGGATGTTAATCACTTTTACTTATGTTTTTGAAGAAATTTTTATGTTTATTACTATGACATTGAATATTTTATTTATAATATTCAAACATAAAAATGAATTTTCAGAAAAAATTGTTTTAAGAAATTGGATTATAAACAAATTAAAGTAACATGCTTATAATAGAACATACAATTATCTTACTTATTTCGATATCAATATTAATGATCGCAAGATCAAATTCTAGATCAATCTCCAGTTTATTTTCTGTAAAAAACAAAAAAAGTAACTCATCTCTATCAATTCTAATTCCTGCTAGAAATGAAGAAGATAATATAGAAAAATGTTTAAGATCTTTAATCGCAGATGACAATCCAAATTTTGAATTTTTAATACTAGACGATAATTCAAAAGATCAAACCAGTAAAATAGTGGAAAATTTATCCAAAATTGATCCAAGAATCAATTTGATTAAAGGTTCTAAGCTCCCAAAGGATTGGTCTGGAAAAAATTGGGCATGTCATCAACTATCCTCAAAAGCAAAAAGTGATTTTATATTATTTATTGATGCAGATACTTGGGTCTCTAATCAAACAATCAATAAAGCCATATGTTATATGGAAGAAACAAAATGCGCTTTACTAACAGTGATGCCAAAAAGAAATTCAAATTGTTTCATAGAAAAACTGATGTTCCCTTTCATAGATTGGATTACAACTAGTTTCATGCCAATAAAAATTGCTGGCACCATAAAAACTCCTTATATTTCAGCAACTTTTGGGCAATTTATGATGTTTCAAAAAGAAAAATATTTTCAATCCGGGGGACATGGTGCATTAAAGGGAAATGTTTTAGATGATTTTGAATTAGGCAGAGCAATTAAAAGAAAAGGTCTTATTTGGAAATTACTTGATGGAAATAAAAGTGTAGAAACGAATATGTATCAAACAAATATTGAAGCAATTAGAGGATTATCTAGAAGTATTTTCCCAACTTTCGAATATAGAATAAGTACTTTCTTACTTGCTGCTTCTATTTTATTTCTTATAACTTTAGGTCCTTATATTTCTATTTATTTCTGGTTAATTGGTTCTTATCAAAGTGAACTTTTAGTCATCATTTCATTTGTCACTTTAATAATTATTTTATATTCTTGGATAATAATATGTTCTTACTTTGATCATAATAAAATCACAACTATGATTTATCCGTTAATAATGTCTATAATTTTTTTAATTGCATTTCATTCTTTCTTTTCATATCTATTTGGACTATCGAAATGGAAAGGAAGATCAATTAGTAAATATAAAATCAAACTATAACGCGATGTATTAATACGAATTAAGCTTTATTTACTTTAATAATGGTTTAACTTATTTCAAATATCTAATAAAATATCAGACCTGCCCGGGTGGCGGAACGGTAGACGCGCTGGACTTAAAATCCTGTGCCCAATAGGGCGTGTGGGTTCGATTCCCACCCCGGGCACCAGTATATCTAATTCTCAGATTAATTTAATTACTTCAATTTCTCTGTGTGCTAGATGACTTCTAACTCTGTCTACATTTGCTACCCACCAATCACTTCCATAAAAGTTAGCTTCTTTTTGTTCCAAATCATCTTCATCAGAAAAACATCTCACCCAAATAAATTTCGTATCTTCTTCATTAACAGCGCTAAGTTTAACTTCCATACCTGCATCTAAAACTCTGGGCATAATTTCATCCTGGAAAATTTTAATCCAACTTTCCATCATCCCCTTGTTAATAGTATACGTTCGTATCTGAGCAATCATATTTCACCTTTAAAAAACTGTAATCCATAATTTCTGTTTTATTATTTTTCTAACATTTTACGTAATTCGCCACAATTATCTTTTGCAAACTGATAAATAATGTGCCAATCAGTTCCCATAGCAAAATGCTTTACCCCCATCTCCATCCATGGGATCGCAGCCTCAGGAGAACCAATTGCAACTCTAGGATGAACTCCCATCTTCAATGCCGTTTTATAAGTGTATTCTATAGCTTCTTTTACCTCTGGATCTCCTTTTTCAAAAGCCCTAGGTTTACCTAAACTCAAGGAATAATCATTAGCTCCAAAAGTAACCATATCTATACCACCTAAACTTAAAATGTCTTCTAAGTTTTCAACTGCCTCACGTTTCTCAATCATTAATGCAATTACACAGTCGTCTAAAACCTGAACATACTCATCAGTCCCGCCTTCTAGTCCATAACTTGAAAATCTTCGATCAGCAGCTCCAAATCTTCCGCCAGATTGCGGAGTATCAGCTCTTACTGCAGAAATACAAGCTTTTGCATCTTCAACAGTCCTTGTATCAGAAAACAAAATGTTCTGAATTCCAGACCCAATAGCCCTTTGTGCAACAAAAGTTTTATTTTCAATGTCAACTTTAATCATTGACGAAATTCCATTCAATTCTGTTGCTCTAGCAAAATTGTCAAAATCATATAAATCATATGGCCAGTATTCAGCTAATACCTCTATATAATCTACAGCACCAGTTTGCCCAATTATTTCAGCTAAATCAGGACTAGGAGAACTAATATGCATAGCTAAACTAGGTTTATCCTCATTAAGTAATTGTCTTAAACGGTTAGATCTCAAAATACACCTCCAATTAAAAAAGTTTCTTACAAATTAATTTAAACTAATAAGTGGCTCTTCCTCCACTTATATCAAACACAGCACCAGTACTTGCTGAACATTCTTTAGAAGATAACCAAGAAACAATACTAGCTACTTCAGAAATTTCAACAGTTCTTTTCATTGGGATTTTTTCAACCATGTAATCAACAACTTCCTTTGTAACTTGCTCTAGGAGTTTAGTCTTAACTACTGCAGGAGTCACACAATTAACTCTAATTCCAGTTTCTGCTAACTCTTTGCCTAGAGATTTCGTCAAACCAATAACTGCAGCTTTAGTTGAAGAATAAGGAGCCATTTTAGGATTACCTTCTTTACCAGCAATCGAAGCAATGTTAATTATTCGACCATAATTTTTTTCAAGCATAATTGGAGTAACAACATTGCACATTAAAAAAACAGATCTCAAATTAGCAAAATAAACACGATCCATTTCTTCAACGGGGGTTTCCCAAAGATTATTAGGAGATCCAGTAATACCAACATTATTCACCAAAATATCCACCTGGCGAAATTTTTCTTTGACTAGATTCATAGAGGTTAAAACAGATTCTTCATTTGAAACATCAGTATCAAAAAAATACGCTTCAACACCTTGATCAATCAAATCTTTTGATGCCTTATTACCACCTTTAGAATCGAAATCAAAAATTATTACCTTACAACCCTCAGATCCTAAACGTTGAGCTATACCATTCCCTATACCACTAGCTGCTCCAGTAATTATAGCAACTTGTTGATTCATAGATCATTCTCAAACAGAAATATGTATTGAAAACCTATCATTTAGATACAGGTGACATTTCCGCTCCACAACAAGATGGAGACTTAATTTTTCCACAACCTTTTGGGCATTGAGAAACTCCAACAACACTCCCGTCAGGCTTAACCAAATCATTATGTTCAAGAGGAGAACCACATTTCGCACAAGATAATCCAGTTACACCCATGCCACAAGTTGAATCAGAACAGTTATATGATGCCAATTTAAACTCCTTAAAAAATATTTCCTAAATTGTACAATTTTGTTCAAAATATTCCACAAAATTTTACTAACAATCACCATATTAATATATGAATTCATGATCATGATTTGAATAGTTAAAATAATTATATAATTTCATGATTAAATTAACGAAATATTTAAATCAATAAAACAAAAATTACTAGATTGACAATTTTTTAAATAGTACTATCCTGTAATT
>CEUY01008991.1_pt1 | contig 62909 bp, 64 predicted proteins | sample 361481 | NCBI WGS metagenome assembly CEUY01 (sample SAMEA2622737, study PRJEB7988) | marine metagenome | isolation source: saline water (ENVO:00002010), including | reverse complement strand
TCCTCTAGTTTGTAATCGCTTTAAAGTCTTGGGCAATTGAATTTTGACGAGATACAGACCGGCGACCGAAACTACCAGGGCCACCAAGAGTACCAGCCCCCAGAATAACGACCAGAGTTGACTTTGGTCCAGGATTGGAACTGCCAGAGGCACTGCGATACGTGTAACTATTTCTGCGAACAATGCTGCGATCAATCCAACATACGACCATGCCATCCAGTTGGAGTGCCAGACCATCCAATTCTGCTTGGGTACCCGGGCGAGCACATGAAACATGGCCATGCCCAGCGTGATAGCGCTCAATAAAGCGAACCAGTGCAGACCATTAAAGCTTCCTGTGAGGTCATAGATGGAAAAAGAAGTGACGACCACACCAGCCATCGACGTGAAGTAAATGTGGCCCAGGGTCCGATGCCAACGAGTCCCCTTGGTCTTTAGAAACACAATCGCGCCGGCGAAGACCGCGACCAACGAAAAAACAGTGTGGACCTGTCCTAAGACGCCCAAATTAGTCGTCCTCGCTCCCCGTATTTTCGAGGTGCTCGTCAATTGTTAGGGAACAATGGTCTGAGCCTTCTCGCCATTCACCCTCTTGGATCAGCTGATAACAGATCCTTCCGGTCTTGGTATCCATAATCCACCAGTACGCGACGTCTTCACCGTCATTCGTCCCTTCATGCTCAGATATCAGTTCGTAACGACTGTCTTCCAGTAGTAGGTCATAGTCTTCCAAACCGTACTCTTCACATCCAAACATCCCCAGGACCATAGCCAACAGGAAATATCTTTTCATCAGAACCTCCAGTTAAACATCACCCTCTGGAAAACTAAAACTCAAATTCAATACTGGAAGGACAGTCTTCTTCTAATCCCACCGTCCTCGTGTATTCCCTTGTGGCAAATTCATACAAACAGGTCTTTATATCTCCGGATATGGATTCGCCATTGAGCTCCGCGCTTCCGCCCATAGGATCTGGAAGGTCCACAAACTCATATAGAACTGTCCCAGAAATGATCACCAACAATACCACCATTAATTTCTTCACAATCAACTTGTCCCTTACCCTTATTTACACCACACGGAAAATATCGTCGAATAACTTTCTGCTAATGCTGAAAACTTCACGAATCCGTCGAACCTCTGGTCGGCCATCTTTGGATCAGTTGGACGCAATCTCTCGGATTCACTTATCAAGGAAGCGGCGATCCCCAACCATCGACCTGTCGCATCAAACGTTGCCTGACACTCCTCTTCATTCAATAGCACCGGAGGACGGACTTGTCCCTCCATCTCCACGTTTTGCACCAACAAAGCAGCAACAATAAGACTGCTCGCCAAGATTCCAGCCTGAAATGTACTCATAATTTTTCTCCCTTTAAAATTGCCTACAAAATCTGTCTCGCACTCTGGTCAGATCATTATTCCCTGCTGAATACGCATTTCTCAATAATATCGTGAGCTGCGAATTTTCTTCCGAACGGTTGATAGTAAACAGTCCGTAATCATTACCCTCTCGATCCACCACGATCGGAGGGCTACTGCCAATACGATTCCAGGGACTGACCCTCGAATTCCGATTGCCGTAGCGACTCTGTCGATTCCAGATACTAGCCTGAGACATTTCGTTGCCGTAGGGACCGAATTCGTTGCACACAGACTCCTCTTCCACTAGTCCGCAACTCAGACAGCCCAGGAATTGATCGCTGTTCTCACCACCGTAAAGCAACAACTGGGCCTCTAAATCTCCAGCGAATACAAACAAGATGCCGACCAAGAATATTTTAGCCATCAGACAACCCTCTATTTCGTACCGTCACAGAACGAATAACCAACAATCCTATAATCTGGATTGTCAGGGCCAGTAAGACAATCCAGTTTTCTCCTGTGAGACCCGCTAGAACAAAGGCCGACATACTAATCAGCCCATTAAAAAGCGCATATGGTAGCTGAGTGCGGAAGTGTTCTATCTGAGGACAACTCGCACCTATAGAAGAAAGGATCGTCGTCTCCGAAATAGGTGAGCTATGATCTCCAAAAAGACCACCTGACAGCACGGCCCCGATACAGACATGGGTTGGCGCTCCCAGCGCGATTGCAGTGGGAATCACCAAGGGAAACATGATCGCAAAGGTTCCCCACGAAGAGCCAGTAGCAAAGGATATGATAGCCGACAGTATGAAGACGACCAAAGGCAACATCCAGCCCGGTATCCCCCCCTGGGCCACACTAGCAATATAGTCTGCCGCTCCAAGCTCCCTGCCGATATCACTTAGTGCCCAGGCTAAGATCAGGGTGACCGCCACCAACGTCATATTACTCATGCCCCTAAGGTAAATCTCAACGCTACCGAGAACATTGCGAACCTTGTACGAGAACATTAGGAAAATCAGGACGGCCGCCGCACAGAAATAGGCTGTTGAGAGTCCTGCCCTGAAATCCGTACCTGATACCTGAGAAAAAGGGAATCCCAAAGGAACGAGCATGACGCAAAGAACAGTGGCCATGACCAATAGAGGTGCCCACACCAGAATCGGGCTGGCATTGGGATGTGTAAAAGGCTCGAATCGCTCTTCCACTGCCTTGCCCGACACATCGATTGGTCGGTCGTCGACTTTCTCCATGGTTCCAAAATCAAAACGCATCAGAACCAGCCACGGGACCATGAAGACCGCGAGCCATGCATAGAACTGAAAGGGAATGGCGCTGACAAAAGCAGAAAATTCGCTTTCGGTCATCCCCAAGGCGTCATATTCCTGATGGATCAGGCTCATGATGTAGACACCCCAGCCTATAAAGGGTACCAGAATGGCTACCGGAGAAGCCGTGGAGTCGATGATGTACGCCAATTTCTGCCTGGAAATGCTCAGCCGATCCATTAATGGCCTGAACACCGGACCAACAATAAGCGGCGTTCCCAAATCGGAAAAAAAGATGGAAACTCCCCCAAACCAAGCCGCCAACTGGGCCTGCAAAGGGGTCTTCACCCACTCGTTTACACGGGCAGCAAAGGCCGTACCACCACCACTGTGTTCTACCAGAGAAACGAAGCCCCCAATAAAGGCGAGCAGTACCAGGACTCCTGCGTTATAGCTATCGGTTACCTCAGGGATCAGATGTGACTTCACCATGATAGCGAAGGCATCCAACGGCTGAGGGCCGTTCAACATAATGACGCCGATGAAAACCCCACTAAAGAGTCCCAAGATGACATTTCTTGCCAAAAGAGATAGGGTCAGCGCAATAACAATAGGAATGAGTGAACTCACCGGTAATACCTTTCCTACCTGCGCTCCAGGGCTCGCTGCATAAATGCAGCCCACTGATCCTGAGAATTTGGATCCCAAACCGCGTCCATTGCTTTCTGGGCTTCAGCTGGATCGATGTCGAGTTCCTGAGTCCTATATAGGTACGTGAAAGCAGATGCCCGCATGTTAGCAATACAGTGCACAAAAACTTTTCGGCCCTCATTCGCCCTCATCACCGAATAAAACATATCTAGATCTTCAAGCGTAGGATTTTGCCACACCACCGGAATATTGACATAGGTCAGCCCCGCTTCTGCCACTGCAAAAGCCTCTTCGCCATTCTGGTCTCTTCGCGCTGTTGCCAAATTTAGGATGACGTCAAAACCAGCGGCCTTAATATCTTCGATTTGATCCACAGTAATTTGTCCGGACGTCGCAAGATTGTCAGAGATGGGAACAAAGGCGCGAATTTGATCTAAACCATTGTCACCCGACTGGGCAGTGAGGTCCCCGACTCCCAAGGCCAGTAGTACAACAAATCCGAAAAAAATAGTCCTCATAGTAATTCAATAGCCTCCAGAGCCGAATCGATCTCTTCGACTGTGTTAAAGAAATGAATTGCCAGTCGCAGATCTCTCTCCCGACGCACTGGAGACGTCAGAATATGCGAATCGGCACCCAACCGCTCATAGACGTTGGTTGCATCCATGGTCTCCGGAAGCCGCAGCACAAAAACTCCCGAACGCTCGCTCTCTGCTTCAGGAGAAACCACTTCCAAGATTTCAGACTGGTGGGTCCGTTCTATTGCGTGAGACACCAAATCCTGGATTCTAGTGTAGATCCTGTCCCAACCCAGATCTTCCATCCATTCGATCGCCGTGTGAAAACCGGCGAATTCGGCAAGTGCCCTAGTTCCAAATTCATATCGGGCAGCCGACGGAAGCAACGAATATGAACCCTCATAATCCATCGACTCATGACTATGACTTCCCGCCCAGGAAAGCTGGATTTGATCCAGCCGGTCTTCTCGCACGAAGAGAGCACCTGTACCCTTAGGACCCATAAGCCATTTATGTCCACACGTGCTATAGCAGTCACAGCCCAGTGCTTCAAAATCCGTGGGTACGCAGCCTGGACCCTGAGCTCCATCAAGGTGGAACAAGACATCCCGGGATCTCAGTGTCTCACTCAGTTCGGCACACTGCTCGGTCACCAAACAACGACCGTTGTTGCGAGACACATGACTAAGACTCACCATCCGAGTATTCGAAGAGAGTACGCTCTGGACTTCGGATAGAAGATCAGTGCCCGTATCCAAATTGATTTCCCGAATCACAATTCCAAAGCGATCGCGAAGCACGTACCAAGGCACCACATTGGCGGGATGTTCCTGATTACTGATCACGACCTCGTCACCTCGCTTCCAGTCCAGTGCCCAGGCAGCAATACTGATCCCTTCCGATGTGCTATGGGTCAGCGCCACACCATTCTGTCCGACATTAAACATCTCGGCTAGGTGGGCACGTAGATTTGGTTCGATCGCCGCCATCTCACTTGAAAAACGAGGGTCGGCCGGACCTTGGTTTTGATAGACAAGCCGTTCTGCCACGACGTCCGTCACCACTTTTGGAGATGGACCCGCTCCGCCCGTTTGAAAATATGCACTGTTCGTAGCAGTCGGAATCTGCCGCCGGGCCGTTCTGACCCAATCCTCTTGAATATTCGTGCTCCCCTGATCCCAATTTCCAGCTAGGGATGCGATGGGAATCATTCCTGTAGCACCAACTACCGTGCCAAGAAATTGTCTACGGTTTGACATATAAGCTCCCACAATAAAAAAACCCTACTCCTGCCGCCTGATTACACAGACGACAGGAAAGTAGGGTGATTTTTCTTTTAGAGATTATCTGCTGCTGTCGCAGGGAAAATCTCTTTCCAAGCTGCCATGAAGCGATCCATCTCTTCCGCAGTACCTATCGAAACCCTCAGATAGTCAAGCATTGGAGGGAACGGCCTGCCGACCAAAACTCCCTTCTGACGGAATGCTTCTTGGACCTCCGCAACTGGCCGGCCCGTATAGACAAAGAAGAAATTGGTCTCCGACGGAAGGATCCTATGACCCATAGCTTCCAGCTCGGCAACCGTTTTATTTCTCAAGTCTAGCGTGTCTTTCAAGAATTTAGCCTCACTCTCCGTGTCCTTGAGTGCGGCGACACCACCCCATCGGGCCAGGACACTTACGTTACCTGTCTGATGTGGACGCATCTTGTCGATCATCTCTGGAGAAGCAATGCCGTATCCCAGACGAATCGCAGCCATACCGTAGATCTTGGAAAAAGTTCGTGCGACGATCACTGGCCGGCCTTCCAGAATATGAGGAATAGCAGTCTCATAATTCGGGTCTTGGACGAAATGATGGTAAGCCTCGTCGACCAAGACAGGTACATCCTCAGGAATCCCGTCCAGCAATTTCTGCACGTCACTCTTATTGACGACAATACCCGTAGGGTTGTTTGGATTCACCAAGTAGACCAACCCGACATCACGATAATTTTTCCTGGTGGCTTCAATCATCGCATCGATGTTCTGAGTTGCATCTGCGTTCAATGGAAGTGCGATGACGTCTGCCTTCAGGCCTGTAGCATGGCGATAAACAGAGCTATAGGTCGGCTCTACACCAATGACTTTCTTGTTTGTACCTAGGAATGTAGTACCGACAACTCTAAGGAACGCTCCGGAACCAGGAGTTGTCATGACCATGTTTTCTTCAACACCGTCACGCTCGGCAATCGCTGCTACAACATTCTCTCCTGGATCACCGTAGCGGTTCGCATATTTAAAGGACGCAGTCACGGCATCCAGTACGGATTCCGATGGGGCCCATGCGTTCTCATTGCTGGAAAGTCTGGCGTAGGAATCAAAATCGAATTCCTGTGAGGATCGCCTAAATGCATCCAGCGAAAATTCTTTCGCCGATAAGTCAGATGCGGGATTCAGTCCCATATAGCCTAATGCGGCGGCGGCGCCACCCATAAAACCACGGCGGGAAACACTACTCTTGCTCATCACTACCTCCGTTATATAGTGGCCAAACGGTCTGTCTTCTTCGAAGAGACTCCCGAACACCCATTCTGGTACTCAACACCATGTAGGCAATTTCTTGACCAATCACACTTACAAAAACCATGTCTGCTCTTTCTAGTCCTTCAAGAATACCATGTATCCCAGTGTTCGACCAGATCAGGAATCCTTAAACCCATCTGGACCATTGCCTTGTCCACTCAGTAGATCGTGAACATCACCACCAGAAGGCTCCTGGAATACCCTTAACCCAAATTCGGGAAGAATAGCAATCAGGTGATCGAAGATGTCGGATTGAATGTCTTCGTATACGGCCCAGCGAGTGTCACTAGTAAAACAGTAAATTTCCAAGGGAAGCCCTTGGGAACCCGGAGCTAACTGGCGCACTAATAGCGTCATATCCTTATGGATCCGACCATTCTCTTTCAAATAATGAAGTACGTAAGCCCGGAATGTTCCGATATTGGTCAGTCTCCTACGGTCAGGAATCACGTTCGTCTCAGTGGACTTCTTGCTGTTCTGATCTGCTAATTCCTGGTTTTTCTCAGCCATGTAATGTTGTAGAAATTCGTATTTAGCCAGATGATGGATCTCTTCGTCGGCCAAGAATTTTACGCTGTTTAGGTCGATATACATCGCCCTCTTAATCCGACGTCCACCCGAATCTTGCATTCCACGCCAGTTACGAAATGAGTCTTCAATAAATTTATGGGTAGGAATCGTTGTGATAGTTTTATCCCAGTTCTGGATCTTCACGGTATGGAGAGCCACATCGATTACGTCTCCGTCCGCATTGAATTGGGGCATCTCCACCCAATCACCCACTCGAATCATATCATTGGAAGCAATCTGGAGACTCGCGACTAGCGAGAGAATCGTGTCTCTAAAGACCAATAGCAGGACAGCACTCATCGCACCGACTCCACCCAGGAAAACGGTGAAATCTTGATCCAACAGAATTGCAGTGACGACAATTACTACAACCACCAACACTGCTATCTGGAGAATCTGAATATACCCTTTGATCGGCTTCGCTTTAGCCTCTGGATAGTCCTGCTCGTAGATAGCGTTCGCCGCTGTCAATAATGCACTTACAGCTAATCCCACACTCAAGGCCATCCAGGCAAGAGCGACCTGCCCAACCACCTGGACCAGTAGCGATGGAAGTGCAGGAACAAAACTGATGCCAGCATACACAATCCATGCGGGCATGATATAGGAAAGTTTATCCAGCACTTTCGATTCGATGAGCTGGTCGTCCCACGTAGCCCTCGTCCTTTTTACAAGGTTTAGGATAATACGAAGTATGACCCTACGGGTGGCGAGATACCCCAGCCATGCTGCCAAACTTAAAAGGCCAATACCTATAAATAGGTTGGCTAATCGGCTAGTATTTCCAGGATCTGCAATAAATTGGAGTGCTTCGATTGGATTCATCATCAAAAGATTAGTAGAATTGATTGGTTCGGGAGAACTTTGAATAACCTGATCTGATAGTGTACGTAAAAAATAACACAAAAAGACTCGCCTGAGCAGACATGCGCATAAGGATAGAGAAAAAATGATCGAATTCCTGTCACAACCGAATTTTCAGAGAATAGCCTTTCTACTCGGAGGGCTACTCTTAGGTCTGCTAGCAGAACGTGTATTCTTCGCTCAATTCCAACGATTCACCAAGAAGACAGAGTTCGAATGGGACGATGTCATTGCCTACTCCTTTAAGGGGATACTGGCAGTCTGGTTCACAGCAGGAGGTGCATACCTAGCACTGACGGTCGGTGAATGGGATCCTTTCGTTACCGCAGTGATCCTCAAGATACTTCGTGTACTATTCATTCTTCCCATTATCGTTGCCGCCATGCGCGCAGTCCGAGCTGTGGTAGATGCCGTTTCCGAACGGTCACAAATCAACTCCCCCACTCTAGTTGTTAACCTCGCACGCCTGGCAATCGGAATACTCGGGGGATTCATTATCCTGCAAAATCTGGACATCGATATCACCCCACTGATCACGGCCCTAGGTATTGGTGGTTTGGCAGTCGCACTGGCCCTCCAGGACACTCTCGGCAACCTCTTCGCAGGGGTGCAGATCATTCTTTCAGGCCAGGTAAAACCCAATAACTACGTCCAGCTTTCCACCGGCGAACGGGGATACGTCGAAGACGTGAAGGCACGCAATACAACGATCAATACGTTCCCTGATGAGAATTTGGTAGTGGTACCGAACTCAACTATGGCCTCTTCTATCGTCAAGAACTATAGCATGCCTATCGAAAAGCTCTGGGTAAGCCTCGACATAGGTGTCAGCTACGATAGCGACCTTGATCAAGTAGAAGAAGTGACAATGGAAGTAGCGAAAGAAGTGCTTGCAGAAATGAACGCCACAGATCCTGAAAGTGACGAAAAAGTCGTTAAGCTTAGATACCATACATTTGGCTCGTCCAGTATTGATTTCCAAGTACGCTTACAGGTCCAAAATTTCAGGAGTCAAGGAAGAGTAAGACACCAGTTCATCAAGCGACTTCACAAACGTTTCAATGAAAAGGGCATTGAGATACCGTTCCCTATTAGAACCCTCATAACCAAAGAGTAATCGCAGGCCGAACTAGGACAGAAACCGAGATAAAATAATCTTTAAGTTTTTTTATTATGTAAAATTATTTTGTCCAACGGCTTGCGCAGTTCACATATCCGTTACAGTTTTTGCAGTTAATTAGCAGTGATTATCTGATTCAACAAAACACAATGAGAAGAAAATGGCCGCTTATACGTGTGACGAATGTGGAATGAGTGTGGGTGTAATGACTTGTGGAACCTGTGACGTAGAACTGGTGCATGACACCATTGTCAAAGGCGACGGTTCTTCTGTACATGTCTGCGCCTGCCCAGAATGTGCCGGAAAGATTAAATCGCCTATGTGTTGCGGACAGGACATGGAGTGCGAGCTTAACTAGGCTTCCAACCACGTTACCACCGTCCAACAATAACAAAAGCCCTGATATGTAAGAAGCTGTTTTGTAACCACACTATTCGTGAGGATACCAGCAGTAGATTCAGGTTCGAATGATCCCCGTACCTTCCAATTCCATAATCTCTTCATCGGAATACCCGAGCTCATTCAAAATCTCACGCGTGTGCTCTCCCAAAATGGGCGCACCTCTATTCACAGCGGCTGGATTTTTGGAGAACTTCACAGGAAACCCCAGTGTTTTGACTGGTCCGAGCCGCGAGTGTTCGACCTCGACCACCATGTCTCTAGCAAGTGTCTGAGGAAGGTCCAGCATCTCCGTCATGCTAGCCACCGGACCCGCTGGTACTCCTGCTTCTTCTAGGATACTCAGCCATTGCTCCGTCGTTTTCTTCTTAAAACTCTCACTCAAAATTACGTCCAACTCCTGAACATTTTTGATGCGATCAGAGTTTTCCAAGAACCGTGAATCTTCAGAAAGCTCTGGTAGTGCCAAGGCATTGATCAGTCTGATCCAATTGGTCTGATTGGATCCACCCACTGTGATCCAGCCGTCCTCGGTCTCAAACGCCTGGTAAGGTGCACTCATCGGATGAGCGGAGCCCAGTGGAAGCGGCGACTCACCCGTAGCCATAGCCATGGCAGCCTGCCAATAGGACTGTGTGATCCCCGCCTCAAACAGTGACGTATCAACTCGCTGTCCTTGTCCCGTTTTTAGCCTCTCTATATAGGCACCCAGGACTCCCATTGCAGCCAGGATTCCTGCTGTGATATCGGTCAAGGGCGGTCCACATTTTACGGGTGGCCTTCCATCGCCCTCTCCAGTTACACTCATCAGTCCCGAGTAACCCTGGGTAATGAGATCGAAACCCCCTAAGTTCGCCATCGGTCCTGTTCGGCCAAAGCCAGAGATCTCACAGTAGATGAGTCCAGGATTCTGTTCGCTCAGCGTATCGTATCCCAGGCCCAACCTCTCCATTGTACCTGTCCGATGGTTTTCAATCAGAACGTCTGCCGATTTAAGAAGTTTTCTGGCAATCTCAGATCCTTCTTCGGATTTCAGATCCACAGAAATCCCTCGTTTATTTCTGTTTAACATGAGGAACGCAGCTGACTCACCATCGAGGTCTGGAGGCAGAAACTGCCTAGTAGCATCTCCCCCATTGATATGCTCTACTTTAATGACATTCGCACCCATATCAGCAAGCATGCGCCCACAGATCGGCCCGGCCATGACGTGCCCGAATTCAACTACAAGAAGGCCGTCCAACAAGCCGCTACTCTTTGAAGTATTCATTTCTGACGCACTAACCTCCTAGCGTCCCTTGAACTTGGGTTTACGCCGTTCCAAAAACGCCTGAATCCCTTCTTTGTAATCTTCGGTTTGAAAAGCTTCGTAGGCCTCTTCTTTCATTTCCTCGGTTACGTCCACCCCGTCAACGAGATTTCTCACGAACTTCTTATGCCAGCGATTCACGAGAGGCGCTCCAGATCCAATATTTTCTAGAACAGAATCTACTTCCTCTCTCACCGTTGCATCTGGCACAACGGTGGTCACTAGGCCGATGTCGTAGGCCCTCTGTGCCGTGATCAATCCCCCACCAAATAGAATTTCTAGGGTCCTCGAGGCGCCGATCAGCCGCACAATAGGGCTTAGTTCGGTATAAGACATCGTCAAACCTAATCGGTTGATTGGAGCGCCGAATTTACTACCCTCGCCGCATATTCTGAGATCACAACAAGCAGCGATCTCTAAGCCTCCACCCACACAGATTCCATTTATCAGGGCTACTATGGGATGTGGACAGCTTATTAGCGCTGACAGCGCACCCTCTAATGCGCTCCCATATTCTCGCACCTGGTCTTCTGTGTTCCTTTCTCCCAAAAAGCTTTTGATGTCGGACCCAGCCGAAAAAGCTTGCTCTCCCTCACCTTCAATCACCACACAGCTCACCTCTCCGTTTTGACTCACTTCCTCAACAACCTGACGAAGAGACCGCCATCCATGTATATCTAAAACATTTAACTGGGCCGGATAGGTCAACTTGATATAGACCACGTTATCCTTGTAGTTGACTATGACTCGCTCAGCCATTTTGATTCCTCCCAGTCATCCTTAAGGTTATGCAAAGGTTTTTGTATGACGATTTCAGTTCAGAATGCTATCGGTAGAATAGCTCGACCGGCCACATCGGGATAGCCGGGACATATGTGACCAATAGAAGCATGAATAAAAGAATCGACACGAAATAAAGGTTGACCTTACTGACTTCCCAGATATCCGCCTTTGCTACTGAACAGGCCGTAACCAAGACACTAGCCACGGGGGGTGTCTGCTGCCCAATCCCCAGGTTCAGCGTTACCACAAGACCAAAATGCACTGGATCGATGCCCGCTGCCAAAACCAGGGGCATTACTATGGGAACCACCAAAATGATGGCCGCAGCCGAGTGCAAAAATAAACCGACTAGTATGAAGAACACATTCAACAGGGCTAGAATGGCCCAGCGATTGTCTGTGAAATCCATAATCCCCTGCGCCACACTCTGTGGGACCTGCATCTCTGTTAAGTAATCCCCCAACAACGCTGATGTAGCCACCAATAGCATTACAACCGCAGTCTGCGTACCCCCCGAAAGAATCGCTGATCTCAAGGCAGATATATCTAATTCTCTATATACCCCTCCCCCGATAATGATGGACGCCAGCACCGCTAGCCCAGCTCCCTCTGTGGCTGTTACCCAGCCAGAAAAAATTCCGGATAAAATGATCACAGGCAGCAGTAAAGCCCAGGAAGCTTCTCTTAGCGCCTTGAAAACTCTTTGCAATTGAAAGGTCGATTCTACAGGAAATCCATTTTTTAATGCCAGGATATAGACCATGACCATCATCAGCATTCCACCTAAGACACCTGGAACGATGCCAGCCACGAAGAGCTCTACCACTGAACTTCCAGACATCACTCCGTATAGAATCATCGGTATAGATGGGGGTATAATCACTGCCAGGGTCGCCGACGAAGAGGTCACAGCCGCCGCGAATGGGGTCGGATAACCCTTATCCTTCATGGCGGGAATGAGAATAGATCCTAAGGCCGCCACATCGGCGACAGCCGATCCTGAAATTTCAGCGAAAAACAGTGATGCCGAGACCGTCACCATTGCCAGACCCCCTCGAATAAACCCTACCAGAGCTGAAGCGAGGTTGATGAGACGGATCGAGATACCGGTGCAATTCATGATCGCACCGGCCAAGATAAATAGAGGGATTGCAATCAATGGGAACTTGGTGGATCCGTCAAAAAGAACTAGGGCAGCGTTGGGCAGACTCGCCATTCCAGAACTCAACATCATACCAGAAAGAGCGACTATACCCAGTGACACAGCTATCGGTACATTTATGAGTACTAGAGTCAGCAGTCCCAAAAACATTAGTAAAAGGGTCATGGGGTCTCCGTCTCTTCCGCTGAAGCCCATATATCTGGAAGCACAATTAGCTCTGCAAGAATGAACAGTAGCGCCCCAATTGGAATCACCGATTGGGTCAGCCGTTGAGGCATCCAGGGCAGACTCACCAACATCTCGCCACCCAGCACTCCTAATACCGTCCATCCCGACCATGCCACCAAGATGAAGAACCCTATTACTGCAACCTTTCCAACGACAATCAAGAATCTTCTTGTCCTCATCCCTACCGCATCCACGATCTTAGAGAATCCGATGTGTTCGTGCTTGAGAGCGGCCAGAACCGACCCATAGAATGTCAGCCACGCAAGGAGGATTGAAGCCACTTCATCATACCAGACGAGAGAGGCCCCTACCTTCCTGAAAAAGACCCCCATGATAACCACAGTAGCCAGAGCCACAACGAGAGCTAGAACCAACTTCTCCAGGAATCCTGCGAGTTTATCTCTGAAACGGTGTCGGTTCATCCCAAGCATTTATCCGTTAACTCAGCTGTGAATTGTAGACACACTGGGCATCACCAATCTGAACCATCTTCAAGTTCCAAAGACTGCCTAACTAATTCGCCTGCGCCTTCAACAGTACTGCTAAAATCTTCGTATATCTCTCTGCTCGCGCTTGCAAATGCTTCTTGATCAGGCGTATTCACCTCTACTCCAGCCTCAGACAACGCAACTAGAAAGTCAGAGTCCATGCGACTCGCCGTTTCGTAGACAAACGCCTGTGTCTCCAAAGCTATTTCCTCTATCCCTGTCCTCAGATCCTCGGGGAGTCGATTCCAGCTTGCCCCTACCGTAACATAGGCGGGGGTGTAAACATGGCCTGTCAGAGACATGTAGCTCTGGACCTCATGTAGCTTGGAGGCGTATATCTGAGCCAACGGATTTTCTTGTCCGTCCATCACTCCCGTCTGCAAAGCCACAAAAACTTCCGAAAGGGGCATTGGTGAAGGATTCGATCCAAAAGCCTGAAATAATTTCACTCTCCACACACCTCTTGGTGTCCTAAGTTTGATACCTTCCAAGTCGCTGGGAGTCTCCACTGGACGGATATTATTCGTTACGTGCCTAAAACCATTTTCCCAAACTGCGATGATGTCGTACCCCTCTTCAGCCGCTTCAGGAACCAAAACAGGCCATATGACATGCTCTTCTATTTCCTTCATATGTTCTCGGTTCTTAACCAAGTAAGGCATCTCAAAGATACCAAAGAGTTCAACCCTCGATGACATGATAGTCGAAGGAAGAGCGAGATCCAGAGTTCCGAGCTTCAATTTTTGAAGCATTAGCTCATCTCCACCTAACTGACTTGAACCAAATACGTTTACCTGCACTCTATCTGGATATTTTTCTTCTACCCTCCTGGAGAACTCTTCCGCCGAAAGTGCGAATAAAGATCCCGGCGCTCCCACATGTCCAAATTTGAGCTCAATCATCCCTTCCGCACCATCCTGAGTCCCACAACCTACAAACAACACGGTGCCAGAAAGAGCAAAGATGTGCAGGAAACGCTTTGAAATCCTCTTGCTCGACAAAATAACGTCCACTTTCACACTAATTCCTGGCCAGGTATTCTAGGGCGGCAACAACTCCTCCAGATTTGTGAGGAACTCCAGCTATCCCCAGGGCCATCTCTACGCCGCTGAGCGTGCCACAAATCATTAGATCGTTAACATCCCCCAGATGCCCTATCCTGAACACTTTCCCATCAATTTGTCCCAGTCCTCCACCTAACGACATGTCAAATTTTTCCAGACAAATTGTGCGTACAAGATTTGCGTCACTCCCTTCTGGCATGAGCACACTAGTCGCCGCAGAACTCACCGCTTTAGGGTCATTACAGAAATTTTCCAAGCCCCAAGCAGCCACTGCCCGCCTAGTTGCCTCACCCAACCGAGCATGCCGAGCATATGTATTCTCTAGGCCTTCCTCTCTAAGCATTTTCAAAGCTTCTTCCAGGCCATACAACAAGTTAGTGGCTGGTGTATATGGGAAGTATCCCGTCTCTTCAAAAGTCAATTGGTCCGTCCAGTCCCAGTAGGACCGAGGACCAGGAACATTTCGGTGAACTTCCAAAGCCTTTTTGCTCACAGCACAGAAAGAAAGTCCGGGAGGCAACATGAACCCCTTCTGGGAACCGCAGATTGTGACGTCCACACCCCAATCGTCGTGACGATACTCCATGGCACAGGCGGAAGAAACCGAGTCTACCATCAGAAGCACCGGATGACCCGTCTCGTCAATTGCCTTTCTGATTGCAGGAATATCTGTAACTACACCAGTGGCCGTTTCATTATGCACGATAAGCACAGCTTTGATCTCTTGGTTCACATCTGCCCGAAGCAGTCCAGCTACAACCTCTGGATCGACTGGCAGCCTCCAATCCCAAGGCTCAACCTGCACATCCAACCCTAGTCTCGTAGCCACTACACCCCATATCTGAGAAAAGTAGCCAGCATCGAACCTTAAAACCTTATCACCTGCCGAAAGTGTGTTGATCAAGCCAGCTTCCCAAGAGCCACTTCCTGAAGCCGGGTAAACAAATACATATTCGGAAGCCTGAAAAACATCCCTTAATTCTTCAAGAATCTTGGCTCCAAAATCCTTGAATTCTGGACCACGATGATCAATAGTTGGTTTGCTCATGGCCCTAAGGATACGGTCAGGGACATTCGTAGGACCCGGCAACTGCAAAAAGTGTCTTCCAGATCGGAAAGGCATGCTCTATTCTTCCTTCTGTTGGTCAATATGATTTAGATCGAGATTGAATAATGGCACAGGCACAGGCTAAAAGCCATACGTGTTTTTTTCACATCTACTGCTCAACAAATCTAATCCGACCTCCTTCCTTTCCTTGACAATCAAATCTAGGATTAGACGTGCTGACAAATACCGTTAAATTTTTCTTGTACCATCCAGAATAGTCGAATTCACAGGGCTACAGAGCAAATGACATGAAATCAATCCCTGATATTCTTCGAAAAAATATAAAAGGGGATACCCTTTTCGACACTTTCAGTAAAGGACTCTATTCCACAGACGCATCAATCTACCAAATAGAGCCAATGGGCGTCGTTCTACCCAAAACAGTAGACGATATCGTCAGCACCCTTCAAATAGCCAACCAGCGACACACCTCTGTTACCCCCAGAGGTGCTGGAACGTCACAGTCTGGTCAATCCATAGGCCCAGGGCTTGTCGTGGACACCAGTAAGCACTTGAACGGTTTTGGCGAAATTGATCATCACAAAAAAAGGATAAAGGTGCAGCCTGGGATAGTATTGGATCATCTAAACCAGTTCCTCAAACCACATGGCCTCTTTTTCCCTGTAGATGTTGCAACCTCGAGCCGAGCGACCATAGGCGGCATGGCAGCAAACAATAGTGCCGGATCAAGATCCATCAAATATGGAATGATGGTGGACAATGTGACCTCTATCCAAGGTCTTATGGCAGACGGCACAGTGGTAAAATTCGACATGGATACACCAACCCAAGGCGTCGAACTGAAGATAGCACAAACACTAGCTGCTCTTCGTCGGAGAGAAAGAGCAGAATTAGAAAAGAGAATCCCAAAGGTCATGAGGAGAGTGGCGGGCTATAATCTGGACAGAGTTGGCGAACAGGGAGATCGGATCCCTCAAATCTTGGTGGGCTCTGAAGGCACGCTTTCTTTCTTTACAGAAATAGAACTGCAGCTTTCTGCATTGCCTGACCACAAAGTACTTGGAGCATGCACTTTCCCTAGCCTTGAAGCAGCATTAAACGCTGTTTCACACATTGTAGACCTTAATCCTTCAGCCGTTGAGTTAATCGACGGAGCTCTAATAGACCTGGCACGCGACATGCCCACCCTACGAACTGCTATCGACCAGTTCGTACAGAAAGACGCGCGCGCAGTTCTGCTGGTAGAATTCTCTTGCACTGGACATAACCACCTGTCGGCAAAACTAGACTCTCTGGAGGAAGTGCTCGCCGATCTTGGATACCCTACCTCGGTACTAAGAGCCGAATCATCAACGCTTCAAAATTTGATTTGGTCAGTCAGAAAAACATCTATGAATATTGTGATGTCCATGAAGGGTGACAAAAAACCTATTTCGTTCATTGAAGACTGCACAATACCACTCGAGCACCTCGCCGAATACGGAGTGCGTCTTGAAGAAATCTTTCGTAATCATGGGACCAGCGGCACATGGTATGCCCATGCTTCAGTAGGCTGCCTTCACGTAAGGCCTATTCTCAATCTCAAGAGCGACCGTGGACTGAAGTCTATGCGAAGTATTGCAGAGCAGACCCACGAACTCGTTAGAGAATTCAAAGGCACACACTCCGGAGAACACGGAGATGGCTTAATACGATCCGAATTCCTTGAACCCATGCTTGGCAAGCAACTAGTCACAGCCTTTGCAGAGGTCAAGAACCTATTCGATCCTCTAGATACACTCAACCCTGGCAAGATAGTACGTCCGCCCAAAATGGATGATAGGAGTCTGATGCGTTACAAGGAGGGATACAAGGAACTGCCAGTGGCTACATCTCTGGATTGGTCTCCCTGGGGAAGCTGGACACAGGCCACAGAAATGTGTAACAACAACGGTGCCTGCCGTAAAAGTGATCCTGGGGTGATGTGTCCTTCATATCGAGTCACCAAAGATGAGAAACACGTCCCACGAGGGCGTGCCAACTCTCTACGTCTTGCGCTAACGGGTCAACTGGGACCCGATGCTCTGACCTCTGAAGACATGCACGAAACTCTCTCCCTTTGTGTTGGCTGCAAGGCTTGTCAGAAAGAGTGCCCTATGAGTGTGGATATTACACGTATGAAAACAGAATTTCTTCATCACTATCACAGCAGACACGGGCTGGCACTGCGCGAGCGATTTATCGCCTGGCTTCCACGCTATGCCAAATGGATGAGCAAATTCCCACTAATCGCTAATTTAGGATCAGGAAAAGGTCTGTTAGCTAAACTGGGAGAAATATTTATCGGAGTGACTTCTCATCGAGAAAACCCGCAATGGAGAAGTGACACCTTCAAGAATCAGCAGCCAACGAAAACTAGCCCTGAAAATCCAGAGGTAGTGCTATGGGTAGACACCTTCAACACCTACTTCGAACCTGAGAATGCCCACGCGGCGATCAAAATTCTCGAGGCAGCGGGCTATAGCGTTAACCTCCCTGTTTTTGAAACCCGTCCGGTATGCTGTGGACGTACCTTCCTCAATGCCGGACTTATTGAGGAAGCCCGGACAGAAGCTCAAAGGCTTGCTGAAGTACTCGGACCCTGGGCAGAAAAGGGAATACCCATCATAGGACTTGAACCTTCGTGCCTCCTGACCCTGCGAGATGAACTTACTGTCATTCTTCCTGGAAATACGAGTGAGGTCATCAAAAAGGAGGCTGTCCTCTTAGACGAATTCCTGGTTTCAGAGAAACAAAAAGGTAAACTCCAATTGGATCTCCAACCTTTGGATGCAAAGAAAGCCCTAGTCCACACCCACTGTCATCAAAAAGCGTTGAGTAATGGAGGGACTACTGAAGAAATTCTCACATGGATTCCAAAACTAGAAGTTGAGTCCATCAAATCAGGGTGTTGTGGAATGGCCGGTGCCTTTGGTTATGAATCCGAGCACTATCAGACTTCGTTAGAGATGGCCAACCTTGACCTCCTTCCTGCAGTGCGAGCAGCCTCTCCAGACACGCTAATAGTTGCTGGCGGAACTAGTTGTAGGCACCAGATTGACCACGGGACCGACCATGAAGCAGTCAGCTTTCTTCAAGTCCTCGAAAAATCCCTGACAAATTAAGCAGAAGGACTTGGATAGATTATAGCTAGGAAATGAGCCGGGTGGGGGTCGAACCCACGACCTACGGATTAAAAGTCCGTTGCTCTACCAACTGAGCTACCGGCTCTGTGACAAATCTACTTATTACACTCCCCTATCTCCACGTCTTTCAAAATATTTACAGTCTGTACTGACTAACATTCCTTTTGTCCTCCTTCTAGGCCTATACTACCTTAATGCCCTAAAGAAAGAATCCTTAAGCCTGGACTAAACGTCTGTGAATCTAAGCGAAGGCCCTGATACTTTAACAGAATTTTCAGCCCAAGTAACCCTATTGCAGCTGAACGAGTCTCGGGTACTGATTCATAGAAGCATAATTCTTGCTGTTGCAGTCCTGTGCGTGACCATCTCGTGGTCATGTTCCGACCCTGCACAGGAAATGGGGCCAAGGATCGACCCAACACCTGAATGCCCTGATCCTAGCACAGGAATTGTCATCGGTGGCCTATACGGTAATGAGAAGAATGTGAATCCTATGTCCCAAAGGATCCTAGTCCTAATGGGAGGAGGAAGCGAAGATGACGAAGCTTCAAAATTATTTCTAGAAGCTACTAACGGAGGGGACATCGTCATCCTTAGAGCATCGGGATCATTGACGAGCTACCCCAACTACTTCATGTCGACCCTATCTCCACAGATCCCACCCAACTCAGCTCTGACTGTACTCACATCGTCACCACAACAAGCTTCAGATCCAGCCGTCAGGTGCTGGCTAAATAGAGCCGAGGGCGTGTGGTTCGCAGGTGGAAATCAGTGGAACTACCTGGGTAAATGGCCAGCACAATTCCAATTATTTCTAAACTCACTTGCGGAGAAAAACATCTCGGTTGGTGGCACCAGTGCTGGAGCCGTATCACTAGGAGAAGCAGCTTTCGATGCCGAAAATGGAACCATAACTTCGGCAGGAGCGCTAGCTGATCCTTTGGGCAACAAAGTCAGTATCTCCTACCCTACTTTCTATCAGTCAGAGCTTCACAATACCATCATAGACAGTCATTTCTCAGAGAGAGAAAGAGAAGGAAGGTTGCTCGTCTTTCTCGCAAGGTTCAAGCAGGAACAAAATCGTTCAACAGTTCTCGGTGTTGGATTGGATGAAGGTACAGCAATTGTAATAAGTGAGGGTCAATTTGAAATTTTTGCCCCAATGGGAAAACACGTATGGATCTATGAGGTGTCTGGAACTATTTCATTGACTAGTGGTAACCCACTCAATCTGGCGAATATCCTAAGGATCAAACTTAGCGACCAAACTCAAGGAGCCTGGCCCATCCAGATCCAATCAATGGATTATGAAGAATTGTTTGTCATCAACGGATCAGTCAGCATAAAACAAGATTAGTACACCCTCTTGGACAGCCACACACGTATCACCTCGATAGCTGACCGTCTCTAGATAATAGGATCCACTCCTCCTGGGGATCAATCAGCCATTCGGCTCCGTCGTCGGTAATCACTACCATCTCCTCAACTGAAATCGTCTTCGTGGTGCCATCCTCACGGGTCCAGCCAAAAAAACCGTCGAAGGCAAACGTCTGGCCCATCCTCAATTCGCGAGCTGCATCACCCGAAGGTGGCGCACCACCCGCTGCTCCACCTAATCTTGGACCTACGTCGTGTGCCCAGTAGCCGACTGGATGACCAGTGCTCCATATAATTGGGATTGATCCATGGCGTTGCAGGACTTCACGCTGTGCTAGGTCTACATCCCATCCCCTCACCCCAGGGCGCATCGCAGCCTTTGCGGCTCGGCTTCCTTCTCTTGCGTACTCCCAGCGAGCCCTTACCTCAGGAGGTGCCTCTGATTCGCCTGAGCGCAGCACGTAGGCGAATCGCTGGATGTCCGAAACCCACATTCCATGCACACGGATCCCGAAGTCTGTCTGAATCACGTCTCCAGGCATAATGACCTTTTCAGTCGAGTGTGAGTGTCCTCGGTCCGGTCCCGAATTGACGTTCGGGTTTTGGTCTGGTGCCCACCCGTCGACCACACCGAGCTCCGCCATGCGAGTCTTAAGAAATCTGGCCAGATCTGCGTCAGTAGTTTCACCGGGTACGACCTGATCGTATGCCTCGAGCTCCAGTTGCTCGGTTAGTTTGGCTGCCCTCCGCATGATCTCGACCTCTTGGGGCAGTTTCACCGACAGCCACTCGATGACAATTTCCTCTGAAGAAACCAGTCGACTGGATAGCGTTGAGCCCAAAGCCTCTTCAAGTGCAACCCGCTGAGTGTAAGAAAGCCCATCTGCGATGTTGCGATTGCTACTGTTCACAGCGATTGATCGAGGATTACGATTCCTGAGTTCGTCTGCAGCCGCCCTGTACATACTTGTTCCTCTAGGCACTGAGCGGACATCATCGAGTGGGCTCACCTCAGACAGGGCAGTGGCTTCCGTTTCTGGCGATATCGCTAACGACTCGAGGTTTCCTTCGGCATCAGCGAAGAAAAGGAAGGCTGCTAAACTGCCAGCATTTTCGGCTCCAAGGTGCGATGCGATTGGGTCATTTGCATTCTCCCTGGCGAGTACGATCCAAGCATCTACACCCGCTCTGGCCATAGCGGGTCCGAGCAGTGTACGAATCCGCTCTTGACGAATTGAGGGCCACAAATCAGGGTTGTCCGGAAAAGGTAGCTCTGTCACCGTTTGCGAGTCGGTCTGGGTACTTGGATCAGTACAGCCCGAGGAAGCGTAAAGGGCTGTTATAGTGAGCAGAGCACAGCAGAGTCGTAAAAACATCAGCAGTCGTAGTGCACGCTTGTTAGAACAACCTCATCGCCACCAAACGTCCAGGACGTCCTACTTGCACCACTATATACTGATTCCCTTCGTGGCTATATGTCATCATGCCATACTGCCCAGAACCGGACATCTCTACCTCACCTACATGTTCACCTGTTAATTTGTTATAGGCATTCAGAACGGGAGGTCCAGCTGATCCCTCAGTAGCGTACAACAGATCGCCAGCCACCATTTGTATCGAGTTTCCTCCTCCACCCATCGTGGAAAAATCTTCATCCTGAAGATCTGGATGATTCCTTATATTTGCGGACACTTCTCCGATTGGAATCCACCAAAGACGTTCTCCTGTATTCATGTCGTAAGCTGACAGCCGGTTATAGGGGGGTTTGTGAAGTGGCAGTCCCTCTATCTGACCCATTCCTCCTCCTGGCCCAGCAACCCAGTCTGCGATAGTCGTTCCAGTCGTCATCATTCTGTCTGGCTGATCCTGATCAGCACCCGAAACCACCGTTCCACCTCCGCAACGACGAGAATGTGATGCGTATAAAATTCCAGTGGAAGGATCGAGTGTAGCTGGATTGGTGATATTCAAGCCCCCATAGCAACGAATATTATCTACCACGCTAGAATTATGACCCTCATGTAGCCTAGGAAGATAAGGACCTCCAACTCTATAATCGCTAATAATCTCGAGAGCTTGTTCCCTCAGGTCTGGTGTAAAATCAATCACATCTTCCAGGGGTAATCCCAAAGGCTCAAACGGTTCTGGCCAAGTCGGAATCGGCTGGGTCGCTGCTGTCCAGTTACCCGGCACCTCTGTTTGCAATACTTCAACTTCTTCAATGGGCCACACCGGTTCACCAGTTTCTCTATTGAAAGTGAACATTAGGCCTTGTTTAGTAGTTTGAATAACAGCGGGTATTTCCTCTCCGTCTACCTCTAAATCCACGACTAGCGGAACATTAGGAAGATCATAATTCCACTCGTCACTGTGTACCGTCTGGAAGTGCCAAACCCTTTCTCCTGTTTCTACATCAAGAGCGATTACAGTAGTACCGAATAGATTGTTGCCAGGACGAAATCCACCGAAATAGTCTATAGTTGGAGGATTAGTTGGAATATAGACTATACCTCTATCATAGTCCGCGGACATTGGGGCCCAAGAAGATACGTCTCCTGTCCACTTCCAAGCGTCGTTAAGCCAAGTCTCGTGACCAACTTCCCCTGGCCGGGGGATGACATGGAATTTCCATTTAAATTCCCCTGTTTCGGCGTCGAATCCCAGAATATCGCCTGGCACGTTTTCTATACGGGTCTGGTTATACCCCTGCTCAGCTGAGTTACCTACTACGACCGTGCCATTGACCACAATAGCCGGAGAGGAGTTTGTTATATATCCCAGTTCTCTAGGAATGCCAAAATCAGGATCATAGGGCTGGTCAAATTCATGCCAGGGCGCCCAGTCTGCCACCAAATCGGGTATCAAATCAACCACACCAGTCTGCGGAAATCCATCTAGTGGGACAGGGGATCCAAAATTTTCCAAAGGGAGTCCCGTTTTTGCGTCCAATGCGTGAAGGAAAAATCCTGGAGACACATAATAGATGACACCTCTCCCATCTATTTCTCCATAAGCAACCCCTTTACCATAGTTCTTCCTCATTGAACGTTCCCAACGAGTCGTGTTCGGCTCCCGATAAGTCCACAGTGTCTCACCCGTCTCTGGATCAAGTGCTACTACTGTTCTCCGCTCACCAGCTACAGTATACAGAATGCCATCTATATAGGTCGGAGTCGATTTCATTTGATAATCAGCTTCGGGACCGAAATTATCCGCTCTCCACACCCAAGCTTCCTCCAAATCCACGAAATTATCACCGTTAATCTGATCTACTGGAGAATAACGAGTTCCCCAAGCATCACCACTCTGGTATCGCCATTCACCATAGGGATTTTGTCGGTTCTGTCCTTGACCGTATAACGGAACAATAGAACCCAGTAGCACGCTGAAAAATAAAGCTAGTTTGTGAATACTCAGATTTTGCTGCGATGAACTTGTCATAGTTTCCTGACCGGCTAGAACCTTAAACGAACTGTAATCCGAAAAAGATAGATTAGTACTACAAGAATAACTCGGCTAGTACTTGGTTAATTAGCTAACCTCAGAGTTCGTTCACGCCACTCACTCTATCCCTGGCATCAAATGCAGCTTTCTTGCCACTATTTCTTGAGCTTCGTCTTCTTGGCGACACCCCGACCCTCCCTACATAAGCGGCACCTTACAAAACCTGCTCTACTGCCATCCTCCCTGGCCCTGTACTCCTAAGCTCATGGCTCCAGGGCGACGCGGGTCTGAGTAACCGTAATATAAATCGCCGTCAAAAAGTACCGTCTGCAAGCTACCCATGCCTGCACTAAGACTTAGACCATGACCTCTTTCCTCTAGAATTCGCAAAGCGTCTGGACTAAATCCGCTCTCTACCTGCAGCCGGTCAGGATACCACTGATGGTGAATGCGGGGAGCAGCCGTTGCATCAGCTATGTTCATTCCGTGTTCTAACACGTTGACCAGTAACTGAAGATTTGTAGTTATGATCCTACTACCCCCAGGACTTCCAGTAAGCAAAAACGGAACTCCATCCCTCAAGACTATGAGTGGAGTCATAGAGCTTACCGGCCTCCTTCCGGGCATAATCTGATTATCAGCACTTCCCATGAGTCCAAAAGGATCTGGTATATCTGGCCTCAGAGTAAAGTTTCCCATGTTGTTGTTCATCAGAAATCCTAGGCCTTCAATGACTACGCCCGACCCATATGATGCCATTAAAGTATAGGTGTTTACTACTGCATTCCCCTCCTCATCGAGAATTGAATAGTTCGTCGTTTCTGAACTTTCATAGGGAGTCAGATCACCTGGAAGAATATCATCTGAGGCCCTAGCCTCTTCCATCAAAATTCCATCTGCCAAGTGCTTAGCGTATAGTTTGCTGGTGAGCTCTTCCACAGGAAGATCCAAATAATCTGGATCACCTAAATACTTTGAACGGTCAGCATACGCCAGCTTCATAGACTCGGTCATTATATGCATCGCATCTGCACTTCCGTATCCTAGCTCCCGTATCGGAAAATTCTCCAAAATGTTGAGCATTTGTACAATAGCCATCCCACCCGAACTGGGTGCTGACATTGCAGTAATGTCAAAATCTCTAAAAGTTCCCCTTACTGGCTCACGTTCTATGACACTGTAATTCTTAAGATCCTCCATAGTTATTAAACCGTTATGGCTTTCCATTCCACCGACCAGTCTCTTCGCTATCTCACCTTCATAAAAGGCTCTAGGACCGTGTGTCTTAAGTTGTTCAAGTGTCCAAGCCAGCTGTGATTGCCGAAAAATATCTCCTACCTGATAGTCCTGGCCTTCTTCTTTATAGAAAATAGAAGCCGTCACTGGATTGATTGTCAGCCTAGCCTTACTCGCCCGCAGATTATTGGCTAGATCCTGTGTCACTGGGAAGCCTTCTCGAGCTAGTTTCAGTGCGGGTTCTACAAGTTCAGCCCAGTCCATCGTTCCGTATTTCTCAAGAATGTGGGCGAGCCCAGCGATGGTTCCTGGCACAGCAGATGATTTATGAGTTGACCGATACTCTGCGTTATCGACTTCTCCATCTGGTCCAAAATACATATCTGGATGGGCAAGCGAGGGTGCTGTTTCTCTGAAATCTATTGCCACAGTGCGCTGTTCTTCAGCAATGTGGACCAACATAAACCCGCCGCCGCCTATGTTCCCAGCCCTAGGCAGAGTCACAGCCAAAGCCAACCCTACTGCGACTCCTGCATCAATAGCGTTTCCACCTTGCTTTAGGATTTCAACTCCCACTCTAGTAGCAGCTTCATTTTGGCTAGAAACCATCCCCTTACGACCAACGACAGGGTGGTGGATGGCACTATATTCATTGATCGGAGAAGCTTGACCAATAGTAGCCGCTTGACTTTGCGCACCTGACGGTCCGAGACCAAAAACAAATGAAACGCCTAAACAAATTCTGATAGCCCAGTGGGTTGACCGAGTAATCATATACCAATCTCCCTCTTGTTGAAATGGAGGACCTGCCGAAGGAATCCAGTATAGGGAGTAATCGAGTCTTAGGAAATGTTTAGCAGTGAGTGACCAACCGCACCCCCATTTGAGATTTATTGGACGGGAGGACCCGCTGGATGCATCTGACAGTCAGGTGGCTGCAAGCTATTCCATATCAGCCCCACCACTTTCCATTCACCGTCTATCTTGCGCATCTGGAAGGCGTCTATACCACAATGACTGAACTCACCATTCCTATAGAAATCATAAGGGGTCCAGATAGATGCTATTTGACCATCAATGGATACTTCTGGGTCCCACATCCTCTCTACCATTGGTTCTTCTCTTCCAGCAAAACCACTTGCATATTCCTCCACCAAACGACCGTTCATGCGCGCATCTGGAACCATTACGCTACGAAGTAAGTCCGCATCCGCATTTCCGATGGCGTCGAGAACTTTCTCTGCCACGTCAATTACAGCCTCCCGCTCTGGGTCCGTAGCCTGCTCGACTGGGGAGCATGACTGTAACAATAACATCGAAATTGTCAGTAGGATCGATTTTAAATAATTTTTCATCATATTATCAATTTGTCGGGCATGGATCGTAGGATCGAGATTTTCCATTTTCCACCCATGAGCCACACTTATAACCTAAATCGTAATTACCCTTATGGGTCAGTCGATATAATCTAAAAGCATATTCCTCTGAAGGACCATGTCTCCTGCCATTTCTCATTGAACCCTTCTCCAGAAGGAAACCATTCTTGTAATAATATTCGAATGGCCCGTCCCGTTCTCCATTGCGATAAGTGTCTCGGAAACCCACTTGGTTATTCTCAAAAAACCACTCAAAGACCCCGTCCCTCACCCCATCCTTAAGTGTCCCCTCTTCTTTACTACTCGAGTGGGTATTAGTAATGACTACAGGACCAGAATATGGCTGACCATCCTCCTCCGTAAGATAGGATTTACCATCAAAGAAAAGAGTGGATAAATCCCTTGGACTCTGTGCCACAACACTGTCTAGTAGAACAGTCGAAATAATCAGTACACAAATCAACAACCTACAGATCATTATTCCGTAACGCTCACTCGCACATACCCATTTGTCCAACAACATTGATCTCCACCCGTGCTATCATTCGCGTCCCAATTATCAACTCTTACCCTGAGCACATAATCACCAGGCTCACTAAATGTGACCGTGGTAACAGCTTCCCCTTCTCCCTCTTCCAGAACCATCGAACGATCTTCAAAGCTGACTTCTCCACGAGGGCCCTGATGCTTGAACCATAATAGCCTCACCACAACACCATCTCGATTCGCTATATCGTCTTCAGACCTGATTGATACTTCCGATGCCCACACGGTCAATTCCATAGGAGTGCCAACAGTAGCGGAACGAATTTCATCTAGCATTATTCCCGTGGGATGTTGGCCCTCAACTTCACTACCTTCCAACCTAACTAATGGTGGTACAGAGCCCATAGCCCGTGGTCCGTAGTCAAGCTGAAAAGCATCTACTCCTACTCTTCCTGGTACTGAGTGAGTCACATCATTCGCGGTGATAGTCCAAACGACCCTCTGTTCTTCATCTGAAAAAGACGCAGGAACGTCAACAGTAAATACACCCCTGTCTCTTCTAGGATTGCTCGGAAAATGGGTCGGTTGCATCCCGTCAAATTCTGCTGGTTCAATGAAGTTGTCTGGACCTAACGGTACATCAAGTGATTCCGCTAAATTCAAATTAAAGTATCCGAACGAGAGTGTGAACGTCCCATCTGTATTGCTATACCAACCTTCAAAAAAAGGCGCTACCGGTTCTCCTCTAGGGGGGCGTGGGGCTAGTGGTAGTCGCTGTACCTGTTGACCATAAACCTCTACCACACCCAGAGCCAGGAACAATATTAATAATCTCCCAACTATCCGATGACTCCTCATTTACTCTTCCTCCTAAATGAACAACAACAGTTCTTAATTCGTCTTTTTATTCTGCCAAAGTTCAATCTCTATTCAGGACCATCCCGCAATGTTTTAATGGCCTCCACGGTAAGTCGGGTCCGGAAGTCAATCACCATTCTCCCTAAAGACTGTGTATCTGACAGAGGTAATAGGCTGATACCATTGATCGAAGCTCTACCCGCTTCCACCCTTTGATCAAAACGAATTGAAGTCGGGTCAATGACCGACATGACTGAGGTGATGGATAACTCTTCGTGAATCCCGTCTGATCCAGAACTCGCCTGATATTCCATTTCCTCTGGAATACCCAGTGTTTCCTGAATATACTGTCGAACTTTGTCATGGTTATAAAACTCTGGAACATGATGGAACTGGGTTGGAACCCCCCGATATCGATCATTGAGTTCGTCCGCCGCTGCCTGCATGCCACGTCTGTTTCCACCACTGTCACCGAGGAAATAGACCTGTGTAAAACCCATACTCCTCAAGCTATCACCAATATCAGTCAACCAGGCTATATAGGTCGCCTGCGAAACCATGGGACCAGTGCTTCCTATGGTAACCGGCCCAGTAGGATTTCCTGGTTCAAGAGTAACTAGGGGAGCAATAAGTGTTGCACCGAGAGCTTGCGCTACTGATTCACCCATCAACTTATTGGAATAGTTGTGCTTTCCAGAGGCCAGGTGTGGACCATTAGATTCGACACCACCAGTAAGGACTAGAACCGTAGTGTTCCCATCACGGATAGCATCACGAATTTCCATCCAAGTCAGTTCTTCAATCCATAGACTATTCAGAGCTCTGATGGGTCGTTCCGCAGCATCTAATTCAGCCTGACGAGCTTCCTGCCTCGCCCTCATCTGTTCAGGAGTCAACTGTCTGTTAGGTCGTTGCGCCAATACCGTGGACGTCATCGAAAACAATGCTATCAAGAATATCAAGCTTTTATTCATTAGAGCCCCCCAACTTTCTTAACTTTACCAAGCTAAATGATTGGTATTAGCGGTGGCTTCCAGATGCTTGCTCTGTAGCAGTCACTGCTTCCTTCTTAGCTTCTCTCTCACTGACAAGCCGCTCAAAACCCTCTTGGTTCAGATGCGTTACAGCTATCCAAGCATGTGACATCTCATCTACGGTTCGACTACCTCTGGCTTTCCAGACCTCTGGATCAGGATTGAGAGGATTGTCCGCAGTGTTATCGTACCAGGCAGTCACAACTAACACGCTACCTTCAGGCAAGAGTGGTGCTACATCATCTTCATATATGTAACTGTGATGCCACTTTGCATTAAAGTTGGTCACCATGCTGAGCAGTTCCCTCTTACCGTCCGGATAAATTACTTCCATTGACTTCGCATGCAGGTGAACATGGCCGTGTGGCTGGAAGCTATCTATCCTCACCGGATGGTCAAACCTGAAAAACCCTTGTGTCATAGCAGTTCCACCAGGAGCTAAAGCTATATCACCCTGCAGTGGATAAAGCCTTAAATCTTGGATGAAGTCTGGCTCAAAGCCCTCTGGATGAAACCAAATTCCAAGCTCGACTTGATCATCTTCCACATCATAACCCATCGGATAATAATGAGCGTCCCATTCGATCCTTGATTCTTTTGGAAGTAAACGCGCTGCATCAAGTGGTAGAATCTCTCCTATCTTACCCATTGCATACTCTGAAAGGGACGCTGTCCTGCGGTATTCACCGTTCTCCTGAAGGACTTGAAGTCTAGGAATAGCGTGGTGTACCACCTCACGACCTTTGCGGGAAGGCCTGGTTTCGAAGGCTTTTACATAACGATCCTTATCTAGCCCGGTTTCTACTATAGGACGCCACCATTGATCGCCTCCTTCGGCCGGCACATCGAATGGCTTCGATTTAATCACATGATCAGGAGGTCCTAGTGTTTCTCCCAACTGCCATACCAGTTCATCCGACCACTCCACCGCTGGAGGCATATCTGCGATGTCTCCTCTTGGTGATCCATTATCCACCCATGCTGCAATGGCCTTGATCTCATCTTCACTCAACCTCCAATCACCCTTGATTTCCTGAATACCAACATCGGTATCAAGATGGAACGGAGGCATCTCACGGGTCACGACTTTATCTCTGATACGACGGGAATACCTTCTTGCTTGTTCATAAGTCTCCAAATGTATTGGAGCTATTGAACCCTCACGATGGCAACCAGTGCAATTCTCCTGCAAGATTGGCATCACATCTCTGGTAAAAGTCACTTCCTCGTCACCTGGATCCGAGACCAACCTCACTGTCTGTCCAGAAACTCCCCCAAAAGAAACCAATGAGAAAGCTAATATATAAAGGGCTGACGCCACCCATGACGTGTATGAATTGGATAGATTCTTTACCATGACTCACTCCATAACCTTAAGGACAACTGGGTATTCCTCACCCTAAAAGTAAGACTTCCGGGCCATAAGGCAAACAGACGTGAAAATGTGGAAGAAGGAAGATTGTTGGCAGTGGTATCGTCAAAAAGCTCTTATACGGATAGAATTACACCTCGACCGCATTACTTAGGCTGAAAAACAACAAATTTGAGGTGAGATAGAAATGCCTGGAGAGTCCCTTCTTTTTTTGGCGATAATTTTTGTTGCTTTCATACTTTTCGTCAAAGAAATATTCCCTCTCGATGTGACAGCTCTCGCACTATTAGCCATCCTCCTGGCAACTGACCTTCTGTCAATTGAAGAAGCTGTTTCTGGCTTCAGCAATCAAGCTGTGCTGACTGTAGGCCTAATGTTTGTTCTGAGCTCTGCTTTGGTGAAAACAGGATTCCTCGAAGTAGTGGCTGACAGACTCAGCTCCGGAAACAAAACTCCTTGGGTTACCATAGGTCTTTTCCTGGTGATCACTAGTATCAGTTCCGCATTCATTAACAATACCGCTGCAGTCGCTATCTTCATCCCATTGGCGATGCATTTGAGCAAACGGCTCAATATCTCCCCATCCAAATTATTGATACCACTATCATATGCTGGAATTTATGGGGGAACGATTACCCTCATCGGAACTTCGACCAATTTATTGGTAAACTCAATTGCAATCGACAACGGAATAGCCCCGCTTAGTATGTTTGAGTTCTCTCGAATGGGCTTCATTTTTTTGGTATTTGGTACACTATATACTGTATTCATTGTTCCTAGGATTCTCCCTGCACGAGTTGGAGTTTCATCACTGGCAAAGAATTACAAGATCAGCCCCTATTTGACAGAAATGAAAATTGATTCGGGGTCAGGCCTGATAGACACTAGCCTGATGGATCGTCAAATAGGAAAGAACTATGGTGTCGATATCCTCGCCGTCATTAGGGGGAATTTCAGGTTCGACAGGCACTTCAGCAGTCTAAAACTAAAGGAAGGAGACATCCTTTTAGTTCATGGAACCTTGGAAAAGTTTATCCAACTAAGAGATAAAGAATCCATGTTGTTACTGACTGATATGAAAATTGACCAAGCCGAGCTACTTGGTAAGGAAAGCACTATAGTTGAAGGTCTTGTGACACAAGGTTCTGAATTAATTGGCAAAACACTTCGAAGTCTTGACTTCAGAAATACATACGACGGTTTTGTTGTAGCGGTCAGGCGTGAGGAAAAAACGCTGAGAGAAAGGGTGTCTAGAATTCCACTACAGTTCGCAGACACATTGCTTATCTTCATGCCAAAAAACAGAATTGAATCACTAAAAAACCAGGACGGTCTAGCTATTCTTCAGGAACTAGACTTGAATCTTCATAAAGTCCGATTTTGGTGGTTAGCTATAGCCGTTATTCCATTGATTATGCTCGTCGCGTCCTTGGGATTGATGGATATCCTGGAAGCAGCACTAATCGGCACCGTCATATTGTTGCTGGCCGGGAGTATTTCCATCCAAGAAGCTTACAAGGCCATTAATTGGTCAGTAATTGTCCTTATTGCTGCCTTTGTGCCAGTTGGTATAGCTATGGAAAGATCTGGTGTCGCCCATATGGTTGCAAGCAACATCGTTGGGGTGGGAAACTTATTTCCTCCAGACATGGCACCTTATGCCTCACTTTCTTTGCTATACCTAGTAGCCGCCATCCTTACGGAAGTTCTTTCCAATAATACAGCAGCTATTGTTCTGGTGCCTGTTGCTATAGCAATCTCTGAACAACTCGGTATCGACTCAAGAGGAATGCTCTTGGCGGTGTGTTTCGGAGCCTCCACTTCTTTTATGACACCCATGGGGTACCAAACTAATCTTATGGTTTATGGCCCTGGACGATATCACTTCAAAGATTTTCTGATGGCTGGGCTGCCATTGAATTTAACTTTCTGGATTTTGGCTAGCGTCTATATCCCGAAATTTTGGCCGTTCTAAATATGCCCCACAGCGTTAGCCGCCATTTGCGTATCGAACTCGAAAATTACGACCAGAAAATCAGACAGTTCGTTCCAGGATATGAAACTATGCTCGACAGAGCCGCAGCTATGGCTGCACATGTACGCCCAACTCATGTCCTCGATCTGGGCTCTGGATCTGGCGGGCTCTCCGAACAACTGCTTAAGCATCACGAGATAGGAACGGTGGAATTGTGGGATATAGATGAGGAAATGTTGGAACGAGCTAAGACTCGACTTTCGGCCTATGGAAATCGCACAAAATTTTCAGTTAAATCCTTCCACGATCCTTTTCCCCATTGCGCCGCCATTACAGCTTGCATATCGCTACATCATATTCTAGATCTAAAACAAAAAACCCTCCTGTATGCAAGAGCTTTCGATGCTCTTGATGACGGAGGGATTTTTGTTAACGCTGATACAGCCATACCCACTAGTGGCCTTGAAAAGCAAAGGCTTTACAGATACTGGGCTGACCATCTAGTCGCTAATGGAATCAACGAAGATCAAGCATGGAAACATTTTGAAGAATGGGCCGAAGAAGACGCCTATTTCTCTCTGGGAGATGAACTAAGAGCTCTTGAGAACGCTGGTTTCGATCCACATTGCGTCTGGCGAGAAGGACCCAATGCAGTAATTGTCGGGAGGCGCTAGCTTTAACTATCAAAAAGCAATCCGTAAAAACCCTCGAGCCCAGACAGGAGACACCATGACCAAAGGACAATCATCCATTTTAATCAACACCATACTTCTGGGATTAACACTACTCTATACTCCCGCTAGTGCTCAAGCCCCCCTCCCTGCTACTGATGTCTATGCAAGCACAATCCAAAATACAGTCCTCGAAGCGCAAGAAGAATCAAGAACAGATACGCCAATACGCACCGTAGATGCTGGTGGACACAATGTAGGAATCGGAGTAGTCCAACGAACCGCTGGAAATACATTAGGGGGAGCTCTGCATAACTATGTGACAGAAGTTTATTACATGTTAGAGGGTGTCGGAACCTTGGTCACTGGAGGGTCTCTGATTGACCCAGTGATTAGAGGAGATGATGCATCTCAAGTCACTCTAATTAATGGCCCAGGAGTTAGTGGAAAAGGCATCTCTGGGGGGGTCAGCAGAGTGCTCCGCGAAGGTGACATGGTCATTATACCCGCTGGCACCCCTCACTGGTGGAGTTCCGTCGAGGAATCTGTAGTCTATACCGTGGTCCGAGTCGACCCAGATCAATTTGTAACACTGCGTTAAATGTGCCTTTAACTCTAGCGATTTCAGCAAAGACAGATCAGTTTATTTCCAAGACTGAGATGCGGGTTCAGTTGGATCCGATTTTAGAAATCTTACTAACTCAGCATGAAATTGATCTGGTATTTCGAAGGCAGGTGCGTGTCCGACTTTAGGAAAGATGACTAATTCGGCATTCTGCAGCTGTTCAGCGACATTGCGAGCCGCCGCTGGATAGTCAGCTACAAGTCTGTCTTCGGCTCCACCAATCACCATAGCTTTAGTGGCAATATGTTGCCACTCATATACCACTGGATCCTCATAGAGTATTTGTCGTTGGGAAGCACGGATTCTTGCCATTCTAGGCCAATCACCACTTAAGGTCAGGCCGTACTGATATTTAACCCACTCCAGGTACTCATTCTTCCAACCATTTGGATAATATCGAAGATGGCCACGCAGCACTGATTCGTAACTGGTTTCCAAAGCACTTTTGTAACCCTCTTCAAGGTCCGTCCAAGGACGAGACTGACGAACGTCCGTCAAACCGATTTGATTAACCATGACCACATGTGTAGCGATTCCTGGATAGGTAGAAGCGAAGCGAGTAGCCACCATTCCTCCCATAGAATGGCCGACGATCGCAGCCTGCTCTATACCCAACTTATCCAGCAGGAATTTTGTATTCCTAGCTGGCATATGCAGGTTGTAATGAATAAGGGGTTTAGAAGAACGTCCATAACCAAGACGATCGACTGCAATAACCCGGAAGCCTTCTTTCCTGAGAGCATCGATAGTGGGTCTAAATGCTGCTGCAAAAAAATTCATGCCATGAAAAAGAACTACGGTTTGACCGTTTGACTCCCCGAAAGGCGCTACGTCCATATAAGCCATCCTGTGATCCTCACCATAAAGACTTACTTCAAGGAAATCGACAGGATATGGATATGGAACATTTTCATAATTAATAGCAGTAGGTGTCCAATCATGGGGAGGTTCATCTGGTGGCAAGTCCTGACCCGCTAAAGAACTAAAATCTGTGGTCGCCAAGAATGCTAGTGTCACGAAAGTCACCATCTTCAAGTCCAACAAACTTATTTGCCTATACATAATTTGATCTCTCCTCTGCTATTCAGGCTTAGCTGTCAGGACATGGAGGATAGCTATCCTCTGTTCCATCAACATCAAACCATTCCCCACAGCGAGCCCCTTTGTCGTATGTACCTCTGGCAATTACCTGGCCATCGAAGTAGTACCGCTCTAGTGGCCCATCGAATTCACCATTCGAGTAGCTGATCTTTGACTCCAATTGGCCGTTAAAATAATAGGTCTCATAAATCCCATGCCACCTGCCATCTCTCAGAGTCCCCAGCTCCCGGGTCTTGGTTTCGTCCGTCGCAAATACTGAAATGACATCTCCAGAATAGGGTTCACCATCTGAAGAACGAATGAATCGGCCCTCCTCTAGCACTAATTCGTTCATGTGCAGTCTTTGTTCCTGTGCGTTCACAAGACTCACTCCAAAAATCACCATGCACCCTAACATTCTAGCTACCAAAGAGAACTGTGACATCAAACCTCCTTGTTGAAGAGCATCCTGACACAGAGACATTCTGACACCACTTAATGAAAACTCGCAAGCCATACGTAGCACCGTGGCTAATTGGCATCAGTTCAAATTTTAGAGACGTCTGGAGGTCAGGGAATCTCTTTTCTCAAGACTTTTCCTGACCTTGAGTCTCTGTAATCTCCATTTGCCAACGCTATCTTGCCATTCACCAACACCCATTCTATACCGACTGGGTATTGGTGTGGATTTTGGAAAGTTGCCCGATCAATAATGGTCTCCGAATCGAATACGACTAAATCCGCAAACCAGCCTATTTTCACCTGACCTCGTTTCGCCAGACCAATTCGTTTGGCTGGCATGAAAGTCATCTTGAGTACTGCCTCTTCCAATTCTAAAATGCCACGTTCTCTTGAGTATAAACCCAAGACCCGAGGGAATGTCCCATACCAACGTGGGTGAGGATGCCCATCACCCAGAGCTACCAACCTACCATCGGACGCTATCATCGTTTGTGGATGAGACATTATAGCCTCTACATCCCCCTCTTCCATGGCATGGTAAATTCCATTCGCACCACCACGTCTAACTGATTCGACGACTAGTTTTGCACCATTCGCTGGAGTTGGTTCTAATCCATCACGAACCGCCCAATCATATAATGTCTTCCCCTCAAGAGATTTGTCCCAAGAAACACTGGAGAACTGGACTCTTTTTAAATCATTGCCTCCCCGATCATATTTGATATTGAATTCAATACCAGACAAAATACTATCGGCGAGAAATGGATCTTCCATTCTAGTCAGCAGAGCATCCGTGCCACCTTCCATAGCCCAGGCTGGTATCAAAATAGTGATACCCGAGTGACTGGCAGTATATGGGTACTGATCAATCATTACATCCGTGCCCGCGATTCGTGCCGAATCGACCATCGCAAGAGTAATATCGGACGACCCCCACATAGGTTGACCCACCACTTTGTGATGAGTTAGAACAACTGGAATATTAGCCTGCTTACCTATTTCCAAAGCCTCTGAAACACTTTCTAACAAGCCCAACCCTTCCTCGCGAAGATGGGAGGTGTAAAATCCTCCGTAAGGCACTACTACACTGGACAGTGCTACCAATTCATCCAGCTCAGCAAAAGCACCCGGAAGATACTTAAGTCCAGTTGAGATACCCCAAGCACCTTCAATCATACCTTGGTCCACCATGTCCTGCATTTGAACCAACTCCGCTGCAGTTGGAGCTCGGTCTTCTAGACCTATTACTTCTCGACGAATCGTATTATGACCGACCATAAAACCCACATTCAGGCCCACTCCTATCTCATCTGCTCTATCTAAATACTGCTCCAGTGGCCAAGGAGCTGTTCCGTCTGGCCCTCCGAGAGCTGTGGTCACACCCTGACGAACATGACTTTCCCCGCCTGGCAAATTGAGCAGTGGCTCTAAATGAGTATGGATATCCACAAAACCAGGACTGACTATCTTCCCGCTCGCATCTATTACCTCTCTGGCTAGACCTGGATCCAGTCTGACAGAAGAAACTGCCACTATTTGGTCGCCTAACACGGCGACGTCAGCTATAAATCGTGACCCACCCGTCCCGTCCACCACAGCACCATTTTGAATCAAGATATCCCACTTTTGCTCAACTTCTATGTCAAAATCACTGACCTGAGCACTTAGCAGGACTGGCGCTACGATTTGGCCATAAAAAGTCAAAATAAAAATAAGCCAAGTATGCCCCATATACCCCCCTCTTTTAATCTAAAACGACTTTTCTCACAGGAATATGTGTCCTACAATCTTAATGGAAAGGACAGAACTGACCCAGAAAACCCAAATTAACTTAAGTTATTCCTGAAATCTTGTGCGAGTGATCGCGAATAATATCCTTGGTCCATTTTCTTTCCTAGGAGACGAACCGCTCGTTCTCTATCCGATGGAAATGTTACACCCAGCCATTCTCCTTCAGTCTCAACGACGGCTACCTCTATCATTCCACCTTGAATCTGAACACCTACTGCGTCCGGGAGAAAAAATTCCTTTGATGTATCTCCATGATTTTCTCTCAGAAATTCCTTGAATTGTTCTTCCATCCGTTCCATAAAAGGCTTAGTTAGACCCCAGAGATTCATCGAAACGGGAGAATCACCAGACAAACTGGTCAAATGATCATCAGATCCCTTCCCTGTGATACCAGAAGAGCTTCGATGTACATCCGTAAACTCACTTATTCCACGAAGAAAACCGTCTTTGTTCAGTGTGCACACTCCCCTATTCACTCCACCATGTTCAGAGAGAGTATTTTGCAAGCTATACGTCACCAGTACAGGATCATCGGAGCTGGAAACCATACCCTCAAACAATCCTGAAAAGGCTTCGGCACCATAGAGGTCATCCGCATTCGCCACCGCAAAAGAATTCTCTATATGAGCACTCGCGCAGATAACCGCATGACCTGTTCCCCAAGGACGATCTCTATCAGCGCTCAGCGCTTGGGGTTCAGGAATACGATCCAAAGTTTGATGGACATACTTGATCGGAAAGCTGTCTCCGACGACGGTTGAAATATGGTTCCTTATTTCAACCTCAATTTCTGGACGTGTTACTATGAGGAAGCTATCAAAACCAGCGCGCGCAGCATCATACATATTGTAGGTCATGATCGACTCGCCTGATGGACCTAAGGGATCAACCTGTTTCAGGTGTCCGTAGCGACTAGACAACCCGGCCGCCAAAATGACTAACGGGAAACTCAAGATTCCAAATATCTCCTAAAAAACTCTATCGTTAGTGGCCAAGCTTCTTCAGTTGCCCGCATATTCGCTCCGTCCTGGCCGCCCTGATTGCGCAAAAACCCATGGCCTGCTCCTTCGAAGATATTAGGTACAAAGGTCTTATTGAATCTGGACATTGCTACTTCCGCCCGATTGATTGTTGAATTCACCCTCTCGTCGTTACCTCCGTAAAGACCCAGTACTGGCGCGCTGATCGATTCAAATCCTGTTTCTGGGGATGAGCCGTAGTACACTACGGCAGCATCTAAGTCCGCATCATCCAGTGCAAAGAGAAAACTCGAACTTCCCCCCCAACAATAACCAACGACACCCACCTGATCCGTCGCACTTGGTAAACTTGTACCAAACTCTGCCGCAGCCTTCAAGCGTCTGTTCACATCCCCTCTATCCAGAGTGCGTATAGTTGCGACTACTTGTTGACGATCCATCGAATCGGACCCACCACCATTGGGACCATGTCCGTCAAGAAGGTCTGGAGCTACCGCGATAAATCCATCCCTAGAAAGCTGGTCAGCCACATTTCTTATCCAATCCGTCAAACCATAAATCTCATGTATGACTATTACTACTGGTGCTGGTCCACTTCTCTCTGGAAAAGTCACCCAAGCTCTCACCATATCTCCATTCCCAGCATCATAAGTAAGCCACTCTCCGTGACGGGGAGATTCATTCAATCTAGCCACAGCCCCCTCTTCATCAGCTGGGATAGTTTGAGCAATAATCGGGTTCTTTGCAGTACCAAGAATCAAAGCAAAGGACAAAGAAATCATTCCGGGCACTATTCCGACATTTCCTTTCATTATTAACCTCCAGAAGTCCATTGATCTTGTGTGAAAGCTTCGATTGACAATTCGCTCATCCTCGGGTCGGCGGTTCCCTCATCGGTAAACCTGGCGATCCAAGAGTAATTTCAGAAACTGCCTTTATGCTCCGGGCTCCGTAACGGAATGGAATCACCAAACGAAGGGGTGCGCCATTAATAGGCGGAATAGGCTCATCATTCATTAACCATGCCAACATCACTTGAGGGTCCATCATAGTGGGCATTTCTTCGTCAATCCAGTATCCGTCGTGGGAAATGATCCTGCAGTAGTGAGCGGGATCTTGGACTCCAATCATTTCAGCGAAGTCACTGAAGCGAACCCCTGTCCATTTAACAATGCCAGTGGGCTGCGGAGCACCGCACTGCAACAACGTGGTATAAGAGTTTTGGGGCAAATCTTCCAAATCACTGAAGCGCAGGGTACCACCCAATTTCGCCAATCCTCTTGAATCCAACCTGATGGCCATTTTACGAAAATCGTATTCAATCTCTGGAGCCTGACCTTGAGTGTAACGCCAAATCGTACCAGTTATGTCTCCAGCACTTTCGGGAGGATGCTCTGGAGCAGAACCATCGGGGTTAAGGGGTAGATGTGCTCTCTGGCGCAATTCTCCTTCAACCAAATGATCAGGCCACTCCTGAATTGCCTGAGTTTTCGCTACCACATCTATGGGATTAGCTACTCCCATAGATAAACCAGCCACTGTTGCTCCTGAAACTCGAATTGCTTCACGGCGGGAGAGTTTCACTTAGGGACCTCCATAGTCACAGATGATATGTTCATAGACCTAAAATACTGCCCTGACCCAGGCTTCACCATAGCCGATAGGCTAAGAAAAAGCACCTTTATAAGAGTCTGATATCTTGACTATTATCACCACCTCGTCGCGAAGGTGAACCCTGAGTTCTAACTCTTGCAAAGCTGACCTCATCATGTAAAATACTCCCAGCAGTTGCTTTGAATTTCCAACACACCACTGCATCATCACTTACAACTGTTTCACAATGTCGGGCATAGGAACCATGAGAAAAAAATGTTTGGATAGTAGATTTGGAACGAAAGCAGTCTGGCATGGCACCCACATTATAGAAGGTTCGGTAGTCACTCCCATATTCAACAGTTCAACCTACCAGCTCACAGATGATATCTACGACGGATGGGAAGAGGGAGCTCAACATACTCTTCTTTACAGTCGCGTTTCCAGTCTCAATTCCGAAGCCGTTGCAGCAAGAGTTGCAACTTTGGAAAATGCTGAAGATGGAGAGATGTTTGACAGTGGGATGTCAGCTATCAGTGCAACCCTTCTGGCGCTTCTGTCCAAAGGAGACCACATGGTTGGGTGTGGAGACATGTATGGCGGAGCTTATGGCTTGATCACTGAAGACCTTCCTAGGTTTGGAATAGAAGCTACTATGGCTGATATTCGAGACCCTAGTTCTTATGCAGCTGCCATTAAGCCAAATACAAAAATTCTCTACGTCGAAACTATTACCAATCCCGTTCTTAAGGTATGCGACTTAGAAGCCATGGCTGCTATAGCGAAAAAAAACAACCTTATTGCAATCTGTGACAACACATTTGCTAGTCCATGGGCCTGCAACCCTATCTCGATGGGGTTCGATCTCGTGATACATTCTGGATCCAAATATCTAGGAGGCCATTCGGACCTGATCGGTGGACTTGTGGTTGGCAACAAAGAACTTATTTCAGAAATTTTCAGTAAGAAAATTACTATGGGAGGCGCGGCAGATCCAAATATGTGCTTCTTACTGGAAAGAGGTATCAAAACCTTACATGTTCGCATGCCAGCCCACACCCAAAATGCTGCAGAGCTCGCCAAGAGACTGAATGTCCACCCTATGATTGAAAGCGTTAACCATTGCTCGTTACCAGACTATGCAGACTACCAGGTAGCTCAGCGCATAATACCAAAAGGAAACGGCATGTTATCTTACGTCGTTAAAGGTGGTAATGAGGCAGCCCTGCATTATCTACGATCCCTCGAATTAATATTCGAAGCTACGAGTCTGGGTGGAGTGGAAAGCTTGGCCGAATGCCCCTTCAACACAAGTCATATGTTTGTACCAGAAGAGGTCCGTAATGAACTAGGTATCGTCCCTGGTTTTGTTCGAATGAGTGTCGGCATTGAAGACGTTGAAGACCTATGGGACGATATGGATAACGCACTTGAGTCTACAAAAACATTTGTCAATTCCTAAGTTCAATACAGTGATCCTAGAAATCGAGTTCCTTAAAACAAGACACTAGTATTTTATTTAGCGGTGTTTTATTCATTATTTATGCATAAATATTCTCACGGGCAATTAGAGTCTGACTCCAAGCACATCACGTCAGAAGATTTTGCTCAGAAAAAGCAGCGGGTCGTTCTGAAGCTAGGGAGCAGCCTCCTAACTGGAGGGAATAATGAGATCGATTATTCCTACCTGGAAATGATAGCCCAAAAAGTAGCTTCTGAGCCTAGTACCGATATGATCATCGTCTCCAGTGGAAGTGTAGCAGCTGGCTTTAAAAGTATAGGCCATACTACTCCTCCCACGAGAGCGGAAGACCGTAAAGCCGCCGCCGCAGTTGGCCAAGGACACCTGATAGGTCTATGGGGCAATGCTTTTCGTCAGGTAAACTTAGAAGTAGCACAGATTCTGCTGACAAATGACTGTTTCACAAACCGAAAACGCTACGTCTCCGCAAGAAATGTTTTGGAAAAACTAATCCAAGTCGGAATCATTCCTATCATCAACGAGAACGACACAGTGACAGACGATAAAACGGTGGTGGGAGATAACGACAATCTTGCTGCCATGGCCGCTGCCTTAGTAAATGCAGATCTACTTGCACTGTTGACTGATGTGCCTGGAGTACTCGACGGTAAACCGGACGAAGAAGGTGGCACCAAGGTAATCCCTACTGCTGAAAATGCAGAAGAATTACGTAAGCTCGTCTTCGGAAAAACCGCGCCAGGTGCGAGGGGAGGAATGCCAACAAAATTGGAGGCGGCAGAAAGAGCTGGCCGTTACGGCATACCAACTGTGATAGCTTCGGGGAGCGATCCAGAAGTCCTAGCTGCGGTAGTCCGAGGAAAGCCAGCTGGAACATTTATAGCAGCAAATAAAAACCCTCTCAGAGCGCGCAGGCATTGGATGGCAGTTCAAAAAGGTTTGACTGGATTCATAGTAATTGACGACGGTGCAGTCAGAGCTATCAAGAAAAGGGCTAACTTATTACCGAGTGGGGTGGTTAATGTGAAAGGACACTTCCGACGAGGTGACCTGATCGGCGTCCTGGATAAGGCAGGAACTGAACAGGCTCGAGGAATAGTGCGATTTGATGATCGAGAAATGATCCGTATTTTAGGTATGCACACAGATGAAGTAAAAACAACCCTAGGACACCAAAAAGGCCACGTAGTAATGCGTCCAGATTGGGCTGTGCTGGCAGGAGAGGAAGGGAAGCCTTGAACCATAGCAAAGAAATCGCAGAAATGATCGCTAAAGTAGCCCAAGAAGCTAGGCGCGCGGCTAGGTTGCTGGTGAGATCCTCTGCAGAGGAGAGAAGTGCCTCCCTAAGGGCCATGGCCAGGGAATTGCTTAACCAACAAGAGTCAATCATTAAGGCAAACTCAATTGACCTGAAAGCAGCGGAAGAAAACGGAATATCTGGAGCCATGCTGAACAGGTTAGATTTAGGAAAAGATGGCATAGAAAAAATAGCGTCGGCAGTCACAGAAGTTTCAGAACAGCCCGATCCATTGGATTCCATAGAAGACAAACAAGTGCGACCGAACGGCCTCGAAGTAGGACGCATGAGGATACCGCTTGGTGTCATAGCTATGATTTATGAAAGCCGTCCCAATGTCACTTCGGATGCGGCGGCTCTTTGCTTAAGAGCGGGAAATGCAGTCATCCTCCGGGGCGGATCCGAAGCTTTCCATTCTAATCAAGCAATAGCGGAAGCTTTGAGAGAGGGACTCTCCAAGACTTCGCTCCCTAAGAGTGCTATCCAATTGATAACAACTCCTAATCGGGATGCGGTGGATGCACTGCTACAGCAAGAAGAATGGATTGATCTTGTAATCCCCAGAGGCGGAGAAAGTCTTATTCGAGCAGTTACTGAAAAAAGCCGGATCCCAGTCATTCAGCACTATAAAGGAGTGTGTCATATATTCGTCGACAAAAGTGCTTCTATAGAAAGAGTTCCGGAAATTATCAGTAATGCGAAAGTACAGCGACCAGGAGTCTGTAACGCACTGGAGACTCTTTTGGTGCACTCTAACGTTGCAGAAACCGTTCTACCTAAGATCGGATCTCAGCTCACTGATGAAGGCGTATCTATACGTGGCTGCACGAAGACCCAAAAAATACTAGAAGAATTTGACGTCGCCCCAGCTACAGAGGATGATTGGCAGGCAGAATATCTAGATCTTACTCTGGCAATCAGAGTAGTAACCAGCTTGGAAGATGCCATTAGCCACATAGCCGACTACGGATCTTCTCATACCGAAGCAATCCTGACTGAAGATGAGGATAGTGCAGCGAAATTCATATCCGCGGTTCAGTCTTCAACAATTTTGGTTAACGCTAGTACACGGTTCGCAGACGGTGGAGAACTAGGCCTGGGTGCAGAAATAGGAATTTCTACTTCAAAATTACATGCCTTCGGGCCGATGGGAGCCAAAGATCTCACGACTCGCAAGTTTGTCGTTTATGGAGAACATCATATTCGTACCTAGTCCAACAAGAACCCCGAAAGACCCATAGTCATTCCTGAGCCAATTGCATTTTCAGTAATCCCAAAACTAAAAGCCACATCCAACTGCCAACTTCGATTTAACAGATAAGTTCCACCTGTTTGGAAGAACCCCAAGTTACCTCCATTTTGGACTGAACTGATCTGTTCAAAAGCGATTTCACTGAAGACTCTAAGTTCAGGTACTATTATGCCCTTGCTGATTACAAAACCCAAGATTCCAGAAGAGTAAGATTTATCCCGTTCGTTTCTATCGATCATCACTCCAGGCATGACTCCCACGCCCCAATCTCTTTCGGTAGTGGCTGGATCTTCCCAGGGCATACGTAAGCTCCATTCCGCTGCCACGCGCAGGGAAGGTCTAGCCCCACTCCCCTTGAATACCTGTGATCCAGTTGGGAGATCAGCGTGCACCAACGCAGCCATAGCAGGCATCCCAATCTCCTCCTCTCCCTCGGAGAATGCCCATTTGATCCCCAGAGATAGGTCGGAAACACCTCCTTTGGATGACGTATTGGTACGTAAACCATCGTTTGTTCTCGTGTACCAATCTGACTCTAGCCTTGCTTCTATTTCCGGGAAAACTCCAAACCTTAAGAGAATTGGCGTACTCCAGTTTTCTAGATTCCCCTGTTGGACTTCTGTTCTGTCAAAGGCCCAAGAGGCTTCTATTTGCAATCCCCCAGGATCAACGGTTGAACTCGATTCTACAAAATCTGGACGATCGGTAACCAACGGTTTCTGAGCCAAAGAAACAACCGGGGTCACTGCAAGAATTGTAAGGATTGAAGCCCAGATATGTTTCATGAAACTTTCGTTGAAATCGACAATAACAATAATCCCAGGGACTTTAGGCCTTAGTCTCACCTTTGTCATCGGAAGGTCAAGTGGACAATTCCAGTGTTGACATATATCACAGAAGGCCCACGACTCCCTCCAGAGACTACAAGCGCCCCCGAAGAAAATCCCGAGCCTTCTATATAAACTTTGAATCTTTCGATTGTACTGCTACAAAGGATCCTAAGTCGGGTAGCTTATCCCCCCATCACTCTGTTCTTGATGTTCATCATAACAATCATCACTGCAGCAGCAGCGGTAACTGTTGCAAGCCCTTCATTCGTACCTGTGACTACGGGGCCAAGTACTGGGACAGCATCGAATGCGTCACCCATATAGTTCAAAACGAGGGCTGTGAGGAATAGACGAGTCTGATCATTCGGGCCAGCATTAAAACCACCTACTGCACCGAGGAGTACCATGACCAAGCCCATATAAGGAAAGGAAACGCCAAAATGAGCTACAAACGACAGTACAAATGCCACGGCCACGACGTTCCTGTTACTCAATAACGAACCCATAGAATACCTCCAAGCTAAAGAAACTTAGGATATAACAACACTATAAATAGGGGGTGTTTTAGATAAATGCGCAACATATAGTAGGCTAATAGCAGTGCAACATTGACTGAAAGGTCAATGTTTTCAACAGTTTCCCTAGGATCAGATTAATTCATTCCTGGAGGTGCAATTCGCCTTTTTGTTGCCTGTTCGAATGCAAATGCCAACTCAATGAGACGAGGTTCTGAACAAGCCGAACCCGTAAAACTGACTCCGAATGGCCGTGGCTTGGGCTCAAAACCCTCTGGAAAATCGGGGCCAGTATTATCCATGACAAAAGCGAACGGAACTATCACCGTTGGATACCCTGGCTTCGCTGCGATTCCTGCCCCACTGGACGCTGGAAAGAGAAGCGCATCCAATTGATTTTCTTCCATAGCCTGGTCGATTCCTTTTTCGCCATTCAATTCGAGGTCTCGTGCCCTGTCAGCCTCGTAAGTGGCCCTATCAGCTTCGAGATCAATTTCGTCTGACCCATCTAGCCGGGCTTGATCATATTTGATAGCTCCAGAACTCCTGTTGTCGAGGTTCCATTCTCGAAGTTCTGTGAGTGTGTTTACCCGAGCAGTACCTCCTAAACTGGCGAGCCACAAATTGAAATCCCTTTTCATCCCGTAGTTCAAAACACTACTACCACTGTTCGTCAAAAGACTTGTCGATGGATCTGGATCTACCACACTTGGAATATTAGCTGGATCGACAATAATCGCTCCCTGAGCCTCCAAAATCTGTATCACTTCAGCCATGACAGCCCTGCCTTCATCACTCATTCGGTTCTGGTAGCGATCAGTACCTGGCACAAGTATAGAGTCGTAGTAGGCAGCTCTTGGAATACCGATTCGGGCTCCTTGCAATCCGTCGGCATTAAGGAAGGCAGTGTAGTCTCTGTTTAGAGGGGCTTCACAACGGTTTGTGGCGGGATCGTTGGGGTCTGGAGCGGCACCTTCCAGGGCTCCAAAGAAAATTGCTGCATCCGTAACCGTCCGAGCCATTGGACCAGCGGTATCCTGATCCGCAGTAATGGGAATGATCCCGTAACGACTGATTCTCCCAATAGTAGGTTTGATACCGGCCAACATGTTAGAATTTGAAGGTGACAGAATCGAACCTGAAGTCTCCGTTCCCACATTTGCAGCCCAGAAACTCATGGCTGTACCTATTCCCGAGCTTGAACCTCCAACTCCCATAACTGGCCGGCCGTCGTTCCTCCCTTCTCTAGGATCTCGACGAGGATCATATGGATTCAGACCATAGCCCCCCACAGCACTATAATTCCCTGGCATTCCCGCTGCAGTAAAGTTAGCCAACTCAGTCATGACTGTCTTGGCCAGAATGACTGCGCCAGCTTCTCTCAAATTCTCCGTCAAAGTCGCTTCATATGGAGGGATATAATCCTGGAAGGCCATAGCTCCACCAGTGGTAGCTACGTCCATTGTATGTACGTTGTCTTTGAGAGCGATTGGGATTCCATGCAGTGGTCCACGGACAGTACCCTCGGCACGCTCTTGGTCCAGCCGGTCAGCGTCTTCAAGTGCACTCGGGTTAACTGCAATCGTAGCATTGACCACTTCCTCGTACATGGCGATCCGAACTAAATGAGCTTCAACTAAATCGCGGGAAGTTATACGTCCTTCCTCCATTGCCTGCTGCATTTGAGGAATAGTCGCTTCGACGACATCGAACTGCTCTGAGCTCCCTCCAGGAGCACAACCCGCAATAGCATATAAACTCATTAGTAAAACGAGAGATGGAATGTGACGGTCTTTGCTGAGCATTAGAAAACCTTCCTTTCAGAGCCGAACGATTCGGGCCACCCTGTTGGTCACCCTAGCAAGAGATCCAACATAAGTCGAGTCTCTACCGAAGGCCACCAAATGTTTCGGGGGTGGAGAGAAGCCTCCACTCCAATAAAATCGAGACTTCCCTCCCATTTTCCCAGTCTTTTTGACCAATAATCAGGTCTTGATAGGAATTTGTCTCCCCTTGGACTCAGCAGCTTTAGGTAGTCTAACTTCGAGGACACCATTCTTTAGCTCAGCACTAATCTTTGAAGAATCAACCGTTCTAGGCAGCCTGACTGACCTAGTGAATGAACCGACATTTCTTTCGCGAACGTGGGTCACTGAGTCACCCTCAACAGCCTTCCCTGTGCTACCTTTCTCACCAGTCAGTTTCAGCACATTGTCTTCAACCACAATACAAATGTCTTCTTTGCTGACCCCGGGAAGCTCCACACTTAGATTCAGATCATCGGCACTTTCTGACAAGTTGAACCTGGGACTCCATTGGACAGAGCTTCTCGACTCGAAAAATGGCTCCTCAAATAAGCCAGACACTCTGTTGGAAATTTCGGTAAGGGGATCCCAGGTCGAGTAGAAGGGACGCCTGTAAGAATATTTCATGATAGCCATATTACCTCCTAGTTTGTTGTTTCGGCTACCACTATGTAACGCAACAGCTGTGCCAGTCTTTCAGCCTAATATTCTGCCAAAATAGCAAAGGATACTCGTCAGTATATGACAATTGTGTCAGCAGAACTCAGATTGCTCAAAATGTCCTGCTGTTTTGGCACAGTCCTCTCACAAAAATATTGTCTTCAGCCCAAGGAAAGTAATACCGTCCAATCTTAACCTATGACTAATTTTTTCCGGGAGTGTAAATAAGTGCAGAAATTCTATTGTGTTCCTTTCAACTGAATCTTGATTTTGCCCTCTCCATCCATTGACCCACTGTTAGACAAGGCCTCTCTAATAGTTTCTTCGAGGGCTTCGCTGAGATTCAGTGATTCCAAAGCTAGATTTTCGAATTCACTGATGGATCCTTCAAATTGAAAGTCGATTCCGCCCTCACCTACATTTAGCTCGTCCATATCTCCAGATCGCAAAACACGTACTTCCCTAACCTCTGAGTCCTCACCTGAATTAACACCTTGTTCTTGATTAAGCTGTCCATTCAAAATGATGGATCCTCCTATCAAACCACCTACGATCAAACTAGAAACCACATTGTCTTTCATAATTATCTCCCGACTCAAATTTCGGTAAAAGACTTTGGATGAATACCTGTGCCTTCTTTTACCGTCGCGGAAAGGAAATATTCCTGTTGATCTGCCACACGTGATAAGCAATAAATATAAGTATGATGTTCGTTAACTCCACTGGACCTCTCCTTGTTAGACTTCTTGTGCGAATTCATTAGGGGTTGGACAGGCTCAGAATTTACCAAACTACCTTGGAATTAAAAATGGAAGTGACAGGAAGACCCAGCACAGCCTTCCTGCCACCTCAGCGCGTTGAATAGCTTGATTACGGAAGTGCTGGTGGTAACATCACGTTGTCTACCACATGGATTACCCCGTTGGAAGCAATGATATCGGCTGTTATCACTTTTGCCCCCGCAGCATAGACTTGACCTGATTCGACTTTCAGTTCTGCTTTGAAACCGCTTACTGTTTCGGCTGCGGTCATCTTTGTAACCTCTTCGGCCATAACTGCACCCGCAACTACATGGAAGGTCAGCACCTGTGTAAGCGCCTCCTTGTCAGCTAGAAGGGATTCCAAGATCCCATCAGGCAACTTCTCAAAAGCTGCATCTGTTGGAGCAAAAACCGTAAAGGGCCCTTCGCCTTTTAGGACATCCACCAGACCAGCTGCTTCTAGAGCAGTAGCCAATGTGGTGAAAGAACCAGCTTCGATAGCGGTGTCCACAATATCCTTTTCCACCATTTGTGCACTACTCAAGGATGGACTTAAAAATGAGCCCGCTAACAACCCGACTGCAAGAATTGTGTACTTCATTTGTTCATCTCCTAAACTCGTTTATTACATTGTTGTAAAAGTATTGTCTAATAATAATATTATTTGTTACTCCTTTGTCAAGGTTTTTATAAAATTACATTTGACATTAGTTAGACATTGCTTTATCATCCTGTTCATTATGAACAATCTCAATGACATACCTAGACACCCCATACGTGTCGTTGCACAACGTACAGGACTCACTGCCGCTACGATAAGAGCCTGGGAAAGACGATATTCAGCTGTCATTCCGGGGCGATCTGCAGGGGGACAACGCGTGTATTCAGATCAAGACGTTAAAAGATTAACCACCTTAAGGGCCCTCACAGACGGAGGGCGCACCATCAGTGTGGTATCAACTTTAACCGAGTCGGCTGCCGAAGCCCTACTGCTAGAAGACCAAGTAATGGCCAACAGCACCCCTACACCATCTGAAACTACAGATCCAGCTGTTTGGATGGAGCAAGCATATTCACAAGTCTTAAAATTGGATAGCCACGGACTCGAGGACACACTCTGGCAAGCTGCCATGACTATTGGTGCACATACTCTATTAGACGAAGTGATAACTGCTCTACTGGAACGTATAGGCACCGGATGGATAGCTGACGAAATAGCACCCGCCCAAGAACACCTTGCAAGTGGAGTTATCGTCAGGGTATTACATAGGATAACTGAATACAGAAATAACAATGGACCTACTCTTGTGGTAGCCACACTCCCTGGTGAAATGCACGGCCTAGGAGCCCAGTTGACTTCGTCAGCAGCCATTCTAGAAGGATGGAGAGTCGCTCATCTCGGAACTGACCTTCCGGTGGGAGAGATCGCGAGTACAGCTGAAAACCTTGGAGCACACTCTGTTGCAATAAGTGTCACCAAAGGATCCAACATTGAGCAAACAGCCAACCAGTTACTTGAATTAAGAAAATTAATGGACCAGAAGGTCCGCCTCTTGGTGGGTGGAGGCTCCGCCCATCTGCTTAATTTGGATCAACTCCCAGATGGAATGTTCGTAATTCTCAAGGGACTACCTGGACTGAGAGAAGCACTACTGAAAGGTGCCCTGTCTAACCCCTGATCATAACAAAGATCAAAAGACTTAATCATCCTGTCATCTTATCTATGATCCTCTTGGTTGAAAGATAAAAAAAGCCATCCGTATTACCCTGCCTAGAATACACAGCACCCTCTGGATCTTTGTTGTCAAAATGTATATCTTTTGTACAATAAATTGTATATATTACTTCAATATTCTTTATACAACTTTTGCCACAACAGGGTTATACTAACAAGGAATCGACATAAAATGGCCTCGCTGAGTCTGAGTCACCGCTACCCAATTCTATTCTTTCTTCCCCTGCTATTCGCCTGTCAAACCCAACCTGAATCGGACGTCACTCCAAGCGTAGCTCAGGGAGAAGATCTCTATGGGATCTGGTGCTCAGGATGCCATGGAGCTGATGGCCAAGGTAATCCCTCAAACAAAGCTCCAGCTATCGCAGGCCTACCCGAGTGGTATCTAGAAAATCAGCTTATCGGTTTCCAGTCAGGCTTTAGAGGAGTACATGAAGAGGATCTCTCTGGCCAAACCATGCAACGCATGTCAATCGTGGCCCTAGCTGAAAAAGGCGACCTTCCTTCGGTCGCTCAGTACGTGTCCTCACTTCCTACCACCTGGCCTGAACCGACTATAGAAGGTGACTCAGAATTAGGCAAACAACCCTATCAGGTCTGTGCAGCTTGCCATGGATTGGATGGCCAAGGTAATCAACAGCTGAGTGCACCTCCAATAGTGCAGCTGGACGACTGGTACCTAATTCAGGAATTAGAGAACTTCAGAGTAGGTGCCAGGGGGGTCCATCCAGGGGATACCTGGGGGCCAGTCATGAGACAGATTGCGATCGCCCTAGAAGAGGTGTCAATGGAGAATGTAGTAGCCTATATACAAACACTCAGGACAAAATCTACACCAGGAGACTAAACACACGAATGTTATGGAAGGAATAAAACAACCTGATGATTTCCTGTTCTCTGCCATAGGCAAACTAAAACTGACAATGGCTCCAGTCGCTTGGCAGGCACAGATCTCCAAGGACGTAGTAGCTAGACCTAGTGGCCTGAAGATCTTCCATTACTATGACGAGAAGCTGAGACATGATCGGGTTAATACTTAAAACTTCATTTGGGAAAGTTGTGACTAGAACGCGTTATCGATTTCCAGGATAAAGTAAGCCGTATCGTAGAGCAACGGGAAGGGAATCAGTGCTCTCGCTACTCGATCTAAAAGTCTTGGAAGGCGAGGTGCAAGTGAGCCCCTAGTGGAAGTAACAACTTTGAACCCAGCACCAATGAAGTAACTAAGAACTTCCTTTTGGGTCATGAAATTTCTTATGTACTTGTTTCGAAGAAAATATTGTTGAGGATTGCCCATTCCCAGTATCCGGTAAATCAGCCATTTCAATGAGAAAGGTGCGTAGAAAGCACTTGATAGATAAACTTTGCCATCTGGTTTGAGCTTGCTCCGTATTTGATTAACGAATTCATGCATTTCCTCTGGTGGGACGAATTCGGTAACGAAGGAAACAAATACCACATCGAAGTGTTGGCTATCGGCTTCTTCAGCTACTAAATATTCAGCAAACCTATCTTTTGCGATCTGCTCATTGGATTTATCGACATCGAAACAATCAAATTTTAAACCATACCGGTCAATTAAAAATCCTGCCCAGTCTCCTCTCCCACAACCCATATCGAAAAAGGTTTGGGCCTGATCGAAGCATACATCTAAGAGATCGAGGTTGTACGATTTGGGTTCTACTTTAAATGAGTAGTTCTGTCTAAAAGTCTTCACTGTTACCGAACTTTTCTACCAGTGAAACTGCCCCCAGCCCCAAAAGTGCTCCAACTACCTTCGACAGAATTGTCATCGGCAATGGAAAGCAAAATCGAAACATCTCCATCTGGGGTGCCTACTACGATTTCTATTTCCCGACCTTCGACACCTACATTTGTGGTCACCGAGCCTTCTGGGTCCAAGTCACTTCTTAGACGTGCGGCATACTCATCTTCGTCGGCGATAATTTCAAGATTGGCCGACACGCTCATGCCAAATTCAGAGATGAAAGTCGTTAGTTGATATTCCCCGATTGGGTTGAAGGACTCTTGAGCCGCAACGGATTTCGTCGTGAATATGCAGAGAAAAAGGAGGATTAATGAACTTGTTCGTATGTTTACCATGTTAAATCCTTTAAATGTGGCGAGAAGTTGGAAGTACTGAGGTTTTTGTCACTTCTAAAAAGCCCACTGGACAGTGATCATATCAAATAGCTGTGCCTGCCTTGCTTCGATTTCAATGGTTTGAGACCAAGAGACGTCGGTTACATCGGTCGACACATCCTCAACGTATAAAGTTTTTGGGACTAGTTGTTCAGCCAACGCAGTACCTTCTTTGTCTAAGGCTTTGATTACTAGGTCGAAACTTAGGCGCTCTACAGTTTGTAAGCTAATGGGGTCAATCAGGCGCCCATATCCCTGGACGTTAATAGTCATGACAAGAGAGGGCAAAGCTCCGTCATCAACTGAACAATTTACATCGGTTGAGGTGAGTTCAGCAGAAAAGTACGGAGCTTCTAATTCTCCCCAGAGCACTTCGGTTTCTCCTGCCAGTATTAGTGGGATATCTGAAGGGCATCTTAGTGTGTTCTGATTTCCCCAGTAGCTGATTCCAGTTAGTAGGACAACAATCAGTGCAGAAACAATTAATATGGTCTTAGAATTCAAAACGAGTTTTCCTTAGTTGTTTATCCTATTCCATTCTCTGATAAAGGCTTGGGCACAGGCAGCTCCAATTCTGCTGGCTCCTTCAGAACCAAACTCATTCAGTTCGGACATATGATCTCCAGAAAAAGACCAAGTGGCCGTAGAATTAAAGAATGGTGCCAGATCTCCAGGAGATTCTAGAGATGATCTGGCCCAGTTTGAAAAATCACTCCATTTTACTACCAACTGTCGGAGTTCTGTATAGTACTCTTCAATGACTCCATTTCCAGTCTCACTATCCATTGTCGTGACATTGCAGTCTAAGACGTTTGCTTCCCTAATGTCACCAACAAAATCGTACACGGATATCACTTCAATACCGCCACTGAGTAAGCTCTGGTAGAATGCTTCTTCGACTTCCTCTTTGTAGGTGCTCTCTTCTATACTGTTGCTACTGTGGGACCATTCAACAAATACTCTTGGAACGACACCAATGATCCCACCCAAGAAATTGTCTGGATTTTGGGCATTCAATTCTATCGGTCGAAGAAGATATATTGAGAATACTACTAACCAGCAGGACAGAATGAGTCTCATAGGAAATCTTAGTTGAGTGTAAGTTTGGCCTTTCATTGCAGAAGAAGACAGATCTACAGACCAAACCTAAAACCAACACTTAGTATCGGCCAGATCTTCAAATAGTTAGTGACTGGATGGGAAAAGGACAGGGTCGGGTAAAATCTTTTACTGCAACACTTCGATGCAAAGTCAAACGTTGTACTAGGCAATTTTTCTGAAAATTGATGTCGCCACTAGGCCAATGAAACCAAATAGTGCTACCACACCAAATACGTATTGATGTCCCAATACCCCCGGGAAATTATCCAGTAAAATCCCCATAAGTGGCCCCATAAATACATCGGGAGTGAATCCAATAAAGGAAACAATACCGATAGCACTGCCAGTAGTGGCTAGTGGGACCTGTCCCTCTTCGAGCAGCGCAAAATATACTCCCCGAAGAGCATAGATCCCGGCGCTAGTTGCTGCAATCGTCATGATCAACATCCAAGCTACGTTTATCGTCGTTCCAGAGGCTATGAGAAGGCTTCCCATTATAAGAATTCCGAAGCTCCAAGCGATCACCCTGGAGGACTGGAATCGGTCCCCAAGAAATCCAGCGCCTATGGCACTAAGAGCTCTGATCCAAAAGCCAAGTGCACCAACGCTAGAGGAATCAACATCGTTGAATCCAAGTGCGTCACTTGCTAAAAGAGAGAAATCATCTGTTGCCTTATATCCCGTATAGGAACACACGACAATAACAGCATGAAGCCAAACTACTGGAGTCTGACATGCCGACTTAATCCCATCAAGGGAGAGCTTTGTTTTTCCAGGGGTCTTGATTGATTGATTGTTATCTGGAATGACTATCAAGACCAACAAAGCGATAGCTATTGTGAAGCCAGTAAACACCCAGATGACTGACCGGAAAGCCAGTTCGCGTTGCTCTGGTCTTATCGCTGCCGTCCCTTCAGGCAGCATCAAGGAAAAAATCAGCACAGAAATAGATGCGATAGCTGCTGCCAGTAAACCGCGGCCACCATCGAGAAAACCATACGCCTTGCCTTGACCAGTTAGCTGGCCCCATTCGCGAGTGGCTCGTATCATGGCAGCCCAGAAGAAAAGAATACTGGTCATACCCCAGAAAGACCAAAGGATACTCATAGTTTGGGAGGAGGGAATCCCGGCCAATACAGCGCCTCCCAGGCCAGTCGCGCCTAGAGCTATTGCCATCAGCCAGCGAGCGGAAAAACGATCCGCTAGTGGTCCTCCAGCAAAATATGAGCCCATAGCTACTAAGCCATACATAGAAAAAGCTACACCGAGCTCGAAGTTATTGATTTCAAATACTGAAAGAAAAGTCGGGCGAAAAACTCTTGCTAGAACGAAGGGTAGGAGAAATGCAGCTTCTCCTGCAGCGATCAGTGTTCCTAAGACAAGGCTTTGCCGCAGTCGCGTTGTTGATTCAATGGAGGTCATGGTTAGAGACAGTATTGCCTGCTTCCACATAATAGCAACCTAGACCCTTTTTCTAGCTCAGAGGAGGATTCGCGCTCCCATTCTTCACACTACAACGTTATGGAAGGCCCAGTGAAAAGAATGAACAATCAAAAATGGTTCTAAATTACCGAGACATTGTACCGGAATCAGTGTAATCTGCCACTAAGGAACTGACACATCGCCAAAACCGTTAAAATACTGCCCACCTTGATTTTAGATCATTCACACGCTCTTATTAGTGTATGGTTGCATTTGACTTCAATCTTTGAGGAGCTGAGTGATCATGATAGGAAGGGCCAAGGAAATTCTTGCATACAGTGCCGTTCTGTTCATTTTTCTTTACGTTTGGCAGTTCATGCAACTCTCCACCTTTATGGGCAGTGGAAGGGACTGGATTCCAAACCCCACCCTCAGCTTAATGGCGACATCTCTGGTTACAGGCTTGTTCTTCGACAGGCTTATGGACTACACGGGCTTGAGTGCTGTCAAAACGGCCATGACCATCGGCGTGGTGAGGATCCTGTTTTACGATGTCTTTGGAATTATGGGCGGTACTCAAAGTGCTAGTGGGGCGATCGTCGATATTATTTTCACCCTTTCTCTCTCATACACCGCTGGAAAAACCTATGAGCGAGTTTCTCGACAAATTTAAATTTCTATTTCTGTAAATTAAAATTAAGGAGGCAGTTTATCATGATGGGACGAATGAAAGAAATTTTGGCTTACGCGGTTGTCATAATGATAGCCATTTTCCTTAGGGATAACTTTATAGGAGAGATGTGGGCTGGATCTGGATCTGCATTATTCGCTAACGCCATGCTCGGCATGGTAGTGTTTGGTCTTGTTGCTGCAGTTTTCTTCGATTTCCTAATGGGTTATACCGGTATGGCAGCATTACAAACGGCTATGACTATAGCCTTCGTCCGTATCATGGCCTATGACGTATATGGCTTCCTGAATGGCGACCGTGACCTCATGGGCTCTATTGTTCATGCAGGATTTAGTTTAGTCGTTGCCTATGCAGCTGGCACGGCCTACGAAAAAGTTGCTGGATAACCCATTGGTTCTTTGTGTGATTCAAATAAGGAGTGAGTGAACTATGAATATGAAGCAGATCGGAGGCTACACGCTAGTTCTATTTGTCTTTCTATACCTCTACAACGTCAATCCCAATGTAAATGGAATGCTGAGCGAAGGAACTGACCTGATAGCCAACCCTCTGGCTAGCCTAGCAGTCCTAGCAGTCGTAATGGGCTTCTTCTTTAATTGGCTTGTCGGATACACTGGAATGAGCGGCATAAAAACAGCTCTGACATTTCAATTCGTGCGGATAATGATTGTTGATGTTAGTAATGTTTTGAATGGTGGGCTGGACTTCATAAGTTTTGGCATCGATGTCGGTTTCGGCTTAGTTGTGGCTTATACACTGGGAACGGTCTACGACAAGCTTGCTGCATAGTTATTTAAACCGAGGCAAATGATTTTCTGAATGGTTTGCTGAACAGTAGTGGATTAGCGTAATATTTGGGGGTCACCCAGACCAACCTGGGTGACCCTTTTTCTTCTCTAATGGAGGTTTTTGTGATGAGGTTCCAAAAGACATTATCTGTCATCAGCACCACTGCTTTAGTCATCCTGTTCGGATGCCAAGCATCTAGTGACGCTGGAGGGCCCATCACAAAGGGAGGAGACGACCGAACTGGCGAATATGAAGCCGTAGCCAACTGGTGGAAGCCTGCCCCCGACCACGATGATGTGTGGACTTGGGGCCAAGTATCTGCTGTAGCAGTAGACACACCGGACAGAATTATTGTCGGCATTTGGGGCGACCGGAATTCAGAAGGTGAAGAAAGAGTAGAGGGGACCAACTACTTGGTAGTAGTGGATGGCGACGGCAATATCACTGAGCGCTGGATGCAGTGGGACTCTATTTTCAATAAGCCACACCAAATTTACATCAGCCCTTATGACCCTGACCGTCACGTTTGGGTTGTAGAGAGGGGTGGCGGAAGAGGAGTGAACATGCAGATACTCAAATTCACTAATGATGGAAGTGAATTGGTAATGCGGCTCGTGGATTACGATCATCCTACAACCAGAGCTGAAGCTCGAGCCAATCCAAACCCTGGACCCTATAGTTATGGTGATCCCGCGGTGATGGCCTTTCTCCCCGACGGAAGTTTTTACGTTGGTGACGGCTACTGGAATTCAAGAATCATCAAGTATAATGCTGAAGGCGAGCATCTGATGGAGTGGGGAGAACTCGGAAATGGACCTGGACAGTTTGACTTGGTACATGGAGTTGCAGTGGACCGAGACCGTAGAGTCTACGTGGGCGATCGCACCAACAACCGCATCCAGATATTCACAGAAAACGGTGAATATATTGAAGAATGGCCAGACGTCTCAGATCCAGTAGGCGTATTTATTGATGAAAATGAAGCAGTGTGGGTAATCTCAGCTAGCTTAAATAGACTCCTGAAATACAGCACAGAAGGGGAGCTGCAGTACTATCTGGGAGCATATGGTGGAACAAGAGGTGGTTTTATAGGAGGCCTTTCGCGTCCCCATCAGATGGATGTAGACCAACAGGGAAATCTATACATCGCTAGTTGGGATGGAGGTTGGATGGACAAGTATGTCCCAAGAAGCGACGCAGATCCTTCAAGGCTGGTTGGAAAACCCTTAGTGCTGGGTCCCTAGAATCCACCGCCAAGAAGTTTTACCACATCTACATTCCACCCTTCCGACTCGATGACCTTCTGTGTCATAGAACGAACCCAATTTGAAAGCTCAGAATGCGGCAAAAGACCTATGCCAGGAGAAAAATCCAAACCATCCAAGACCTCAGCATAAGGGCCGAACCCTGACAATCGCATGGGCAACACTATCACAGAATATCCTTCCTGGGTCATTTGAGAGACATAAGCCCGAATATCCTTTTCAGCGGCGATACGTTCTTCTTCCCAATCTTCCCTCAAGGTCGTTGCATGAACGTCAGCATATCCGGCCATCTCTAACCTCTGTACGACCCGATCCATTGCGTCCAATATCGTATTGTTTTCCTCTTCATCACCAGCACCATGAGCGATAATCAAAACTGCCTCATCAGACGCCGAAGAACTCAGGTCAGATGCTCTCTCAGACATTACGACCGCAGGCATATCGGAGTCGATTATACCTTCAAGATGAGTTGCAACAACTTGATTATGATGAAGCTGCTTCCTCATTTCTGGATTCTGCGCCATTGGGCCCATCATAACAAACATCTCTGGAGGATCGTCAGAAAGACCAAGGAAGTAATTGGTTTGATCCAAGAAAGACTGTCCTGATAAAAACATCCTGACTACCGCCACGTGAGTTACTCCCTCAGAATCCAACGAATCGAGTCCAGCCTGGAGAGTCATGGGATTAGCCATTCCAAATGCTATGGCTACAGGGAGATTTTCAGAGATAGGATCCACCGCTTGAACAACCGATTGATTCCACTCATCATCGGCACCATGAGCCATAATGAGAACGCCCACTTTGTCCTGTTCGACTAGCCTTGATGGCTCTATGTCACCAACTGTAGCGACACTCGCACAAGCCAACTGAATTCCTATAAGAAATAATGAAGCAATACGCATTTGCAATATTCCCTTGCTTATAAATGAGAACCATTCTCAATGACTGATATAGACTAACTAGGCAGATGTCGATTCTCAATAGTGTTGCGAAAAAAACTCTTCGAACACTCTCAGCCAATTACAAGGCTTTTAAAATAGATGAATGTATAGTAGAATAGTTGAGAGTGATTTTCATTCGCACTATTTAAGGCCTTACACGTTGATGCTCTGATCAGTAATTGAGTAGAACTAGGGAATACAAATGGGTTCAGAAATAAAAGTAGCCAAAAATAGCTCCACCGACCTCAGGCTCAGCCAAGTCCAATTGGACCGAGAAGTGGAGCTTGTCTCGATAGACCTTCCAGATAGTCAAGCCGAACCACTCTTTGAGCGTGGTTTTCTACCTGGATGTCGTATTTGCCCTGTTCGCTCTTCTCCCAGCGGAGACCCAATCGTAGATATCGATGGTTCTCAGATGGCCCTGCGGCGTGAAACCGCAGACTGTCTTTGCGTTAAAGCTCTTAGAGACCTTAAGGGCAAATAGAGCCTGAACGCTGAGTTCTAATAAATTGAGCCCTACTGAGGAGACGGAGCACTTAGGCCAAGTCCTGGAAAGCTCGAAAGACATCCCGCTCATTGCTCTGGCAGGCGCACCCAACTCGGGCAAAACAACGCTTTTCAATAGATTAACTGGCCTACGTCAAAAAGTGGCCAACTATCCTGGCGTCACAGTAGAGAAACATGTTGGAGAGTTGAGGTCAGGTGATCAAGTCTTAGCAGACCTGGTTGACCTGCCTGGAATACATGGATTCTCTGCCCGCACCCTCGACGAAAAAATAACTAAAGACGTACTCGAAGGTCGTGTCGATGGACTAAAAAAACCAGATGCAGTTGTGATAGTCACAGACTCCACACGATTGGAAAATCAACTCATGCTAGTAGAACAGGTACTTGAACTCAATTTACCTGCACTGCTTGTGCTCAATATGGCCGATGAGCTAAAGGGACGCGGTGGCAGTGTCAACACAAATGCATTATCCGAAAAACTGGGAATAGAAGTGATTTGGACTAATGGAAGAACGGGGGAAGGAACTGGAGCCATTATCGAATATATTTCTCGACTCAAGGATAATGATTTCGTCCCCTCCAATGACATCAAAAATCCCACAACAGCCCACAAACTCCCTGTCCTGGAAAGTTTCTCTAAAAGAAAGGAGGCTGTGAAAGAAGCCGTTTCTGACGCAGAATTTATACCTCCTGAACCATCTGCAGTTAGCGGATTCTTGGACTCGCTAGTTCTCCATAAGATCTGGGGACCAATGATTTTCTTTGCAGTTGTAGTGTTTGTATTTCAGTCTATTTTCACATGGGCTGTCCCGCTCATGGATGGAATCGAGCTTCTTATCGAGACTTCGGGCATATGGATGTCCGAAATCTTGCCTGACACTTGGTTAAAGTCTCTTTTAGTTGATGGTATCTGGGCTGGAGTAGGGTCTGTGGTAGTCTTCCTTCCACAAATCCTTATCCTATTCCTCTTCATCGGTATCCTAGAAGATTCTGGCTACATGGCACGGGCCGCCGTAATCGCGGATCGAGTAATGTACCGTATAGGACTGCAGGGAAAAGCGTTTCTGCCGCTCTTGTCTGGTTATGCCTGCGCAGTTCCCGCCATCCTTTCAGCAAGAACCATTGAAGATGACCGCGATCGAATGGCCACTATCTTTGTCACTCCCTTTATGACTTGTTCTGCAAGACTACCAGTATACGTTTTGTTGATAGCGGCATTTATTCCCAATGAGCCCTTCATGGGAACATTTCTTAACCAGAGAGCAGGTGTGCTGATTCTGCTTTACGCTCTAGGCATTGCTGCCGCCATAATGACGGCCTTTATCCTCAAACGCACACTTCTCAAAGCTGAGCCATCTACATTTCTTATGGAATTGCCTCCTTACCGTCTCCCATCTGTACAATCATTGGGGCTCAGGCTACTCGACAGGGGCAAAATTTTTCTCTTACGAGTCGGAAAAATTATCTTCGCTGTGACCATCGTTCTTTGGATTCTGACTCAATTTCCTAGAACCGAACTTGGACCGCCTGAGATAGAACAAAGTGCGCTGGGTCAGATTGGCCATGTCATTGAACCTGCGATCGAACCACTGGGTTTTGACTGGCGGATCGGTATCGGGCTAATCACATCCCTGGCCGCCCGGGAAGTGATTGTCGGAACGCTTGGTACCATCTATGGCATGGAAGCTGCCGATGAAGAATCTCTTGACCTACAGAGTGCGCTCCAAGAGAGTGTCTCATTCCCAGCCGCTATAGGCCTGCTCGTATTTTTTGCTTTTGCGCTACAATGTATGGCAACAGTGGCAACAGTAAAACGGGAGACAGGAGGATGGAAATGGGCGTCTTTTCAATTTTTCTATATGCTTGCACTCGGATATTTTGGTGCCCTAATAGCATTTAATATATTTTAGCAGTCCTGGCCTTTACTTTAACTCATTAAACACTCCCAAAAACTACTGAATGTTTAGCCTACAAATCTTGAAGCTCTATGCTTCTACCGCAATTGTATTCCTGGCTATAGACATCGTCTGGCTCGGCGTGGTAGCATCTGACTTCTATCAAAAACATTTGGGTCATCTGATGCGCCCCGACGCGATCTTGCCAGCAGCACTTCTCTTCTACTTGCTCTACGTGGTAGCAATTTTAGTTTTCGCGGTACTTCCTGGTCTAGAAAACCAATCTATAAATCGCACTCTAGCCCTGGGAGCATTTCTAGGACTAGTCGCCTATAGCACATTTGACCTCACCTGTCTGGCGTTGTTTAAGAATTTTCCTGTCAAAGTTGTGATAGTAGACCTGATCTGGGGCACCGTATTAACCGCTACAGTAGCAGGAATATCTCACAAAATAGGTGAATTCTTAAGTTTCTGACCTAGGTAAGATTCAAAAAAGAATCGTCAGGCAATAAATCACAATCAGTATTCCTGAAATCAACAATGCCAGTTTAACGAAACTACTGTTTTCTGATTGTATTTTAGGTCCAAAACGTGGAGCATAGTGCTTGCTAGTATTGAAGTGAGTGTCCCACTCCTCTAGTCCTTGCAGGGCCTCCTGCAACTCCTCTTCAGACATTCCCTCCAAGGTGTCTTCGGCCAGCCGCATGTACCCCTGCTCTGCTTGATCATAATTCTTCATGAATCAGCATCAAAATCAGGGCAAAGATCGTATTCGTTCCTATTACCATAGTCGAACCATGTCCCACACCTTTCACCTCGATTGTAGGAGCCACTTCTAAGTATTTCGTCGTTCAGCCAATAGCTCTCGAAGAATCCATGCATTTCATCATTGATGAAATTGGCCTGTAGTATCAATTCTCCGTTCTCCCTATACTCGCGAAAGGGACCATGCCACTTGTCTTCCAAATAAGTCACTGACCGAAATAAAGTCCCGTCTCCATAGTAAATCATCACTCCACCGGTCTTTACACCTCGGTGAAACTCGCCCTTTTCATACATTTTTTCCCGAATAACTATCGCCCCACGTTCCGTCCTAAAGGGACCAGCAATATAGTACAGCTCTGGATTATGAATTGTATAGGAACCGTGAAACAATCCATCCAAAATATTCAGCTCCATAGTCACCATAGACTCATCGTCTGGAGCTATCTTAAACGCAGAACCCGTATACAACTTGCCTGTCCTTGGATCCAGGTAACGACCCTCCTCTAAAATAAGATCATTCAGATCTTTAGGAGGCTCCTGGGAAGCAGCGATAGAACCACCAACCAGAATTACAGCGACGAGTAAGATATTCTTGTTAATATGTAACTTTTCCATCCATGAGTCTCCCCCATTTTCTCGCAGTACACAAGTCTCTAAGTACATAATCAAGGAGGTACACTAAGCAACCACTTCACCAGGAGAAGGCCAGCTACTTTTAACAAATCTTCCAATTTGGACTATCTCATATAGAGAGTGACGACACTGGTTCTCAAAGATAAATCACTGTTGACCTTGGTAATTTCACTGGTATTTAAGAACTTACATCATGATTAACCCACTTGTCCGCGAACGAATTCAGTCAATGAGACCCCGAATTTACATTGAGTAATCCCAATTCCCACGTAGGCTTTGACCGGTCGATCGTTGAGGGTCCTATTCGCAGTGCGGTATGGAAATTGGCGTGGCCGACTATGCTACAGAACATGATCGGAGGATTCCAGGGAGTCATCGATCATATAATGGTTGGCAACTACGTTGGTTATGTGGGAAACGCTGCTATCGGAGTTTCTTGGCAGATCTTTCTGGTAGTCATCGTCTTCATAAGCTCACTCTTTACTGGCATGGGTGTTTTAGTAGCTCGATTTGCCGGTGCTAATGACTCCGACAAGGTCAATCGAACTGTTTATCAAGCTTTTTTGACCTGTGTAATAATCGTCTTATGTATCATGGCACCTATTGGCTACTTGGCATCTCCAACCCTGCTGACCTTGGTCAATACAACTCCAGAAGTACAAGGAGAGGCATTGCCCTACCTGCGCACAATGTTTGTATTTTCCTTCGGTATGCTCATGTTTTTTATGCTGGGAGGAGCCCTTCGTTCAGCAGGAGATGCACGCACACCTCTGCGACTTGGAATTGCACTCACTATTCTAAATATCACTCTGAGTGTCATCCTGATAAGAGGCCTTGGTCCAATTCCTGCTTTTGGAACTCTCGGTGCTGCTATCGGAACCGTAGCTGCTGGTGCCACAGTAAGCATTTACGCTTTTACAAAACTTTTAGGGGGTGGATGGGTGGTACAATTCCATCGCCATATGAACTGGGGACCAGACTTCACGATTATAAAGCAACTCTTCAGATTTGGACTTCCCACTGGGTTGCAGGGTGTAGCGATGAATCTTGGAGGCGTATTTCTCTTGGGTTTCGTAGGGTCTCTTGCTATGAGTGCACAGGCCCAGGCCGCATACGTAGTCAGCTACTCCCAACTCTTTTCCTTTATTACCTGGACTTCAACGGGGATTATGGGTGCTACAGCAGCAGTTGCGGGTCAAAACTTGGGAGCTGGTAATCCAGATCGTACTGCAAGAGCTGTCAACGTCGCAGCTGGTTTCGGCCTGTTGTTGGCAGCGGCCATCGGCTCTCTATTCCTATTCATTCCCAGTGTACTACTGCGAGGTTTTGGCATCAATGATACGATCCTCCTAGAACTAAGCATAGAATTGCTGAGATATCTTGCAGTCTCTGGGCTTTTTATCACAGTGGCTCTGGCTTTTACGGGAGGCCTACAAGGAACTGGGGATACTAAAAGCCCTCTCTATATTTC
>CEUY01145005.1_pt1 | contig 63094 bp, 87 predicted proteins | sample 361481 | NCBI WGS metagenome assembly CEUY01 (sample SAMEA2622737, study PRJEB7988) | marine metagenome | isolation source: saline water (ENVO:00002010), including | reverse complement strand
GAAGAACGGGAAACTCCCGTCTTTAGGCGGGAGAGATTCATAATGAAAATGTCTAAAAAAGCTTCCTGCAATCCAAGAAAGTGAAATCATAATAGAAATAATAATAGTAATAAAACTAATATTAAATTCTTCTTTTTCAGAAGAAGACAAAAAATAAAAAGGTAATAGAGCAATAAAAGAAAATAAAGAAAATAATATTTCAGTTTTCCAAGCACTATAACAGCATGAAAAGAAGCCATCTTTTTCAAAATAGAAACCTTTTATTGTATCCCAAAAAGAAATAGAGTGGTCTGATTTTAATCCTAAAATAACAGAAAATATTGAGAAAAATACAACACTAAACATAACCATAGGATACTCAAGTGGTCTATTGTTAATAATAATAAAAAATAAGCAATTAACTATAAAAAAGAAGAAGAAATTTCTTTTTACTAAATCAAAAGCTTCTTTTAACCAAGATTTATGAGCATTAGGTTCTACATTATTGATTTTAAAGTCTGACATTATTTTACCTTTATTTGTTTTTCTAAATTAAATTGTTTTACTTTTGAATTATAAATTATTTTATCTTTAAATGAGTTATCATAAAATATTGATATTCTAATATCTTTATTATTTAATGTACTTACAATCACAAAAATTTCTTTAACCTCTAAATCAGAAAAATCTTCAAATTTATTGTGGTTAATATAATCTTTAATAAAACTTGGAAGATTGTAATCAAAGCTAGTTAAATATTCTTTATTATATTTTTCTGAATTATAATCAATTAACGTTTCTTTAATTAAATTATTAATAAATTTAATATTTTTATTTTCAAAATAAAAAACATGTTGCTTTAATAAATTATCTTTTAAAGAGTCAGGAATTTTAATATAATAAGCCATTTCAGCATCTTTTGAAAATTCACTAACAAACTCACCATAATTTAACTTTTCACAAGAGTTATCCATATTAATAACATTTTTTTGAATTCCTTTTTCATTAATAATTTTTTTATCAGGATATGTATATTGAACAGTACATAATTTATCACTAAATGTACCAGATTTAACTATAATATTAGGTTCTATTAAAAAGAAATAAAATCCCGCAAAAATAGTAATTAAAAAAGTAAAAATAAATATAGTTATATTAATAATTTTTTTCATAATAATCTCCTAAAAGCAAATGCTGTATCTATTTGAGAAATCAAACACAGTTAATTGTAATTCTCCAATATAGTATTTTTTTTCATTGTATTCATAAAACTTTAAGGGTTTTTTTGATAAAGTAAAAAACACTTCATTATTAATATGAAAATAATACATGTTTGATTCTTTAATAATCGCAAATTTATTTTTATCATTATTATAATTGTAGTAGCAATTTAAATCTTGGTTTTCTACTTTTAATTTTCCAACAATATAGTTATTTTCTGCATTAACAAATGTTGAAAAAGAAATAAATAAAAAAATAATAATTTTTAATGTATTTTTCATGGAAACTCCTGTTTAAAGTTATTATAAATAAAAAAAATAAAAAAATCAATTGATATTTTTTTATAAGTAATATAAAATATATAAAAATCAAAAAGAGTATAAAAATGAAAAATATATATTTAATAATTGTTTTATTATTTTCTAATTTAATTTCTGCTCAAGAACTTGTAGAAGACTTAGAGAAATCCGCAAATAGTGTATTAGATTTAGATAAAACAAAGAAAAAAGAAGTTGTAAGAGAAGTTAATCCTTCAAATGTTATGAATTTATCAGAAGAAGAGTTTAAAATTGTTAGAGAGACATTTTTAAAAAATTTTGGTGAGTGTACTCCAAATGTCCAAGTATTTAAAATGGCTAATGGCGAAAAAGGAAGAATTGGTGTAAGAGGATTTGTTAAGTTAAAAAATCGTCAAGGTATAGAAGAAACCTTTTGCCAAGTTAGTTTAAAAGTTAGACCAGATTTTAGTGAATTTTGCTCTTATCCAGAAGATAGAATTGTTCAACTTTATGGTTATTTTGCTTATGATTTCTTCGAAGAGGGAATTGAAGACTCAAGATATGGTTTAGAGTATTGCAGAAGATTTTATTAAATAATGGAAAAAATCAAAATAACGTAGCATTGTCTTGATTTGTTTATATTGTAATAATATAATATAAATATAAACAAATTTAGAAAAACAATGAAAAAAAAATTAACCTTTTTTTTATTTATTTTTTCAACAACAAATTTAGCTTCACAACAATACGTAATAAATATAGCTGAATCTTTATTAAATAAAAATAGACTGGAAATAACTTGTTCAGAAGGCTTAGAAAAAATAAATAATGTTTGCTATACGTTAGTAAACAAAGTAAATAGATGTTCCGAAGGATTTAGTCCTTATGGTATAGATAAGTGTTTATCGGAAACCGCAGAAGATAGAGTAGAGGAATGTCCAAGTGGATATACCTATTCCGCTCAAGATAATATATGTGTAAGAACAATACAGCTAAGTAGTACAACAGGTGCTTGTGGTGGTGGTTCTTCTGGTTGTGTTCCTTCTGGTGAGCCATCTGAAACAAGCTGTGCCGTATTAACTTGTCCAGATAATTCAACAGAAACAGGCTGGTATTATGAAAGATGTGATGCAGGATATTCAGGTGGTGACGGATTTTGTTATCAAAATGATTATGCTTCTTATACATTAAGTTCTTGTAGGATTGATCAATTAACAGAAGAAACAACATGTAGAGATCTTCAAGATATTTTAGTAAATGTATGTCCAATAGGAAAAACTGAATATAATGAAAATTTCTGTTATTAATTGAACATGGAAGAAGTTAAATCATTTTTAAAAGAAAAATCTCAAATAAAATATCATATTGTAAATGAAGAGCAATATGATATTTTTCATGAAAAAATAAAAAAATATCAAGAAAGACATTTATATCCACATGACAGAAAATTTATATTTGCTGTTCAGAATAATGAAGTTATAGGTTTGGCAATTCTTTTAGATGCAGAAAAAGATATAGAGCCTTTAAAAAATACCCTAATGTTAACAAATATTGAAGTTAAATCAAATAAAAGAAATAATGGTATTGCATCAAATTTGATTGATATAGCTTTAAACGAAGTAAAAAAAGAAAATAAAATATTATATAGAACAACACCAAAAGAAGATGGTGTTAAATATATATTTGATAAGATAACAAATAAAGTAGAAGAATTAAATATAGACTGTATTCCTTATAATTTAACATTTATTTATAAGCATTTAGAAAACAATATTTTTTCTAAAAAAGATATAACCGAAAATAAAGATAAAATAAAAATATTATATGAAGTTGCTAATAATATGGTTAAAGAAAATAATATAAAAAAGATAGAAGATATAAATTCATACATGACAGAAGAAGCAGAAAAAAGTATAGAAAATATATTTTCAAGAGAAAGTAATAAAGCCTCAAAAAGAAAAAAAAGAAAACCTGCTTAAAGCAGGTTTTATTGATTTTAAGCTAAATAATCATCTTGTTTATATGTTTTTAACATTTCTCGACATTTTTTAATTCCTTCAATTTTTGCTTCAATACCTTCTTCATTGTTATTATCAACTGATTCAAATACAGTTGTTATTTTTTCATTTTTCATATCAATATGTTTAATCGTAATATTGTGTTTAATTAAACTTTCTAGTCCGTCAACACTACGATAAATTTCAGTAAAATAAACAGTTGAAATTTTACAGTTGATAATTCTCATAGTACAACCCAAACAAGGTGCAGTAGTAGTAAAAATAGCAGCATTTTTTGTACCTATATGATTACCTTCTGCAACTAGTTTATCAAAAGCATTCGCTTCTGCATGTATAACATTTGGTTTTGTAATTAAATTACCATGTTCATCTTCATATTCACATTCATTAGCTTCACCACTTGGAGTACCATTAAAACCTACACTTAAAGGTTTTCTGTTTTTATAGATTACAGCCCCTACTTTTCTTCTTTTAGCATAACACATGCGTTTTGCCCAATTATATGCGTATTCCATTTGAATAATACATTCTTGTTCTTTAATAAACTCTTCTTCTTGTTTTTTTGAATTAAATTTAAAAAGAGATAGTTCGTTTCTAATATCATTTAAATCAGTAAATTGCGTTTGTACAAAACTTTTGTCGTTCATAAAAAAAATCCTTAACTAAGTAAGGATTATTTTATTTAAATTTTATAAATTGTCAATAGAAATTATCCAATTAAACAACGTTCTTCCATAAGAAAAAAGTTTTCAATTTCATCAAAATCTTTTTCTGTAATTTTGAATTTAATTTCTTTTTGTTCAAAATTAATTTTGTCTTCGATAGAATTATAAAAATATAATCTTAGTAAATAATGATCTTCATTAAAAGAAATCCAAAGACCTTCAACTAAAATATTATCATTTTCTAATTTTATATCTTCAACATTAAGTTTTATTTCTATTTCCTGATATAGAGAGGCAAATAGAATTTTTGATTGTTCAAATGTTTTTACTGATTCTCTATTATATTCGATTAAAACTTTATTTATTTCATTACTATCATATTCAATAATCATTATAAACTCCTAAAAATTTTATAATATAATATCAAAATAAAAAATAAAAGTAAAGCATAGTTTTAATATCTTAAAAATGATTTTAATTCTTCTAAATTGAAACTATAATTTCTTTTTTTATCTCTTAATGAAATTATATTTTCATTTACTTCTTTTTCACCGATAATAATAGAAAAGTTTGATTTCTTTTTAAAAGCTGATTTTACTTTATATCCTACTGAATTATTGCTTTGATCAATATCACAAAAGATCCCAAGTTTATTTAATTCAACTTTTAAATTTTCAACATATTCTAAACAATTTTCATTAATAGGTATAATAAATATCGCATTTGGATTTAAAAACAAAGGTAGTTTTCCATTATAGTGTTCTAATAGTATAGCAATAAATCTTTCAATAGAACCTAAAACGGCTCTATGTAAAATAACAGGATATTCTTCTTTTCCATCTTTATTAATAAAGCTTGCTCCTAATCTTTTAGCTAACAAGAAATCTAATTGAAAAACACCACATTGCCATTCACGGTTTAAAGAATCTTTTAAACCAAATTCAATCTTAGCTCCATAAAAAGCCCCTTCTCCTTCTAACAATTCATATTTAATATTTAATTTATCAAGACCTTGCATTAATAATTTTTCAGATAAATCCCAAAGTTCGTCATCACCAATTCTATTTTCTGGTCTTAATGCAATTTTAACAGATATGTTTTTTTCATCGAAACCAAACTTTAAGTAAACTTCTTTTAACATTTTAACAAAATGAATAAGTTCTTTTTCAATATCTTCTTTTTGACAAAAAATATGTCCATCATCTTGCTTGAACTGTCTTAATCTAAATAATCCATTTAATGCTCCACTTGCTTCATTTCTATGACATAAACCAAATTCAGAAATTCTATAAGGAAGATCTTTATACGACAAAGATAATTGTTTAAAAATATCAATATGAAAAGGACAATTCATGGGTTTAATTGCATTATCACTATCTTCAACAAAAAACATATTATCTTTAAAATTAGAAAGATGTCCAGATTTTTTCCATAACTCACTATTAGCGACAATAGGACTTTGAACTTCATTATAACCATATTTATTTTGAATATTTCTTAAATAACTTTCTATTTTTTGATAGATATATTGCCCTTTTGGTAGCCAAACAGCCATACCTTGTGAATAATCAGAAAGATTAAAAAGTTGTAGTTCATTTGCGATTTTACGGTGTTCATTTTTCATAGTTTTTTCTCCTGTTTTGTTTAATTTTTTTAGAAGATAACAAAACTATGATGGCAAGATAAAAAAAAGCTAACATAGTAATGTTAGCTTCTTGTATTTATAGAATAGCTAACACAACAACTAGGTTGTTGTGTTTGTAGTTTGTGAAATAAAACTGTTTCTATTCATAATAAAATAATTCCTAAATAATATATTATGCAATATAGCAATTAAAAAATAAAAAGTAAAGAGAAAAATAAAAAAAGTTGAAAAAGCTTGTAGAAAGTTATATAATAATGTCATTAAAAATTGATACAAAGGTGAAGAAATTGTACTTACATAATGATAAAACAGAATTAAGATCTATTAGAAGTATTAAAGCTTTAATTAATAATAATAAGATTGAAGCTGATATCGTTTATCAAGCAACAAAGAAAATTGTTATTTCTTTGCATAATGTAAAAAATTTAGCATTATTAAAAATAAAAAATATTAATGAACACTTAGAACATCAAAGAGCGTTAATTAATGCTTGTCATTATAACAATGGTACTTTAATTGAAATTGAAAATGCTCATGAAATAAAAGGTGTAGGAACAGAGTTTTTTATATTTTTTGATTTTACAAAACAAAATGAAAATGTAAGTTATGATTATTTCGAAAGATTAAATTATAAGAAAGATGTACCTTTTGTATCAAGAAATCTACAGAATTTCATTGCAGTTAATAAAAAACCAGAGCATAATATTGAAGAAATTAATAAGTTAAAAAATTATATAGAAAGAGATTTTAATAAATTTTATGAATCAGATTATTTCAAAATAGATAATTCTATTTTAGAATCAGAAATAAATAATGCTCGTTATGATTATGACAAAGTTAAAAGAAATAAAAAATTAAATTATTTAATTAAGTTTTCTTTTGATAATCAATCTATTTATGACACATTAGAGTATTTGACAACTCGATTTGATTTAAATCAAGCACAAGATTTATGGATTATTATGATGCGTAGATGTTGGAATGAAAGAATTCAATATGATAATAATATAGAAAAAAGTAAGTATTTCAATATGATTGAACATTACTTTGGAAATCATGAAAAGTATCTTACTTACTTTAAAGATTTAAAAACTGAACAATTTAAACAAAAATTAGAATTATTTTAAAAAATATATACTAAAATAAAAAAAATCCTTGTTTATTGGGATTTTTTTTTGTATAATAGCCGTATTAAAATAAAAGAGGATATAAATAGATGTCAAGCAATTATAGTGATGCATTTGTCGAAGCATATGAACGTGCTCATAAAGAAGCAGTTATCAAAAATAACCCAACTGTTGATTCTGCTCATTTTTTATTAGGTATATTGGAATCAAAAGCTATTCAAGATTTATTAACTGGAATTGATGTTAATTATAGAAATTTACATAAAGAAACCCTTGGTGTTATTGATAAAATTCCTACTGTTGAAGATAATACAGGTATTAAATCAAGTAATGAATTAAGTAAATCAATTGATAGAATGCAAAAATTATCAGAAAAACGTGGTGATGGTGCAGTTAATCTATATGTTGCATTTTTAGAAATGTTTAATGATCCGATTGCTAAAAAAATTCTAAAAGAGCATGAAGTTTCTGAAACTAAATTTAAAGCTTACTTTGAAAAAATTGCTGGTCAACAACCATTAAGTGAAACCTATGATGAAGAAAATGATAGAGAATTTATTAAAAAGTTCACTATTAATTTAACAAAGCTTGCAAGAGAACAAAAGCTTGATCCTATTATTGGTCGAGATAAAGAAGTTCGTAGGACTATTCGTATTCTTCAAAGAAAAACTAAAAACAATCCTGTAATTATTGGTGAATCTGGTGTGGGTAAAACAGCTATTGTTGAAGGTCTTGCACTACGTATTGTAAATAAAGAAGTACCTGAGAGTTTACGTGATAAAGAAATCGTTTCTCTTGATATGGGTATGTTAATTGCGGGTGCTGGTGTTCAAGGTGAGTTTGAAAAACGTCTAAAAGGTATTATTAAAGAAGTAACCGATTCAGACGGTAAAATTATGCTATTTATTGATGAAATGCATTTGCTAATGGGTGCAGGTAAAAATAGTGGCGCAATGGACGCTGCTAACTTACTAAAACCAGAACTTGCTCGTGGTAATATGCATGTTATTGGTGCAACTACTACTGATGAATATCGTCAATATATTGAGAAAGATTCAGCAATGGAAAGACGATTCCAAAAAGTAAAAGCAGAAGAACCTACTGTTGAAGATACAATTTCTATTTTACGTGGTATTAAAGAAAAATTTGAAATCCATCATGGTGTAACAATTACTGATGATGCTGTTATTGCGGCAGCAAAACTATCAGATCGTTATATTACTGATAGAAACTTGCCTGATAAAGCTATTGATTTAATGGATGAAGCAGCAAGTGTAATTAGAATGGAAATTGAATCAAAACCAGAAGTAATGGATATTTTACATCGTAAAATTATTCAAAAAGAAATTGAACTTGGTGCATTAGCGAAAGATAAAACTTTAAAAGCAAAACAGCGTTATAATGCATTAAAACGTAACATTAATAAAATGAACAGAGAATATTCAGTACTTGAAGAAAAATGGCTTGGTGAAAAAGCTTCACTTGTAGGTGAAAGTGATATTCGAGAAAAAATTGATAACGTTAAAAAAGAAATTTCAAAAGAAACTCGTGAAGGTAATTTAGAACGTGTAAGTGAATTACAATATAGTGTATTACCAGAACTTGAAAAGAAATTAAAAGCAGTTAAGAAAAATACTAAAAAGAAAGTAAACACAGAATTACTACGTCATGAAGTAACTGATAATGAGATTTCTGGTGTTGTTTCTAACTGGACTGGCATTCCTATTTCAAAAATGAATCAGAAAGAAACTGAAAAGTTACAAGGTATGGAAAGTAATGTTGCTAAAAAAGTAATTGGTCAACAAAAAGCTATTTCAACTGTATCTTCTTGTATTAGACGTTCAAGAGCAGGTTTGAGTGATCCAAATAAACCAATTGGTTCATTCCTATTTCTCGGTCCTACAGGTGTTGGTAAAACAGAACTAACAAAAGCACTAAGTGAAGAACTATTTGATGATAGAGATAAAATTGTACGTATTGATATGTCAGAATATATGGAGAAACATAGTGTTGCAAGATTAGTAGGTGCGCCTCCTGGTTATGTTGGTTATGAAGAAGGTGGTGTTCTTACAGAAGCGGTAAGAAGAAATCCATATTCAATTGTACTTTTTGATGAAATTGAAAAAGGACATAAAGATGTATTTAATATTTTATTACAAGTTCTTGATGACGGTAGATTAACAGATAGTCAAGGTCGTGTAGTTAACTTTAAAAATACAGTAATCATTATGACTTCTAATTTGAATTCTGACTTAATTCAAGCAGGGTTTAAAGAAGATATTCCATATGATGAAATTCAAGAAGCAGTAATTGAAGGATTGGGAACACATATGCGCCCTGAATTTATTAACCGTATTGATGACGTTATTGTATTTTATCCTTTAACAATTGAAGAAGTAGCACAAATTGCAGAATTAAGATTGCATTCACTAAATAAACTATTGAAAGATAGAGAGTTAGAATTGAAACTTGATGAAAAAGCAATGAAGAAGTTGGTTGAAAAAGGCTATGATGTTCAATTTGGTGCAAGACCTCTGAAAAGAGCGATTCAAAGATATATTGAAAATCCATTATCCGATCAAATTATTGCTGGTGAGTTCCCGAAAGGTACAGTGATAAAAGGAACGGTAAAAGATGAAGAATTAGTCTTTAAAGCTTAAAATAAATTAAATAAAAAAACCTGCTCTAAGCAGGTTTTTTATTATAAAAATAAATATTATTTACCGCGCCAAAATAAAATTAATAAACTATCATCACTTGAAGAAATATTAAAAGAATCTTTTACTAAAGTTGAATTAGAATTTATAGTTCTTGTTTGTGGTAAAAATATACTTTCATTACCATTAACTTCAAATTTATCCATAGATAAAACTTCTGTATTATAGTAATTAAAAGAAATATAATCTGCTTTAAAAGAAATATTATCTTTTTGATAAAAAACATAAAGTGATTCTTCAATATCAATATCATCATGTTGAATAAAGGGTTCTTTCTGTCCTTCTGTTCTCGTTATAGAACTAACATAATTTAACTTTCTTGATTGTTTAACTTCAAAGCCACCACTTTGTTCTACATTTTTTAATGTATAAGTAGAAAATTTACAACTCCATTCATTATTCGTAATAAAAGAATCCAATCTATAATTTCTGTCACATTTTAAAATATTAAGAGCATGACTTTCAGATTTTTGAACTAATTCTTCCTTTTTATTATCAATAAAGTTTTCAATATCAGAAGCAAAAGCAGAAGTGGTTAAAAATAATGTAGTTAGTAGTGTTAATGTCTTTTTCATGTTATTCTCCAAATTTGTAATTATAGTATATTTAATAAAAGATAAGTCAACATTGTATTTAAAAATAATTGAATTTTAAGTCTTTTTGTTATATAATTGGTTTAATAAAAAAATAGGAATAGTTTATGAGTTTAAAATTATACGATGGTTATAGAATAAAAGGTTTTAGCGAAAAAGAATTCATTGAGAAATATGAATATCTAAAAGAAGTAGTTGAAAAAGAAGCTAAAATTAGTATTCAAGAAGAAATATCAAAAATATTTTATAATACATTAGATTATGGATATGGTCGTAAAGAAGATGATATGACTGTATTAGAATATGTAAAAGAAGAAATAAAAGAAGAAATAGAAAATCTAAAAAAAGGTTACAGAGCGCCAAATCTTGATAAAGATATTGGTTTTGCTTTAAAAGAGTATAAAGGTGATTTATACCTATATTTATTTTCTGAAGATAGAGAAATAAGTAAAATGTTATTGAAAGAAATAGAAAATATAGAAGAATTTGGATATTGGAATAATACTGATAAACCAGATTCTGTTACTGAATCTCATTGGGGAAAAAGAAAGAAAATTTGGAATGAGTTATTAACAAGTTATTCATTTGAAAAATCTGGTTTTTCTACTTTCTATTTTTTTCAAAGTTTAGATTTTTTAACAAATATAGATTACACTTATGATATTTTTAAAAATGAAGATTATGAAAAAAGAAAGAAAGATTATATTGAAATAAAAACAGTAAGTTTAATAGATTCAGAAAAAAATGGAGACACTTACGAAACCTATTCAATGTCTACTTATTTAAAGTTAAGAAAAGAAGTAAAAGAAGGTAAACATAAAGAACTTGAAGAGAAAGTAGCTAATCACTTTGAAGAAAACTATGTTAAAGTGACAGAGGATAATTTTAATAGTATAAAAATTAAATCGATGAAAGATATACAGGTGGTATAATGAGTACAAAACTATATGATGGTTTAAGAATAAAGAATGCAAAAGAAGAAGATGTTATCGCAAAATTAGATAGCTTAAAACCATTATTTAAAGAAGTATTGAGAAACACTATTGCTAAAAAAATATCAAGTGAGTATTTTAATATGGTTGATAATGTTTTTAATAATGATAATCCTCAACTACCTTGTGATTATGCTCAAAATATATTAAAAAAAGAAATGGAAAATATTAAGAACGATAAAAGATCTATAATGTTTCAATATGATTTTGTTATCTATGTAAAACAATATAAATCAGATGTTTATTTATATCCTTTTTATAGAGAATTAAATGACTTAAATATATTAATGGAAAAAATACCTGAATTAGAAGATTTTGGGTATTGGGATAACACAGATAAACCAGAAGAAATTTCAGAATCTCATTGGAAAAAAAGAGAAAAAATTTGGAATACTATAAGTAATAAATATACATTTGAGGAATCTGGTTTTAAAAAGATATCTTTAAATGATATAAAAGATTTTGAAAATATAAGTTTTAATTACGAATTGTTTGTTCCAAAAACAAAAGAAAAAAGATTGGATATTGCTTTAAAAAATATTTATATAAGTGTTATTTATAAAGAATTAATAAAAGGTAAAAAACCAGAAGAAATTACTCATTCTATGTATATGGAAGCATTAGATCATTATTTAGATGAATCAACAAAAAATGAAGATTTATTAAATGAAATAAAAATACATTTAGCTACAAATATTAATGAAGTGAATGAATCTAATTTTTTAAATATAAAAACCCGACCTTTCAAAAAATTTAAAACAGAAATTAAATTATGAATAAAAGTTTGAAAGAAGATTTTTTTAAAATTGCAAATGAAATATTAAGAAGAGAACCTGATTTTGTTAAGAGTACTATTGAAGATTTTCATGATAAACAAGTTAAAATTATTAATGAAAAAATAAAAAAAGCAAAAAGAATAAAAAGGATAGAAAAATTTTGAATACTATTGAAATATTAAAAAAATTAACTTATGGAGAATATTTTCTTTCTTTTTTATATTATGATGGTGTTCCTTATCTTTATATAATGAAACATGAAAATAAATATTTTATGTATTTTTGGGTGTTGGAAGATATAGACGATAATGGTAAGGGTATTACTGTTTTTGCTATTGTTGAATTAGATTTTCAAGATTTAAATGATATTTTAAACAAAAAGTATCCAATCGCTCATTATTATAAAACAAGAAAAACTTATGCAGAAAAAACTTATTTTAGAGTAGGGCAAAAAGAATTATTAAATGTTGAGGTATGTGAATATACTTTAAATGAAGAAGAATGGCCAGTAGAAGATTTTTTCTTAGACGAATTACAGGAATTAAATGGTTATATTATAAATGAAAAAATGAAAGGATTTTAAGAAAAAAATGAATAAAAAACCAATAAAACTTGAAGAACCACCAGAATATGAAATCTCTTATGTTCATGCTATACCTATTTTTCCTTCTAAAAAGGATTTGGATGTTTTTCATGACCTTCAAGTGCAAAAAATTAATGAAGAAATAAAAAAAGCAAAAAGAATAAAAAGGATTGAAAAATTTTGAAAACTATTGATATATTAAGAAAAATTAATAATAATGAGGAACTTTTTAATTTTTTGTATTATGATGGTGTTTCTTATCTGTACATGTTAAAATACGAAAATAGATACTTTTTTTATTCTTGGATTAAAGAAGATGTGGATGAAGTAAAAAATGAAAAATTTGAAATTTTTGGAATTGTTGAATTAAGTTTTCAAGATTTAAATGATATTTCTAACAAAAAACATCCATTATTATATTATTATAAAAACAAAAAAAATTATATTGAAAAAAGATATTTGAATAATAATGGAATTCCTAATACAGAAATTTATGAACAGAGTTTAGATGATGAAGATTGGATTGAAAAAAATTATTATTTAGAAGAAATAGAGGATTTAAGTCGTTACGTTTTATCTAAAAAAGTAAATAAATTTTAAAATTGAGGATTAAAAAATAATGAATAATATTGGTATATTATATGAAATTGAAAAAGAACCAATTTTATTTGAACTTGATAGGTATGATGGAATGTCTACACTTTATATAAGAAAGTATAATGAAAATAAATTTTTTCTTTATTTTTGGTATGATCAAGATTATAATAAAAAAACAGAAAAAAGTATTAATAAATATATGGTTGTAGAATTAAATTATAAAGATTTAGAAGATATAAGTTTAAAAAAATATCCTTTAGTGCATTTCTTTAAAACAAGAGATATTTATATGGAAATTGATATTTGTTATCATTCTATTGAAAATAGAGATTTAACATACGAAAAATATAATTTAGATAATAATTATATAATGCCTAATGATTATGTTTTAGAAGAAATTGAAGAATTAAAACTATATTTAACAAAAAATAAAGTAAATAACTTTTAAAAAAGCTTGAAATTAAAGAAAAAATAAAATATAATAACATAAAATATATAGAGGAATAAAAATAATGTTACGACAAACCTTTCATTTTGATACAGGATATAAACTTCGATATTATAGCTAATTAAATTTAGCCCATTTCTTATTATCAAAAATAAATTAAATATCGGAGAAAAAAATGACATTATTAGAAGATTTAGAAAAACGTGGATTAATCCACCAAGTAACACACAAAGAACAACTATCAGAAAAACTTGAAAATGAAAATATTACTTTATACTGTGGTTTTGATCCTACTGCTGAAAGTTTGCATGTAGGAAGTCTATTGCCAATGGTAACACTTTTAAGATTCAAGAATGCAGGTCATAATATTATTCCACTTGTAGGTGGAGCAACAGGTATGATCGGTGATCCAAGCGGTAAAAGTGAAGAAAGAACATTAAATTCATTAGATACTATTGAATCATTTAAGAAAAGCATCATGAATCAAGTAAGTGGTATTTTAAAGACAGATTGTAAAGATAACTTATCTTGGGTATCTGAAATTGATATGATTACTTTTTTGCGTGATTTTGGTAAACATTTTAGTGTTAATTCAATGCTAAGTAAAGAATCAGTAAAACAACGAGTATCAAGAGATGATCAAGGTATTTCTTTTACAGAGTTTAGCTACATGTTGCTTCAATCAATTGATTTCTTAAAATTATTTGAGAAAGAAAATTGCACATTACAAATTGGTGGTAGTGATCAGTGGGGGAATATTACTGCTGGTAATGATTTAATTAAAAGAAAATTGGGTAATGATAAGGAAGTATTTGGTTTAACAATTCCTTTAATTACTAATTCAGAAGGTAAGAAATTTGGTAAAACAGAATCAGGTGCAGTATGGCTTGATCCAAATAAAACGTCACCTTTTGCATTTTTTCAATTTTGGTTAAAAACACCCGATAGTGATGTTTACAAATTGCTTAAATTTTTCTCAATGAAATCAGTTGAAGAAATTGAGGAAATTGAAAGAAAAGATAAAGAAAGTGGTAAAAAACCTGAAGCTCAAAGAGTTTTAGCAGAAGAATTAACAGCTTTAATTCATGGTGAAGAAGGATTAGAGTCAGTATTAAGAATTACAGAAGCACTTTTTTCAAGTGATTTTAGTAAACTAAGCTTAGAAGACTTTAATCAGTTAAAAGTAGACGGTATTGACGCTTTCAAATTATCAGAAAGCAAAAATTTAGTTGATGTTTTAGTAGAAACAAAACTTGCAAGTTCTAAAAGACAAGCAAGAGAATTTATAAAAAATGGTGCAGTACAAATTAATGGTCAAAAAGAAGAGTCTAATGATTTTGAATTTGATGCTGAATCTATGTTTTTTAATAAATTCTCAGTATTAAAACGTGGTAAGCGTAATTTTGCTTTAATTGAAATCTAATCAAAGTCCTCAACTGAGGACTTTTTTTAAGGAGAAAGTACATGAGTGATAATTTAAAAAAAGAAATTAATAGTTTTTTTAATATAGCTACTTGGCTAAGTAACAACTTAGAAAAGTTATTTGAATATTCAGAAGAGTTAAAAGATTATTCAATAGAAGATTATAAATCTTGGGATATTTTTGATAATGGTATATCAATTGAATATATAAATCAGGAAACAGGCGATGAAGATATAGTTTTAATAAAAAAAGAAAAAATTTATGAAGCTATCAAAAAAGATATTTTAAAAAATAATGTAAAAAGTTTTTAAAAATGAAAGCAGAAGATTATAAAGACAAAGAAGAAAAATTACTTAATTTTTTCGATTCTGAAATTTTAATCCAAAAAGAATTAAGTAAAATAATGAAAAAAGATATTGGTCGCAACTTTTATATAGAAGGATTTTATTTCATGTATTCTCGTATTGAAATTTTATATAATAAAGAAAATAAAAGTTATTCTGTTTCTTTTGGTAAAGATTTCTTATTAGAGAATGTAAGTAGTAATTTTAAAACAAATTTAGAAAGTTTTTTGGAATTAAGTGAGATAATTTCAGAAAATATAGAAAAAATGATAATTAAATACTATAAAACTAAAATTTTTGACATAGATTACATAAATAATTGGATTATAAATAGATATGGTATTGTAATTTATTATAAAAATAAATTTAATGAACTAGAAAATATAAAAATACAAAAAGAAGGTGTAGTTTCTTTTTTTAATGAAGAATATTTTAATATGTTAAAGAAAAATATAGATAATTTTTAATAAAGCAAAGAAATTAATTGATTACCATAACCTACACGTTGTCCTTTACGATCATAAGTAACATCAGCACTTGGAATATACCAGCCTAACATACCATCTTTATTAGAATAAATATAAATATAACCATTACTGTTAGTTTGATACCATCCAATATTTTTGCCATGTTTGTCTCTAATTAATTGCATATGATATTCCTTATTTTAGATTATTATATAACAAAATTAAAAATTATCAATTTTTTCTTTTATTTTTAAGGCAGGATCTGTTTCTGCTATCTCATTAATATCTTTAATATAAAAATACAAAAAGTCTTTAAAATAACAAAAAATTTCTTCTGTAATGATTCCTGTTTTATTGAATTTATTTTTTTCATCTAAAAAATATTCAGCATGAGATTTTAAATGATAATAATTAGAAAAATTATAAGAAATATCAAATAATTTATTAAAATAATTAACTTTGAAGTTGTCTTCTAAAATAGAGATATTTTTATTTAGTTTTTTAAATAATATATAAGAAAGAGAAGTGTTTTTTTCTTCATTAAATGAAATAATAAGCTCTTTATATGTTTTATTTAAATATTTAATGGACAAAGAAAAAAAAGCTGAATTCCTGTTATAAATAACACCTTTGTTTTCTTCTTTCCATTTATAGTAATCGTTTGAATCCATGAGTTATAAATCTTGTATATTAGAAATAGGTTTGTCTTTCTTATATTTCATTAATGCAAAAGAAAGATGGTAAACTACATTTTTTAATTCTGATTCTTCAAATTTAAATTCTTTATAATTTCCACTGGTTTTATAAAACATAATTGTATTATCAACGTCACAAATTTTAATCTTCTCTATTAAATTTATATTAATATTAAATAATTCAGGAAAATTATCATTATAATAAAAAAATGCTTTTAATTGATTATTATGGATAGAATAACTAAATAAACAGTTGTCTTTATCAATCGCAAACTCAATATCATTAAATATTTTTTTTATTTTTTCTTTTTCATTTATTTTATCCATAGTTAACTCACTTTTTTAATATATTGTTTTATAAATGTATATTATAAAAAACCTAAAGGCTTTGAATACAGTGCTTTTGATCTTTATTTTCTATATTATGATCCATAATAGCCAAAGAAAGATGATATAATGCTGCTTTAATTTCAATACTTGTAAAACGAATACTAATTTCTTCATTATTTTTCTTCTTTATAAATATGTATTCGTTACTTAATGGTTTTATATATTCAATATCTTCAATATTAATGTTTAAAAATAAAAATCCTCCACTAGAACTGAATAATGCTTTTAAATGATTATTTTTTATTTCAAAATGAAATAATGAATCATGATTATCAATAATAAATTCTTTATTTTTAAATATACCTTTTATTTTTTCTTTTTCATCTCTTGAGTACATATTAGTTCCTGTTTTGTTAAAAGTTTAAAATTTTTAGTTGTGTTTCTTTTTTCTTTAAATTGGGATTAAATTCTATAATAGACTTTTGAAAATCTTTAGAATATTTTTTTATGATATTAAAGGTTCTTTCATCAATAAAACACTCTTTTTCTAATCTATCTTTTGCTTTTTCAATATATTCTGAATCTAATTCTGAATTTACACTTTTAACTATATGAGCAATACTTTGTTGATTAGAAACAATATCAGGAAAAAAACTAAATAGATAACAAAAAGCTTTGTATTCTCTTGTTTGTTTTTCAAAATTTAATTTAATAGTTTCTTTTTTATTAAAAATAAAAGAAAAAATATCTTTTTTATCTTTTTTGGGATTTAAAGAAGAAACTTCTTCTTTTCTAAAATCAATAAATTCTTGATAATTATTAAATAAAAAATATTTTTGAAAAAGGCTAATCAAAGAAACAAAAGAGATTACATCTGATTCTGAATATCCTATATGTTCTTTATAAGCAATAAAATCACTTATTGTTTTAATATCCTCTCTTTTCATTAAAAGCTCCTTATTTTTTCTTGTATATTGAATTTATGATTATTTTTCAACTGTTCTTCAATCCAATCAAAATAGATGGAAGCATATTTTTTAATAATATAAAAAGTTTTTTCATCAAGAAAAGAGCATTCATGATAAAAATCTTTATGAGCATATTCTAAATAAGTATCATCTCGTCCATAATATCTGTTTTTACTTGATTCAATTCTATTAATAATTCTTGGTAAAAAAGAAAAGAAACTGATTAAAGCAGAATATTGATAAGAATCTTCTTCAAAAGCTAAGTCACCTTTTGTAATAAAAAGATTTCTGATAAAAGTAAGTTTAAATTTTTTGTTTTGAATTTTCTCTTTTAATACTTCTTTACTTCTGATTTTAGTGAATTCTTCATAAGTATTAACTAATAGATATTTTCTTGAAAATTTAAATAGATCATCATTAAGTGCTCTTAATTCACCATTTTGACTTTTCCATTGTATTTTATCTTCAAGCCATTCTTTTATTGTTGTAGGTTCGTATGCACCATCATAAATCATAATATAATCCTTATAAAGAAAATCTATTTTTTAATAATATTATTATATCAAATTCAAAACTAAAAATCAAAAGTTTTTAATATTAAGTTTTTTTCTATAAATTTGAAGTTTTTCTTTAAATAAATGAATAGAATCATCGTCAGTATAAATATTTTGTTCTACCCATTCATCGTTAATATATTTTAAAATATCTTCAAATGATAAAATAAAATCAAGTGCTTCAAATTTATTATGCACAGCATATCTAACAATCCAGCAATCGTCATTACAAATATCAATTTCAGGATATTTTGCTAATTTTTCAGAAAAGCTATAATTGCCGACTTCAATAGAATAATTGAATAGAATCGAATCGTCATAACCTACATCAGCAAAATCAAAAGTTAACAAATAATCAAATATCTTTTCATTATTGCTAAATACACACATATCAAGTAAATGATGAATATTTGAAGGAGTAATATCTTGTTTATTGTCTTTAAAATATTGAATATTAGAATTCTCAATATGAGGTCTAAAACCTTCAATTACGTTAACTTCTGTTTTTAATTCTTCTGTCATAATTCTTTCCACTTTTAGTTTTGTAGTATTATATCAAATTGATTTATGTAAATCAATATTATTATTAGATAAGAAATATTTAAAATTTTGATAAAAAAAATTAAATGATAAAATAAAATAAAACAAATATAAAAATTATGTCAAAAATAAAAGTAGAAAACGGTTATAATTTATTTTCTCCAAGATATAAATCGCCATTTACATATAAAGATAAAGAATTTTTTAATGTATATCAATTCATGTTGTATTGTCAAACAAACAATGCGAATTTAAAAGATGAAGCAAGAGAGATTTTAAATGCAAGAAATAATCAAAAATTATATGAATTAGACAAGTATAATAAGAAAGGACTAAAAGGTTTTAGAGATAGCTTTAAAAATGGTAAGTTATCTGAAAATTTATCAGAATACTTAAAAGTAGGTATGAGAGAAAAATATAGACAAAATCCTAATTTAATGAAGGAGTTAATGGTTATTAATGTTAAGGATATCGACTTTAAAGAAGGTGTATTCAATGGCGATATTAATAAAGCATTTAAAGAAGGACTACAAAAAGCAGTAGAACAAATAAAAATAGAACAAGAACTATCATTAATGAATGATAAATATGATAATAATACAAAAACGATATCAAAATCAAAAAAATTAAAATAAAAAGCTTGATAAATGAAAATACTTTTGTTATAGTATCAAAATCAACAAACATATAGGAATTAATTACATGAACTTTTATACAAACCTACAACAACAGCGTCATCTACTTCAACTCCGTTGAAGGGTAGGTTTGTACGTGTAGATAATTACATAAAACCTCCCCTTGGGAGGTTTTTTTGTTTATATAGTCTTAAAAACCTCTCTTTAAAATAAAAAAATTAACTAACAAATAAATTAAAGAAGGTAAACAAAAATGAGTAATAAAAATTTTAACAAAACAACAAATATATCTTGGGCAAATAAAACTTGGAATGTAATTGCAGGTTGTAAAAGAGTTTCCCCTGCTTGTACCAACTGTTATGCTGAATTAGTAAGTATGCGTGAAGCTGAAAAAGGTGTTGCTAAATTTGAAGGATTAACAAAAATTCCTGTAAATGGTAATAGACCTATTTGGAATGGAAATATTAATGTAGCAAGAGAAAGATTATTTAATGAACCTAAAAGATGGAAAGAGCCAAGTGTAATCTTTGTAAACTCTATGTCTGATTTATTTTATGAAGAAGTGTCTGAAGAATTAATCTTTAAGATTTTCGATAAAATGATGGATTATAATTGGCACAAATACTTAGTTTTAACCAAAAGAGAAAAAAGAATGAAGGAAGTTATTGATAAGTATTGCGAAGCAAGAAACTTAGCAGTATTGCCTGATTTCATTTGGATTGGTGTTTCTGTTGAGGATAATAAAAGAGCAGCGTTAAGATTGCCTTACTTAGCTTCAAGCCGTGTTTCTGTTCGTTTCGTTTCTTGTGAACCGTTATTAGAAGAGGTTGATTTTTCTAAATATCCAACTATGGATTGGTACATAGCAGGTGGTGAATCAGTTGAGTTGGGTTTTGATCCTATGGACGCAAGACCATTTGATGTTAATTGGGCAAGAAAAATAAGAGATTTTTGCAAAAGTGAAGGTGTAGCTTTTCACATGAAACAAATTGGTTGTAATCCTGTAAATGCGGTTAAAACGAATTTTAAAGGTGATAAATTAGAAGATATACCAGAAGACTTATTAATTAGAGAATATCCGAACTGATAGTGTATGAGAACAATTATGACACTTACATGTGTCATAACTGTCTACTTAATTAAAATTTTAGGAGAAAAGTTATGAAATATTGTACAAAATGTGATGAAGAAGTAATTGAGTTGCCATTAAGTTCTGATCCAGAAGGATTTAGACCTGACTATTTTTGTGGTGAGTGTAATACAAGATTTGGAACAAGTAAAAGTGGTAATTTTATAGTTTCAGAGCCTTGCAATACTGCAAAAGTGGTTGAAGAAAACAGAGAGTTGAAAATTACTATTAGAACTATGATGAAGTTAAAAGAAAAAGACTCTTGATTGAGTCTTTTTTAGTTTTTAATTTATATCAATATTTAAAGAGTTTTTTTGAAGATATTCATCATAGGATAAATCTTCTGGTTTTGGGAATATAAGTTTTACACCTAATGCTCTAAGTTGAGAATAAAGGCAAGGTTCTAAGATGAAATCTTTTGGATACTTATCAAATATAATGTAAACTCTATTCTTTGTTAGACCACTATTTTTTTTACTTTCACTGATTGAAATAAGGTTACTTATTATTTCATAAAAAAATGAATAGAAAAGTATTTTGTTATATAAATCATCAGTATCAAAAAGTTCTATAGGTTTTTCTGATACAATTTTTGCAATGTTTAAATCTTTATTATGAGTTATATTAAGTTTTGTTTCAATATTTTTAAGTAATGATTCTATTTTAAGAGAGCTATACATTTTAGATATATATTCTCTAATACTTTCATCATGAATATCTGAATCTGTATATTGATTATATTTTTCAAATAAATTTTTAAAATCATATAGCGCAGCAAAAACTTCTGATAATTCTATTTTATCTTTATGATAAAACTTAGTATGAATACATTTATATACTTGGTGTATAAACATATTTAAAAAAGAGTGAATTTCTTCATTATTAATATTTTCTTCATTCAATCCTTTTTTTATAAAATTTTGAAATTGTTCTTCATTTTTTAAATTTAAAAACTGACTATTTTTAGTTATAGGATAAATCCATTTTCTCATGTTTGATTCTGGACTATAAAAATTATTTCCTGCTCTAAAATGAATATAAGTCATATCCTTGCTTTTTTTTATTTTATCTTTAATTTTATCAATATGTTCATAATATAATTCACCATATGTTGATAGCATAGAATGTTCTTTTGGAATTAACACTTCAGTATTATTTATATCATTCATATTATTTTTTTTAAACATGTTTTTTCCTTATTTATTTTAACTATTAAAAAGTATATAATATAAATACTTTATTGCAAAAAAAATAATTTAAAAGTAGCTTTTAATTATTAATGACATAACAAGGTTCATTCCCTGAATCATCATAACTGATATTATCTGAACATTCATAAACCCAATCAACAGAATTAATATAAAAAAGACGGTAATCAGTCATATTTTCATTAATTGTATTTTCTAAAATTTCAATAAAATCATTAACAGTTAATTGTTTTGGTTTTTCTTTTTTAAAAATATTTTCACTGTTGTATTTAAAAAATATGCTTTGATATTTAAGATCTTTATCCTTTTCGTAGAAACTAACAATTTCAGAAGTTATTTCAGTGATGCCGAACACATCTTTTGGATAATGATAATAAATATTTAAATTACGTTTATCTTTTGGTATTTTTTTTAAGTTTTCTAATATATTCATAAAGATTCCTTATTTGATTTCAATAATATAGCATTCTTCTACAATACCAAAGCAACTAAAGGAGTCTTTTTTAATGGAATCAATTCTATATTCTTTTCCACCAAGACCTGTTAAAACGCTATATTTAACATCTTTAATATCTTCTCTTAGATTTAATTCTAAATTATTTATTAAATCTTTGATTGTTTTAATAATACGAATAGAAAGTTCTTCATATTCATCATCTTCCTCATAATATTCAAGATTTAAACCTTTTGCTTCACAATAACTTTGGATATAGTCTTTATCAAAATCTAAGTTTCTAACAGATAAAATTTGACAAAATTCTCCATTAGACTTTTTGAATATTTTAGAGCTAACAACATCAACACTTCTAATATTTCCAACCATTGTGGACATACGTATAAAGATAGGTAAAGAAAGTTCTTCTTCTGAAAGATTTTTTAATGTTTTTAATAAATCCATAGTTCCTCCAATTAATAAGGTATTATATCATTATTGAAAATAAAATAAAAGGAAAATAAATGGTTTTTAAAAATTAGAAATTTTTAATAATTTAAATAATTTATCGACAATTTTAGAAGTTTCAATTTTGCTATCTTTTTTATAATCATCTCCACTAAGGGAATGAAAACCTCTAATCTTTAACTCAAAATTATTATCAGAAATTTCAAAAAAAACATTAATAACATAATGAGTATAAGAATAATCTTTATTGATATTAATTATTTTAAAACAAGCAGTTTTTACGTTCTCAAATCCTTTAATATTTCTTAAATCATCTTCAGAACTATTAAAAATGGAAGAATAATCTTCTTCAATTAATATTAAATATTGATGTTTTTGATTAAAAAAATTTATTTCTTTTTTGATTAAATGCTCATAAAGTGCTTTATAATTTATTTTTTTTTCTTGTTTTAAATCTAATTCAATTAAATGTTCATTATAAATTTTCATAATTCAACCTTTCATTGTTTAAATAAATTCTTAAATAATTCAACATTAATATCTTTATCATGAAAGTATAATTCAACCTGATATTTTTTTAATTCTGAAAATTGAATGATTTCAGGCTTGATATCTAAATATATGTTTCCAAAAAAGTAAGGTTGACTAAGTATATAGTTAACTCTCATTAAAGAGTAGAAAAAACGTTCTTTATTATTTAAGCCAAAATGATTAAAAACTTCTTTTGAAATTGAAGCAATTTTTTCGTTATTATTATTTAAATTGTTTTTAATGCCTTGAATAGATAAGTTTTCATATATACTATTCTTAGATACTGGTTGATTTATTGATTCAAGGTATTTAAAAATTAATTGAAATTCATTTTTTGTTTCTTTATATGCATTTTTTTCATAATCAAAACTATTTTTAATATCACAAAATAAAAAACAAAATTCTTTAAATTCTTCTTCATTAAAATTAATTTGATATTTATAATTTGTTAAATCTACTTTTAATTTGTTTGTATAATTTGGATTAAAAATTATTTTACATTGAGGTATAATACTATCTAAAAATATAAAATGACAAGAATATCCATTATTAAATTTACCGTCATGGATATATTTTTCAATATATTTTTTATAATTAGAATTTAATTCACTTAATTCATCTTGACTAAGATATAAAATATTTTTATATTCATTATTATAATATGTTGAATTTAAGTGTTCAAAATCTTGATAACCAAGAAATTGAGATAATAGATCACAAATGGTATCTTTTGATATTATTTTTTTATTATCTTTTTTTAATTTATCAAATAAATAATTTCCATCTTTTATTATATATTTGTTTAGATTATGATAAGTATAAATCATTTATTATTCCATTAAATTACTTTTTTTAAGTATTTCAAGTTTTGTATTATAATCTTCATTTGAAGAAGAAGTTTTTAGATATTCAGTTAAACAAGGTTGATAAATTTCTATATAATTTTCTTCTGTAATTTTCTTTTTAGAATTTTTAGCTTTAATTACATTTGTTATCTTTTGGGAATTGCTATTGGTTAAAAATTTTAAAATATTTTTATTAATACAAGCATTAGTATTTTCTTTAATAGTATTAGCAAAAAATGAATCATTTTTATTTATATTTTCAAAAACATGATTATTGATATTTTTTTCTTCTTGAAGTTCTATAAAAGAGTATTTAGCAGTAAGTACAGCAGAACAAGATCCTAAAAAAAGTACTCCAAATAAAACAAAATAAAGAATATTAATAATAAAGTTGTTTTCTTTAAATTCTTCTGATTTTATATAAAAAATAGACAGAACAAAAAAGCAAACAAAGAGAAAAGAACATATAGTTATATCATAAGTATTCAAAATTACACTCCAATTTTTTGATATTATATAAGAGAAAAAAATATAGTCAAATTGAATATTTAAAGACAAATTTTTTATCTTTATTTTTATTGCATATATAAAATTGATCCATTTTATATTTAATTAAATGTTTTGGTATATTCCAATATGTACTATTGCCAGTAAAGTTTATACTACTCGAATAAAGAGTTACATTGTATTTTATATCAATGAAAATAATTCCTCCATCCCTATAAGAATCATTATAAACATAAATATCACCACATAAATTTCCATCAACATGATGTTTTATTTTAAAAAAGTATGTGAATCTAAAAAAACGTTCTCTAAGAAATAGTTTAAAAAAATTAGTTTCTTTTGGAACAATTTCCATAACTGATTTTTTGTATTCTTCTTCAAGTTTTTTATTTTTTATTAATGTTTGATCTTTAAGAATATAAGGAAATATTAAAAAAAATATTATAGTAATTAAAATTATAATTTTTTGATAATGCATGAGTTTTATTTTTGTTATTTAAATATAATATCAAAAAAAATAAATTATAAAAGAAAAAAAGACTACGAAAGTCTTTTTTTATTATTTATAATTTTATTTGTTTTGTCTTTTTATAGTGCTTTTTCGTTTAACAGGATTTGTTTCATTAATTTTATTACCCAAGAATTCAGCAACTTCATTTTTTAGATCAAATGTTTTTTGTAATTCATTAGGAACAACATCAAGAGATAATTGATTTTTAAAATATACTTTTATAGCTTCAAACCTTTCAGGAAGAGTTCTTGGCTTAGTGTATTGGTAATCTAACCATTCATCTTGAGATTGAATCTGAAGTTCATCAGAGATGAATTCAGGTTCTTCTGGATAATCCTTTTCATAATCAGGATATTCCCAAGGTGCTTGCATTTCAGGAGCAGGATATATGTATTTATCAGAGTTTCCATATTCATAATTTTCTAAAACATCGAAATATTCAACCTCTAAGATATGTTCTAGTATTTTCTTTTTTATTTCTTCTGCTTTTGGGATGTATTCTATTAAAGATTCTAATGCGTTTTTTTCTTCTTCGTAATAAATTTCATCTTTTTTATCAAGGTTATTAATTTCTGTTTTTATTTCTTCAATAGTGTATTGTTCACCTTTTGGCTCAAAATTTATAAAACTAATATAATCTCTTTTCTCATCATCTAATTTTTTAAGTTCTTCAAATAATGGATTAACAATTTTACTTATTTTTTCTTTAGCTTCTTTTTTTTGCTTTTGTTCTAGTAATTCTTGTTTATTTTTTTCAGCCTTTTCAATATCAGCAATTCTCTTTTCGACATCGTATAAAAAAGCTTGTTCATCTTCATGTGTTTCAAGTTTTAAAAACTCTTCAAAAAACTCTTTTTCATTATCATTAATAAATAAGGCTTCATTTGAAATATTTCTTGGTTTTTGATCTTCTCTATTAGGTGTAGTTAAGCCATAATCATCCTCTCGATTAAAATGATCTGAGTGGTGACAACCAATCCCTTTCTCTGTTGCAGATTTAATTAATAGCTCTTTAAAATTTTTAATATCACTATTAAAGTTTTTAAGTTCTAATATATTATTTGGATATTTACAAGATTCATTGTTTTCAAATATAGCAATATTAAGAGTATTACTATTTGTTTTGTTTTCCATTTCAACCCACTCATCTTCCATAGCTGCATATTTATCAGTAACTTCTGAATCTTGGAATATAACTTCATAATTGGTATTGTTTATTTCAATTATAAATTTATGTTCTATGCGGGTGCTATAAACAGAATCTACGGCTGTTTCTTGAGAAAATCCATTAGATTTTTCATAATTATAACTTTTTATTTTAATACTATTGTCATTATCTAAATATTCATCTTTCTTTATCATTTATATTCCTCTGTTTTATATACATTATAACATAAAAAAATATAAAATATTTATCTTGATAAATTTCTTTTGTTAAAATCATTTTCTGAATAACCATTGTTGAAAGATATTTTATTCATTAATAAAATTGTAGATTTATTGTTATTATTATTTTTCATTACAGATTTACCTGCTCTCCAAAATTTCCCTTCATATAAATTTAAATCTGATACTGTTAATGTTTTTAATAAAGCATTTTTAACGTCATAAAATTCAGTTTTTAAAACGACATATCTTTCTTTATCAATCCAAGTAACTCTCTTGCTATAACCAGAATATTCATCTTTTGGATATTGTTCTACAACAAATGTATCTATTCCATCTATTTTTTCTTCTCTTAAATATTTATAATCAAATTTTTCAACTTCAAATACAGACATATCTTCGTATGAGAACTCACTACCCATGAAAGGTCCTGATTTGTTTTGTGATGATATTCTTTTTGTTCTTTTCAGTGCAGGAAGATAAATCCATTGTTCATCTGGTTCAAATACATGAGAATATGTTAAAAAGCCTGTTCCTTTAATATCTTTTGGTGTTAGGAATTTAATTAAAGATTTGTCACCACCTTCAACTACTTCAAGTGTTTTTATTTCCATATTTCTTTCTGTTTCTCTATCACCTAATTTTAAAACCATTGTCGTATCAGAATACATATCATTCCAGCCTGAATCTCTTTCTTTTAACTCAGTCATAATTTCCAAACCTTTTTCTTCTGGTGTGATTGCAAAAGTATTTAAAGATATTGTTGAAAATAGTAAAAATGCTAAAGTTTTTGATAATTTCATAATTAACTCCTAAATTTAATTTTATAATATATGCTCAACTTGTGTACAATCCTATCAAAGAGAAAAATAAATACAATTATTAAAACATTAAAAATTGTTTATTTTTTTAAAAATAATGAATATGCTTCTTTTTGTATATAAGTAGACTCTTTTATTATTGAAATCCAATGATTAGGTATTTGATCATAACCATAATAAGCCCCTGCAAGTTGCCCACAAACCGCGCCTATGGTATCAGCATCACCACAAAGGTTAACTGCAAGTGTTAATGCTTCTTTAAAGTTATTTGAATAATATAAGCACCACAAAGCGCTTCTTAATGTATCAATAACATATCCAGTATTGGGTAGTTCTTCATATTTTAATTTTAACCAAGAATCTCCATTTAACAATTGGATAACTTTTTGTTCTTTTAAATTTAAAATACTTTCTAAATTCGAATTAAATATTAATTCTTTTTTTGATTCATTATTAATATTGTTAATAAACAAATTTAATATAGCTCCAAGCAACATACAAGATTCAATGCATTCTGGACTTCCATGTGTTGTTAAAGAGCTTTCCGCTGAATATTGTATTGTTTTATTAATATTTTGATAAAAATAAATCGGAATAGGAGCAAGTCTCATAATTGAACCATTACCAGAATGATGTATTTCTTTAGATCCTGCTTTTGGATTTTTTAGATGCAAATATTGTTTGATTGCATTAGATGTGGTTACACCTATATCAAAACAACGTCCATTTGAAGATAAATAGCCATGTCTCATCCATTTTACATAGTTATCCATTTGTCCTTTTAAAGAAAATCCATCTTCTTGTAGGCTTTTTGATATACAAAGTGCCATTGAAGTATCATCAGTCCACTCACCCGCTTTTAATTTGAATACACCACCACCTATAATATCAGTATGATGTTCTTGAGAACCACGTTCTGTGACTTCTCCCCGCCCGAATTGGGCGAGGCTTTCTTGCTCATTTTTGGTAAATTCAAGAGTTGTTCCTAATGCATCACCGCAAGCTAAACCTAATAAGCAAGCAATACTATTTTTTAATTGAATATTTGATTCTTCTTTAATAGAAATAAAAAGATCAACTTCTGTATTTAAATTATTTAAAAAACTTTTTAAATCTTTATTGTAGTTTTCATAATTTATTTTATTAAATAATTTAAGAAGTTTATGATCTTTAATAGAAATAATAGTTAAATGTTGAATAATTTCCTCTTGTTTTAAAGAAATATTATTATCTTTCATTTTTAATAATATTTCATAAAAGTCTTTATATAAATTATTTCTACTTTTATTCAAAAAAGATACTTTTTTAATAAATTTATTTGATTTTAAAAGTTTTTTGTATTTTTCTTTATGTTTGTTTTCTATTTTATTAATAATATTCAATATTCAATTCCTTTTAAAATTGTTGTATTTTATTAGAAAGGTATAAATCCTCACCTGAAGTGTAAATCATATTTTCATTAATTCTAGGTTCTGCTTCTAAATAATCTTTAAATTTTAACGTATTAATATTTTGTAATTTAAAATCTTTTAAATAATAAAATTGTCCTGCCTGTATATTATTTAATTTTTCTTTAAATTTAATATTTTCAACAAATTTGTTATTTAAATTTATTTGTGAATGAGCCATAAAAAAATGTTTATGAGAATCTTTTAAAATTTGAAAATTATTTTCAAAATTATGCATATTAAACATACCATAAGTTGAATTAATAAAAAAATAGCCTTTTTCGTTTACTGTTTTCATGATTTTGCTATATTCTTGAAAATGTTTATCTTGAAAATCTGAAAGATTATCAACGAAAATAGGTATTTCTTTACCTTCATTAATAGGAAGGCTTTTTAAATAATTAAAAAATTGAGAAATTATAAATTCTTTATATTCTAATCGAGTTTTTTCTAAGCAAGGCATTAAAAATATTTTATGCTTGTTTAATAAATTTTTTTGAAAATGATCGTTGAAATTTATTTGATTAAAAATATTAACTTTGTTGTTTAATGTTGGATTAAATACAACAAGATCTTTGTGATTAAAATTTGTTAAATAATTATTTAATACTCTTTGTATTTTTATTGGAACACTTTGATAGCTTACAAGATCAACAAAAACAGAATTTTTATCAATTAAATTGTTTTTTACCATATATAAGAAAAATTGAAGTAAAATTTCAAGTCTTGCGGAACCGTCACCCCCTCCAAGAATAATATTTTCACCTTTTTCTTTATACATAAAAAAATTATTAAATAGTTTTTTATTTGTTTTTAATTCTATTTTCATAATGATATTTCTCTTTTCAAGTTATCTAAAAAAGATAACATAAATTGTTCTCTTTCTAATGCAATATTAATACCTTCTTTTGTATTCATTTTTTCTTTTAATTTTAAAAGTTTGGTATAAAAATGATCTACCGCAAATTCTGTTTCGTTTGGTTCTCTATTTATGCAAAAGGGATCTTCATAACTATATAATTCTTTATTTTTTGAAGCACTATAAGCTATACAACGAGCAACGCCAATCGCTCCTATTGCGTCAAGTCTATCAGCATCTTGCAGTATTTTTGCAGATAGTGTTTTAGTTTCGATATTTGCCGAATAACTATGAGCGTGAATAGCATGATGTATTTCTTCAAAAAATTTATCTGGATAGTTTAATTTATTTAATACTTCAATTGCTTTATCAGCACTAAATAAAGAACCTTTATCTCTATCAGGCGAATCTTTTGGTACATTAATGCAATCATGAAGCCATGCTGCTGGAACAATAACGTTTAAATCACCATTTTCTTTTTTAGCTATTCTTTTAGCTGTATTAACTACTCGCTCAATATGTTTAATATCATGAGCAGGATCAAAATTCATATTTTCAAGTATAATTTTTCTTAAATTATTTTCTAAATTTTCCAAGTTATTAATCTCTTTTTTTCCAATAATAATCGTGTAAAGAGTTTTCATCTTTAACATTTTTAACACCATCAATAATAGAATCAGCAGAAAAAACAATTCTATTTACACACTCTAAAACATGTTCTATTTTTTCTTCTTTATGTTCTACTAATAGATCAAGTGTATTTTTAAAAATTTCTTCATTTAAAATCATTAAATTCAAAATATAAAGAGATTTAAGAAAATTTTCATGAGAATTTGCTAATAAATTTTCAATACCCCCATCATGATATAAAATAAAATAATCACCATCTAATTCAGTTGAAGTAACGATAACTTCACTTTCTTGAAGTGGAGAAATAATTTGTACAGAATTAACAGGTAACATTTTATCTTCTAATGTTTTACCACAAAACCCTTCTATTAATCCATTTTCACTAAAAGGTTCTACATAATCTTCATGTTCGTAATCTTCTGAATCAATAAATGTATACAAGCTTAAAAAACCTTCAAAGTCTGCTAATACATCTTTTTCATTTAAATCTAAAAGTAAGTTTAAAAAGTTTTTTTGATTAATATTATCAGAGTATTGAATAACATCTTTCATTAATTCAATATCTTTTTCTTCTGGTTTTTTTAAGTATTTAAGAGATTCTTTTGCAAATTCTTCAATAGAAAGGTTATTTGCATTTTGTATTAGTTCTAAAATATGTGTGTTCATAATAATTCCTTGTAACAAAACAATAATAATAGTTTAAATTAAATAATTATAAAATCAAATAATTTAATAAATAAAAATGTACAATGAAAAACACATATCTACTTGATACTATATAGCTTTCTTAATTCAGAATATTTATTTAATACAAAGTTTTTACTTTGAGCTAAGAAAAATTCTGCATTTTTATGAATACCACGATAATTATTATACATATTAACAGGATTATTAGAAATATTTAGAATATAAGCTAATCTTGATGACAAAACAAAACCAGAATTTAAAGCTCTAAAATAAGGCACAGCCATAGCAGCGTCACCTGTTAAAAATAAATCATAACCATTATAGTCAATAGCAAAATCATTTGATGCATATACAGATAATTGTAGTTTGCTTAATTTTCCATTAACAAATAAAGAGTCAATATTTTGATTATGTTTTTGAGCATATAATATTAAGTCTTCTTTAATTGAATTAGGTAAACAATCTAAATCTTTAATAGGATTTTTGAATGTTGCTTCTGGCATATTGTCATAATCTTCTTTTGAAACAAACAATCTTAGATTAAAAGGATATTTATTATCAGATTTTTTACCAATATATTCAAAACCAAGGTTTGTAAATTCATTTAGATTTTTAGTTTTTAATTTTTTAATTTTATTTTCCGAAAATGATTTAAATTCTATAATATGTTGTAAATCATGTTTTTCTAAACCATTTAAAAATAGGTTTTCTCTTAATTTGCTTTTAGCACCATTAGCAATAATATATTTTGTATTTTTTCCATGTTTATTTAAAACTATATCAATATCATTAATTTCCTGATAAATTATTTTACAACCTAAGTTTAATGCAAAAGATTTAAGTTCTTTTTCAATAACCTTTGTAGATATATAACTTTTCTTTAATGGTGTTGAAGAAGTTTTAAATTTAGATTGGTTAAAAACATTTTTAAAAAAATCACTATCATAATGAGTTTTAATTTTAGAAGCCCCAAAAAACAAAGATGAATGTTGTATTTTTAAAACATGATCTCGTTTATATTCTTCGTATTTTTCATATAATGTCACCTGACAATCAGGTATTCTTTTTTTAAGTTGAATACCTGTCCACAAACCTACGGGACCTGCCCCTATTATAACAAATGATTTTTTCATATAATGATTACCAAGTAACGTAAAGAAGAACTTTATCCCAATCATTAAAATCAGGCTGTTCCTTTAGAATATGATCAGCAACAACTTTGCCAAGCATTCCTTCGCCTTCCCAATCGTTACCAGCTTCTTCTTTCCAAATTTCTAGATTTTCATAAGGATTATCACTATAAGCTCCCCAAAATTGAGTTAAAGGGTATCTTCCTTCTTTAACGAAAGGAATGGCGTGATGATTTGTAAGCTCTTCCCAAGCTTGTTCACCTTCTTCTGTATCTCTATCAATAAATTTAACTGGATTGATTTCAAAATATTTTATTTTTTTTAGCATGTTTTCTCCTAAAAATTTTTCTAATTATAAATCTATTAGAAAAAATAGTCAAATAATAAAGTTATTTATAAAAAAAATAAAAATAAATAACTTTATTTTTCAATAACATAAAAAAATATTCAAAAAAAAATAAAACCTTAATACTATCTTAAGGTTGAGATGTTTAAATGAGAACATAGGAGATAATATATGAAAAATAAAAAAATATTATTAATAGGTGGTAAAGGTGGTTTGGGTTCTGCTTTGCTTGAAGAATTGTCAAAAAACAATAAAGTAATTGTAGCAGGAAAATCTTGTAATGAAAACAATAATTTTGAAGGACAAATAACATATCATTATTTAAATTTATTAGATACAGATACAATTTTAAATTTTTTTGAAAAATTAGAATCTAATAATATTAAAGTTGATGTAGTAATATTTAATTCTTCTATAAATGAATTTAATAATTTAGAAAATCAAAGTATAGAAAGTGTACATAAAATTATAAAAATAAATCTTGAAGGTTGTATATTAATTAATAAACTTTCTTTAAATATATTAAAAGAAAATGGAAGAATATGTAATATAAGTTCTGTATTAGGTAGTGTTCCATTACCTTTTTATAGTGTTTATTCGTCAACGAAAGCAGCAATAAAGGCTTTTAGTCAATCTTTAAATAGAGAATTAATAGATACAAATAAGAAAATACTTTATTATCAACCAAGAGCAATAAATACAGAAATGAACAGTGAACAAATGAATGAATTTAATAAAATAATGGGTTCAAATTCTGATGAAGTTAAGAAAGTATCAAAGCAAATAATCAAATTTATAAATAAAGATAAAAATGGAATATTTAATTTTCAAGAAAAGTTTTTTTCTTTTATTAATTTAGCATTTCCTACACTAATAGATAACAATATTAAAAAGTTAATGCCTAAATTTAAAAAGTTATTTGAAGGTAAATGAAATGAATTTAAAAAATGATATAATAAATAATTTAAAAAATAATAAAGATAATTTTATATTTTATAAAAATGAAAAAATATATTTTAATGATTTATATTTGAAGATAAAAGAATTTCAAGAATTATTAAAAATAAATAATGTAAAAAATATAGCTATTTTATCTGATAATTCAATTGAATGGATAATTGCAGATTTAGCTGCTTTATTTAATAATACTTGCTCTATACCTCTTCCTTTATTTTTTAATAAAAAACAACATAATTCAATTATTTTAGATGCAAAAATAGATCATATATATGATGGAAAAAATTTAATAAAAACAGGAATAAATGAATTAAAACAGCCCTATTCTAAAATAACATATACTTCTGGAACTACCTCAGATCCTAAAGGTGTTTGTTTATCAAATGAAAATATAGAAAATACAATAAAAGCATTAATTGAAAGAATAGATTCAAGAAATGAAAGTCATTTAAATGTATTACCATTTTCAACCTTATTAGAAAATATTTGTGGAATTTATTTACCTATTTTAATGAAAAGTAATATATTTACATTTAATTTAATGGATCTTGGATTTAATGGTTATGGTGATTTTAATGTTGAAGAATTTAAATGTTTATTAGAAAAAATAAATAAAATATCAAAAATAGAAACAGCAATACTATTACCAGAAATATTAAGAAAAATATATTTAACTGAGAATTATGATTTTTTAAAATGTTTTAAATTTTTGACTGTTGGTGGTGGTAAAGTTAACCAAGACATATTATTAGAAATAAAAAATAAAAATATAAAAATTTTTGAGGGTTATGGATTATCAGAATGTTGTTCTGTTGTTGCTTTAAATAATAATGAATTTAATAAAAAAGGTTCGGTAGGTAAACCATTATCACATATTCAAGTTGAAATAATAGAAGGTGAAATAGTTGTTACTGGAAATAGTATGCAAGGTTATTTAAATAAAGAAGAAAAAGAAGAAAGAATATATACTGGTGATAATGGTTATATAGATGAAGATGGTTATTTATATGTATTAGGTAGAAAGAAAAATACAATAGTAACTGGTTATGGTAGAAATATAAATCCAGAATGGATTGAAGAAGAATTTAAAGAAATAAAAAATATAAAAAATTGTATTTTAATAGGTTCAGAAGAAAAACCTTTGACTCTATTAATAGACCTAATAACTAATGTAGATATAAGTAAAGAATTAGAAAAAATAAATCAAAAACTTCCAGACTATGCAAAAGTTAAATATATGGAATATAGAAATTTAGATAATTTAAAATTAAGTTCTGGTAAAATTAATAGGAGCTTATTATGATAAAGTCAATTGTATTCAAAAATAAAACATACACAATAACAAGATCTGTTTTAACAGCAGAAATTAAAGATTTTATAAAGAATGTATTCAAAACAAAATATAATGCAAATATAAATTATTTTGAAGAAAGCTTTTTAGTACTAAGGAATCAAGAAAATCAAATATTATCAGTATTAGGTCTTAGAGATTATACAAATAAAAATTTTCTAATAGAAAGTTATTTACAAAAAAACATACAAGAAATAATAGGAAAGAATATTGATCCTAAAAAAATATTAGAAATTGGAAACTTGTCCTCAATAGAACCAGAAGGATTTGGTTCTCTTTTAATATTTAATTCAATGGATTATATTTTAAATACTAATGCTGATTATGCATTTATTACAGCCACGAATAGAGTAAGAAATATATTAAAAAAATATAAAATTATATTTGAAGTAATATGCCCTGCAAATAAAAATAATTTAGAAAACTATGAGCAATGGGGAAATTATTATGAACAAGAAACAAACTTAATGAAAATAGATTTAATAAAAACAAGAGAAAATTTACAGGAGAAAGTATATGAATAATTATCAAAATTTATTAGAAGCAACAAAAGAAGGCAAAAATTACTTAATGAATTCCCCAATATTTGAAAACTTAAAAACAGGTGATTTAACAGTAGAACAATACAGTAACTTTTTAAAAGAAGCATTTCATCACGTAAAAGAAACTGTTCCTTTATTAATGGCAGTTGGTGCAATTTTACCATATGAAAAAGAAAAATATAGAGAAATAGTAATAGAGTATATTAATGAAGAATATGGTCATCATAATTGGATATTAAATGATATTGAAAATACAGGTGTATTAAATAAAAAAGAAGTAGAATATTCTTTACCATTGCCTGAAACACAAGCAATGATAAGTTATGTAAGAGATGAAATTAGAAAAAATCCAATGTCTTTTTTTGGAATGGTTTTAGTATTGGAAGGAACAAGTGTTGAAGTAGCCACTCAATCTGGAGAATTAATTATGCAACATTTAGGATTAAGTAAAAAATCTTTTTCATATTTATTTTCTCATGGTAGTTTAGATCAAGAACATATTGTATTTTTTGAAAATTTAATTAATGGAATTGAAGATGAAAAAGATATGGAAGATATTATAAGAGTTGCTAATTATGTTTATATTTATTATTCAAATATACTAAGAAAGGTTTTTGAGTAATAAATAAAATCTTTACTTTTATAAAGAATATTGTTAAAATACACTCCTACTCAGGAGTGTATTATGACAGAACAGCAAATAAAAGATAAAGTAAAAGAAATTATAGCAAGAGTATTAAATTGTAAAGTGGAAGAAATTGTAGAACAAGGACATATAATAAAAAAACTTGGTGCTGATTCTTTGGATATTGTTGATATTATTGTTACAATAGAAAAAGAATTCCAAACCGAACTACCTTGCTATGAAGAGTTAGAAAAGGTTGCTTCTGTAAATAGAATGGTTAATTATCTTTTAAAACAAGAATTAGATTGGAAAGAAATCGAAGAAATTAAAAAAGAAGCTGCTTAGAAAAGCGCTTCTTTTATAAAATTAAAAAATGGTTTATAATTAATTAAATCAACAAAATGTCCTGAAATATTTCCAAATTTGTTTACCTCATTTTTAAAAGCATTTGCATTGTTTTGTATATATGACATAACGCCTACAATGTATTGAGTATCACTTTCTTCATCATTATAAATCACCGCGCCCCCACTATCACCTTGATAAGTTAAAGAGCCTACTTCACCAAAGCCATTTTTGTTACCTAATTTAACATATTTTGGATTATCATAAGTTAGTTCTTTTCCATAATTACCTAAATAATCCATACTATATCCAGCATAAAAAAACATTTCAAAACCTATTCATTTTGATTTTTTATTTTACAACACTTATTTTTTAATTACTATCTTTCGTGTTTGAAGGCTTACTGGTGAGCCTATGAAGTTAAAGCCTTCTTGTAAAATCTTGAAGGTGCTTTAAATTCACTTGACAACCAACGATATAATTCTTTATAAAAATTGGTTGTCTTTGCTTTTTTATTAACGTCTTGTTTCTTATATATATCCACTGGTATCGTTAGACTACAAGACTTATCTTTATAGATAAATTCTATCTTTGGTGCTTCATAATATTCTTCTAATTTATAATATCTTCTTGCTATTACATATGCCGCTGCTTGGTGTACACTTATTCCATATTTCTTAGTATATAACGTTTTTCCAAGCATTGAAGTGTATGCTGCATCAACGGTTTTGGATACTACACCTTGCAGTAAGCAATTTATTCGTATCCTTTCTTTTATTTTTGCATACGCTAAACTATGTAACATTCTATTATATTTTTTGTCTATCTTCTTTAATTGTTTCATTTTAGTTTTGAAAAAATCTAAATTTTCTATAACAAGATGCTTCTTTTTTTCTTTAGCATAGAGAACTATTTCTTTAATAGCTTTATTAATCATTTGTTCTCTATAACCACTTTTGTTATTACTTCCAAAATTAAATTTATAGACTTTTGAATGTAATAATTTACCTAAATGGTTAATTTCGGATAATGATATATTGTCATAATTAATATCAATACCAATCACACCTTTTCTATCTTCGGTTATGACTTGTTTTATTTTTCTTGGTATTGAGGCGTGAATACCCATTTTACCATTATAATGTTTTTTAATTAAGAATGAAACCGTATCACAATAGTAATCATCAATATTAGGTTTCTGTAATCCAGTTATAGATTTATTTTCTTTTTCTAATTTTTTCTTTAAATTATTATAATTATTTAAATCTTTAAAATAAGCTACATTATTATCGTGATTTTGTTTTAATATGTCATTTCCTCTTGGAAAATAAATATTTTTTAAAATATAAACACTTCCATATTTTTCACGTAATTGATAAGGCACATTAACGTGTAAATCAAAATAATGTTTATTTTTAATCGTTTTAGAAAACTTTAATTGAAATTGCTTATTACCATAGTTTTCACTTTTAGAACCACCACATTCAAATTCATTTCCACGGTTATGCCACTTTTCTTTCCAAATTTCAAAATTAATATTTTCTTTAAATTGTTCTTTGAATAATTTTTTACCGCCAAATACAATACCGTTATATATTTTATTATTAATTTCATATTGTAATGTTTCTATTTTTGAAGTTATTTTTTGTAAAACTTTATTTTTGTATTCTAAATTTTTGTAAGCTTCTTTTTCTGAATACTTTGATACTTTTGAATTGTGATATTTTTCTTGTGCTTTATCAAATTCATTTTGAAGTTGTTCTAATTTAATCAGTTTAGATTCCAAATTATTTTGTTTACATTTAATTAAGGAATCACATTTAGCTTGAATAGATTTATCAATCGCTCTTGCATAACGCGCATCTAATATTAAATGTTCGACTTTATTTTCATCTTCATAAAATTGAGCTTTACGATAATCATCACAATCATCCTTGTCATATGTGCCTAATAAATTATGTTTTTTAAGATAAGCGAAGCGTTTAGTGGTATATTTAAGGATAAGATTCATACAATCTTGAATAAAAATATTATCATTATTATTTTGATAATAAGTTTTATAAGTAATATATTCTTTCTTTTTATTTTTACTCAAAATTAGCTCCAAAAGTTAAATAAATATTAACAAAAAACAAACCAAAAGTCAAGTATATCAATGTTTTGAAGTCTAATTAAGAGTTTTCTTATTTTTATGACTTCGTTTACCATAAAGTCTTGCAGAAAAAACGGTAATAATTTCACATAAATCTTCGGAGAATTCTTGTTCACACGTTTTATTAATATCATTATTTAAAATAACAATTTTAATATTAAAGATATGACATAATTTAAAGATAATATCATTACCAAAGCGTAATAATCTATCTTTATAAGTTAAGATTAACGTTGATATAGATTGAGAAATAATTAATTCTATAAGTATATTTAAGCCTTTCTTTTTAAAATTTAAACCACTTCCTAAATCACTAATAATTTTATAATTATTAATATTATTATTAATGCAATAATTTTTTAGCGTATTTTTTTGATTTTCGAGGTCATTTTTTTTGTTTATAAGTAGAGACTCTTGCGTAAGCGATGGTGGTTTTCTTATTATGATTATTAGAAATCTTATCAATATCAGCTTTCAAATAACGTCTATGATTTCCAAAAGTACGAAAACAAGCATTAAGCTTACCTAATTTTTCCCAACGATACATAGTGGAAAGAGAAATGCCTAAAATTTTAGCAGCTTGACCAATAGAGAGATAAGTTTTCATAAATAGATACCTTTTGTAATGAGTTGACTATTAATAAGGTATCAAAGAATAAAAATAAATGAATAGGTTTTTAGTTAACTGTTAAAACCACCTACTAAAAAGTTATCACTTTGAATATCAATATTATCTTGTATTATAAGTGGCTTAATATCTTCATATTTAACTTTTTGAGTTAATTCAATAAATGCAATATCAGCTTTCTTATTCTTATAAAAAAGTTTTCCCTTTCTAAATATTTTTTCATTATCATTATTGTAACTTGTCCAAGTATAAGTATTAATAGTATCAAAAATACAATGTTCTGCGGTAATAATCACATCACTATCACCCCCTTTTTCAGTAGCTATTAAATTAGCACCACATTCAATGTTTTTATATTGTCTACTACGAAATTTTTCATGTTCATCAACATAACCAAGAGAGCCAATAGCATTTAAATATTCAGGTAATAAGGGGGTTTTAATTTCTCGATGATCTTTTTCATGTCTACGATTAATTCGCGGAATATCAGCATAAGAACAAAGGGTTATCAATGAGAATATAAAGAGTAAAAGGTATTTTAAATAGTTCATGTTTTCATTTTTGTTTAAAGGTAATTATACCATAAAAATAAAAGTTGACAATATTATATACTATTTATAATACTTTTCTTATTATAGTTGTAGTTAAACAAAGCTGCTGATAAATTTATTATTATCTCTTCAATATGCTTATCTTTAAATGAAACTTCAATTTCATTTAAATTCTTAAAAATAAAAGTTATTTTATCAGACTCCGTTGATTTTATTTTCAAAAGTTCTTTTAAATCAATAGATAAGAATTGAGGTTCGATATAATCTCCCATACAAGATATAATTTTTAATGTATTATTAGAAACTTGATAAGCAAAAAAAAGATATTCGTATTTATCTTTATCTTTTTCTTTATATTTTTCAATAATAACGTTAATATTTTTAAATAAACTTTTAACTTTTTCTAATTCTACCATATTTTATATCTCTTATAAATCTAAAATAGCACCATTAAAACTATGTTTAACAATTAAATCAGTACAAGCATTGACAACTTTAATAGAAACTTCTGTACTGTATACTTCTATATATTCTTCATGATGATTTAAAACTTGAAAAAAAACATGATTGTATTTATAAGAAGTTCTATATATTTTAATGATAGAATCAATTGGAAATTTAAAAAATTTTATACTACCTGAGAATTTTTGATAAATAAAGAGTTGATTTTTCTTTACAGTAATAGCAACAACATTATCATTATCTTGTTCATAAATTATTTGAAAATTTTTTAATATATCATTCATTTTAAAGTGCTCTTATATTGGAATTATATTTATCTTTATGTTTAGATATTACACTTGTTAAAGTTAAAATAATTTCTTTTTCATAATCTTCTTCTATAAATACAAAAAAACTGTCTTCTCTATTATTTAAATAAAAATCAATATAACAAGAATTTTTTCTATATTCAGTACATATATTAATAATATCTTTTATATCAAAAGATAAAAATTCATTTTTTTCGTTTATAGAAGAAGTAAAAATTTGAAGTTTATTATCATTAATACAATAACCAAAATAAAAAATATTATTGTGAACAATAACATTAAAATTTTTAATTAATTTTAATTCTTTTGCACTTAAAAATTTATTACTATTTCTATTATTATAATTACTTGAACTATAATCTTCTTCATCAAAAGCATCATATAATTTTAACATATTAAACCTCTTTAATCATTTTATTATTAACAGTCTTATTTTTTAGTTCTTGTATATCTTCAGTAATGGCATTTATAATATCTCTAGAATAACTGACACTTGGTGTGACAATACTAAGAGATTCATTCATATCTTTAAGTATAAAAAAAACTTGTTCTAAATGTCCCTTTGTTGTTATAGCAACTAAATCTTCAATACTAATAAAGAATGTTGATAAATATTGATGATACTTAGCATAAACATATAATTTCTTTTTTTCTATGTAATAACCGATAAAGCTATTTTTTTTATCGTATATTGTATTGTATTTTTCTTTAATAAATTCCATAATAATCCTATAAACTTTGAATGTTTGTTTTTTTATTTTTAAAATCAGAAACAGCTTTTAATAAATTGATAACAATTAATTTGCCATAATTTTCTTTATCACTATTAAAAAAAAGATGTCCTGCTCTATTTTTTATAGAAACTTGAACTTTAAGATCCTCTTTATTATAAGCAATATTAATAATATCAAAAATATTAAAAGAAAAAAATTCTATATCAGTTGAATTATTGATAATAAAATCTATATAATTGTTTTGAATGGAATAAGAAAAGAAAAAATCTTCTTCATTAATAATAACATTATGTTTATTATCATAAAAGTCATTTAAAGTTGTTGAAATTATTTGCGTATTATTAGAATTACTCATACTATTCCTTAAAATTTATTGGATTATAGCAAAATAAAATAAAAAAATCAATTGAAAAATAAAATTCTATTTGGTATTATATAGGCATATAAATTAATAGGAAAAAATATGTCATATAGAGTAAGGCTTGGAAAGTTCCCAAAAAAGCATCATGAAAAATATAAAAATTTAACAACAGATCAAATTGAAGAAAAATATGGTGAAGACGATGGTTCTGAGTGTTTGTATTTTAATTATGGTTCACCAGAAGAATTTACTGAAATAGAATATATACCAGGCTATCTTTATAATGGCAAAGAAAAATGGTTGGATTTTTATGATTTTAAAATGAATAATTTAGAATACGAATTTTTTATTATTACAAAAGAGTCTTTAAAGGAAATTATTGAGCAATTATCTAAAGAGGTTTATAATCTTTATAATGAAGTGTATGAAGAGTTTGAAAGTGATGATGGTCAAAGTAGAGCATTAAATATTATTTATTCAAAAAAATGTGACTGGACAACTGACTTCTTTAATCACTTAGATTACAGAGAAGATAGTTTGCTTGTATCAAGAGCAGAATCGCTTGAATATGTGGTTTTAAATTTAGTTAATATATATAAGTTGTTTAATTGGGAAGATGATTATTTAATATTTAGTGGTTGGTGAGTAGTAGATTATACAAGATCTACTACTGTTCCTTCAAGTACGTAAAGTAATTTTTCATTTTCTAAAACAACAATATTAGCTTTTTTAGTTTTATTTAATATTTCTAAAACTTTATTATTAAAATTAGATATACAAATATTAAATTTTAAATTACTAGTTTGTGTTTTATTATTTTGCTCATCATAAATGATTTTTTTCAAAGAGAAAATAACACCAGAAACATCTTCTGGTGATTTTATTAAATCTCTTTTATCTAAAAAAATTCTTAAATCTTGATTAGATAATGTAACTGCATAATCTTCACATTGCATTAACTTCATGTATTACCTCTTAATTAATTTTTCTTTATTATTAAAATTTTATCATAAAAAAAAAAACGAACCAGATTAAAAATAAAAATATTCATATTCTTATTTCTTCTATATTTTGTTTTTTTACTTTGTTATCAATAAAATTTAAATTTTCTTCTAATTTATTCTCTTTTTCTTTAAAATCTCGAATTAAATCAGTTATTTCTAATTGTTCATCAATTGTTAATGGTTTTATTAACTCTTCTACTGTGTTTCTATCTATTTTACTTAGTTGTTTATTGTTACTATTTTTAATTATATGTTTTATTATTTCAATATAATTAACAGAGCTATTATCCATTGCTCTTCTATAAAAACTTAATTGTGTTTCAAATCGTCTTTTTTTATTTTCTTTTAAGTAACTGTTGATTTTTTCTTCTTGTATTTTGTATTCTATTTTTGTTATATTTTTATTGAAAAAGTTATTTATTTTTTTATTAATTAAATAATTAGTAAATAGTCTTCCTTTAATAAATTTAAAAGCATAAGTTTTTTTTAATAAATTAAATGTAATAGCTTCTTTAATAGAGTGATATATAATAAAAGATAATACTAAAAATACAAAACTGAAATTAATAATTATTAAACTAAATGAAAAAGAAAAAAAATAAGAAATAAAAAGAAAACTAAAAAAATAAGTAAACATTTTTTTTGAATCTGTATATTTATTATTCTTTTTTAAATAGACCGAATCTATATGTGATTTTTTGTTATAAGTTTTGCGAAATTTTTTAATGTCTTTAAAAAAATATGTAAATTCCATTTTATTCTTCTTTTTAGTTATAAGAACAAATTTAACATGATCAGAGATTAAGTCAATTTAAAAATTTATGTTAAAATAAAAAATAAAAGGTTTATTATGTCAATTCAAAAATATTTAAAAGATAAATTAGAAAATAAAGGACAATATACTTCTTTATATCATGGTATTAAATTAGAAGTTGCTGCTCAAATTATTGATGATGATAAAATGGAAGCTCGAACAACACAACGCTATTGGTCAGACGGAAAGAAAAGGAAGGATAATGATCCTGATTATGAAACTAGTAAGTGGATGAAAGGCTGGTCAATGACTAGATCTTTTGATTATGCATTTTTGTGGTCAGGCTTGGTATTAGAATTTGATAAATCCGATTTACAAAAAGAGTTTAAAGTAGAGCCTATAAGTTGGAATTATACAATTGGAAGAATGAATCCTGCTGATATAGATCATAAAAAAGAAAGAGAAGAATTTATAGTTGCTTCTCGAACTGGAAAAAGTACAAAAGATTATGAAAGAGTTGCAGAAGAAATACAAGAAGCTGCTTATCAAGAATATGAAAAAACAAAAGATATAGATAAATTAAGAGAGTTAGGAGAAGTAAGTTTTATTGATTTATTAAAAAAACCTGAAGGTAAGCCATTATTAAATGTAAACAATAAAGTAAAATCAATTTATATATCAAATGCACTTGTTGAAATATATGGTTTAGAAAATGAAAAAATTCAAAAAGTATTAAATCATCCTAAATTTAAAGGTATCTTAAAAGAAGAAGAGTTCGAATTAAAAGTCGAAGCCGAAAGAGACGTTAAAAGAAAATTAAATTATCAAAGAAAATTAAAAAATAATTAAAAATTATTTATTTTTTCATAATTTTTAATTATATCGTAAAAATCATCTTCCAATAATAATTTATTATAAATAGTAAAATCCATTTTAAGATTATTAATAACATTTTTCTTTAATAATAATTTTTTAACTATATCTTTAGGACAACCAAATCCTCCAATTAGGCTATTTAATATTTTATTATATTCAATAGAAAAATCCAAATCATTTCTTAAATCAATAATATCAGATAAGATATCGAATTGTCTTGATTGAGAGCAAGAATGTATAATGGAATAATCAATTAAATATTCAGATTTCATATTTTTGTGGAGGTATAAAGTATTAAAAATATGTTTATTTTGCTCTGATTTATTCTCAATATATTTTCTTAATGCTGATTTTATAAAATAAGGTTTTTCAAAAGGATTAATGTTTTCTTTTTTAATAAGCTGATTAAAAATATGAACTCTTAAAGGATTGTTCTCTTCACTAATAATATAACCAAGAATTTCATTAGAGTTATATGAAAAATCAAAGTAATCTGAATTTAAAATAACATCAATAAAATCTTTTTTATCAATATCAGAAATCAAAAATAATTTTGGTATAAAAAAACTATCATAATTAAATTCTATTTCATTTTTTTTTGCATTCTCTAATAAAGTTAATAATTTTTCTTTATTAAATTTTTCTTGATTGCTTAATAGTGCTAATTCTTTGACGATATTCATATAATTCTCTTTTAATTTCGATAATAATAACAAAAAAAAATAATTGCGTCAATTGAAAAAAAAATAAAAAAATGCTATTATTTTTTTAAATTGGAGAATAAATATAATGAAAATGTTAATACCTGTATGTGGCGATGTGATTAAAATAGCAAAAGACGTTGATGTTGAATTAAAAAATATCGCTCAAAATACAAATTTCCTTGAAAAGTACGATGAAAAATTAAAAAACGTAAAACAAATAAGTAAAAAGAAGCATTTTATAACTTTGAAAAAGGGAACATTATTAACAATAGATAGAGTTTATATAAGACAAGGTGATAGTGCCGAATACAATAGTATTACTTTTAAAATAAATAAAGATAAGAATTTGCCTAATGGTCGTTTCTTTTTACCTGTATCTGTTGTTAATAGTCTTGATATTGAATTTTTAGGTCAAGAAGCTGAAAAAAGTATAGCTTTATCAAAATGGTTATTGAAAAATTATAAAGAGCTTGATTCAAATTCAATTATAAAAGAAAAAATAGATTCAAAATTAAAATTCAGTATGAATATTGATTTAGTAAAAAGTTATGAATTATTAAATAATGAAATAGATAAAATTTTAAGTAAAAATGGTGACGATTTAGAATCTTTATATAAAAAATGTTATAAAAAAGCTGACGGTGAAGAAAAAGCAATTTTAAAAGAATGGTATACATCACTACCAGAGTTAAGAAAATCAATTATTAAATTAAATAATATAGAATATGCAAGTTTTAATTTTTTAGAAGTTGATGAAAGTATATTAAAAGAAAATAATTTTATAAAATATGAAATATTAGAAAATAATATACTAAATTTATTATCTAATTTTATTAATAATGTTTCATGGATGAATAATTTTGAATATAGAGATTTTGGATATGATTTTATTTTAAGATTTTCAAGAAATAATAGAATTTCTACATTTGAGAATATTTTCAATTATAATTTAGATGAGTTATATAGTAATTATAATATTTCATATGAAACTCGAAATATATTAAGAAAAAATTTAATAGAATATAAAAAAATAAGTGATATGACTTTTTTAAATCCAAATAAAATAGATTGGATGAATGAAATGCTAATCTACAAGATTAATGATAAAGTTGTTTCTTTGAAAGAATTAAGAAAGGAATTAACTAAGGCAAAAAAATAATTTTCTTTTAAATTAAAATCCATGATAAAATATAATTAAATAATTGGAATTTTTGTAATGGAAAATATAAACGAATTTTTAGTAAAAAAACAAAAAGAAAAAGAAAATAAAATTTCTTTATCAGAAATAAAAAAATCATTAGATATAGCATTAGGAAAATCAATAAATTCTATCTCAAGTTTCAAAAAGGGTAGACTTGATCAAATGGATATTGATTATTCATTAAAAGATCATCATAATTTAGGTCATGCAACAAGAAATAAGTCACTTTTAGCGGCTGGATTTGGTTCTATTTTGTATACGTTAAATATGGTAGGTTTTAAAGCTGAATCATTTGTTAATTTTTCAAATGAAAATGTAGTTTCTATGATAGATAAATTTAAAGAACAAAATATAGCAGAGCAAGGTTTATTAGAAATAACTCAATTTATAGGTAATAACATTATTAATAATCCAGACTTATTACCAATTGCTGTGAACATGACTATAGCTGCTGGTATTTTTGCTAATGGTTTATATCATAAGAATTCTCTTAAACGTTCTAATTATATAGAAGAAATCTGTAAATATGCAGATGAAAGAACAAATTCAAACAGTAGAATAACTAATGCAAAAAAAGTATTTTTAGAATTAGATTTCCATTATGAATATAAAAGAATGTTTTATAAAGCAGGTGAAAATACTGTACAGTTTTTAAAGGATATAAGTGCTCCTGTTTTGCAAGGTATTAAAAATAATATAACTCATCCTATTTTAAATCAAATAAAGTCTACTTTTGGTGAGTCATTATATAATAAAGTTGGTGAATCAGTTAGTAACATGACTCCTGAATTTATTAAAGATTTTTTTAACAAAGAGGATAAAATAACATCTAAGGATATGATATTATTAATGGATAGAAAAGTAAAAGAATCTAAAATAATGGAATCAACTAATAATCCAAAAGATTTAGATATGCAAAAAGAGATCTCAAGAATAGCCCAAGATGTTTATGAAACAATACAATTAGCCCAATTAAGAAAAACATTAATATTAGCAACTGCCGATTATGTTCAGTATCAAAAAAGAATAAAAGAAGAACAAGAAAATAATTCAGGTTTTTTAAGTAATAGAAAAATTAAAAAATTAAAAAAAGAATCCGAAAAAGCATTAGAACACATATATAAAATTGGAGAACTTGCCGAATATGACGCAAAGAAAAATCGTATATCAAGATTTTCAATATTATCAAGTGTTGCCATGATTGTATTAGAAGATTTAGATAATTTTAATGCAACTGATTATAAAAAAGATTTAAAAAAAATAGCTCTTTCTATTGGTTATACACTAAGAAAAGAAGAAGCAAAGTTTAAATCAATATTAGGTGATAATGAATATTATGCCCAAGATTTAGAAAAAGCATTAATGCCTAAATCTAAATCATTTGAACATTTATTCAAAAATAAAGTTGATGAATTTATCAAAATACAAGAACAAGAACTTGAAAACAAAAGAAAAGATAGCTTAAAAAGAGTTATGGATAAAAAATAGTATAAAGATATTCTTTATGATATAATAAAACTATGAGTAAAAGATAATTAAAAAGGTAAAGTATGAAAGGATATGAGTTTAAAGAATCAGATATATTAAATATTAGAGTAGATAAGTCTTTTGAGAATATTGAAGATTTAGAAAATAATAAAAATCTTGTTGATTTTGAGCTAACTCTTGAATTAGATTTAGAAAATTTTAATGAATATATATCTAATAATGAAGTTTTAGAAGAAGAAATAGATACTTTATATTTATTTGATGAAATAGAAAAAAGTATGGAAAATGTATTTATGCAAAATCATACTTTAAATTTAAAAGTAAATAAAAAAATTGAAGGTGAAGTTTCAAGAGAAGTTATAATGGAAATCATAGAAGAAATAAATGAGTTAATGCAGGAAAATTTTGATCAAAAATTAGGAAGTGATCTTAAATTATATATAAATAGAAAAGAAGAAGAAGCTCATTATGAAAAATTAATTGATTTTGAGAATATAATAGCAAAAAGAGTAAGAGATAGATTTAAACAAGATTTTAAAGAAATGCCTTATATATTCTATTCACATACAGAAATGCCATTCCATTTTGATACAAGAGTTAAAGTAAAAAATTCAGATGGAAGTATAGCTACAACAAATGGTAATTTTGGATTAGGAAGAATAAAAAGTGAAAAACAAAAAGAAGAATTAATTAAAAAATTGGAAGGCTCTGAGTTTGTTACAAACTGTTATTTTAATGGTACTCATAAAGATGTTATAAATATTGAAGTTACTGAATCTGCAAAGCAAATATTTAATCAAGTTGCCAAAGAAGAAACTGAAAAATTTTATAAAGAACCTGCATTTCCAAATGTTGAAGTTAGAAAATATGATCAGTTTATAGAAAAAAATAGTAATCTTAAAGGTGGCGCAATGGACGTTTACTTTAATGAATATAAAAGAGAAGTAGTTGTTGTAGAAGGTAAAAACTCTAGAACAGTTGGTTTAAATGAAGAAACTGCTGATAAGACTCTTAAAGAAGCAGTAGATATTGTTGATAGACATTTACAAGAAAAAATAAAACAAGAAAAAATAAAAAGTTTATCTGCAAAAAGAATGAAAAGATAATTTGACTAAAAAAATATTTCAAGTAAATTATACCTTGTATTTTTAAGGTATTTTTTTATGTTTTATGAAGATGATTTAATAAAGAGTATTGAAAACAATGATTTTAGTAAATTTCAAAATTTAATTGAAGAAAAAAATGTTAATCCATTTTGTTTTGGAATGGATGCAATTCAATTATGTGTTGAAAATAATAGAAAAAATTTTATAGAATTTGCATTAAAATTTAAAGATAAATATAATTTTAATCCAACAAAATTTATAGAAAAAGTAAATAAACCACAGTACAATAATATTTTAATGAATATATTAAAAAAATATCAAGAAGAAATAGATTTTGCATATAATTCAGAAATAATAATAAAAAATATAATAATGAATAAAAATGAAGAATTGTTATTATATTTAATAAAAAAAACTACAGCTTATCCATTTATAAATGAAGATGGTGTGGTTGTAAAATTTATAATTGAAAATGATATGAATGAAGCTTTAAATCTAATAATAAAAGATATTAATAGAAGTGATCAATTAATATCAGCAGCAGTAAGTGGGTATTCATATAAAAATTATAAATTATTAAAAGAAAATTTTCATTTTAAAATAGATTATAATAAGCTATTAAATGCATATATGTATTCAACGTTAAGAGAAACAGAAGATTCTTTAAAAATAATTAATGATATTATACCAAATATATCAAATATTGAAGTAATAGAACAATTAAAAAAAAGAAGATTATATTTTTATTATGATAAGAATTCAAAAGAAATAAGTGAAAAGCAAGAAGCATTTAAATTATTAATTGATCATTCATTAAAAGACGAAGAAAGTTATATTCATTTAAATAATTTATTTTATAATCAAGTGAAGAATAATTATAAAAATAATATAAAATACTTACTAACAAAATCAGATTTATTAATTGAAGAAATGAAAAAAATAACGTGGAAAGATAACATTAAAGTTTTATTCGGAAAAAAAGAAAAATTAGAATATTTTTACACATATGAGGATTTATATTATTTTTTAAAAGAAGAAAATAAGCTTGAAGATTCGATATTTGAAATATTTAGAGATAAAAATTTTACTAAATTTGTAAAAATTAATAAAGTTTTAAATAATGTAGAAAGTAAAAAATTAAGAAATTTATTGCAAATATCTTCAAATATTAATAATTTTTAAGTTAATAAATTTGATAATGCTAAAATACATTTTTGAGCATCGTTTTTATTTGGTACTCCAAAAAATAAATTATTATGTTCTCTTTTTCTTTTAAATAGAATTTTAATATTATGTTTATTAGAAAAAAGACTTTTATTGCCAATATAAATATTATCTACATTGTCTTTTTCAAGAGAAAAATATTCAGTCGCAACATTGGAAGAAATAATGAATTTAATAATATTGGAATAACTTTGTTCGATAACACCTAAATAACAAGTTTCAGTATGAACAATAGTAGTATATTTATCAACAGCTTTTAATGCTTCTTGATTTAGAAATTTTTTATTTTGTTCTCTTTTAATAGGTTTAAGAAAACTTTTTTTAGATTTAGTTTTTTCTAAATTATTAATTAAAACTTCTGAATGTACTTGGCTCATTTTATATCTCTTTAAAATTTTGTTCATTATACAATAATTAAATTTAATAATCAATAGTTGACTTTTTTTTTCATAAAACTTATAATTAGCATAAATAAAAGGTATTATGAATGAGCTTTGACTATAAAGAATTTTTAGAAAATGTAAGTAAAGAGGCAGGTGTTTATCAAATGTTTGATAAAGACAATAACATTATTTATATAGGAAAAGCTAAAAATTTAAAAAATAGATTAACCTCTTACTTTAAAATAAAGCATACTAACAAAAAAACAATCAATCTGGTTTCTCAAATAAATAAAATTGAAGTAATAATAACGAACAATGAAGTAGAAGCCTTAATATTAGAAGCAAACCTTGTTAGAGAGCACTTGCCTAGATATAATGTATTATTAAGAGATGATAAAACATTTTCTTATATATTTATTAGTGATCATAAACATCCAAGAATAGCTTATCATCGTGGTGCTAAAAAGAAAAAAGGTAAATATTACGGACCTTATCCCTCTGCCCCCGCAGTAAAAGATAGTTTAAATATATTACAAAAATTATTTTCAGTAAGACAATGTGAAGATGGAGTCTATAATAATAGAAGTAGACCTTGTTTAATGCATCAAATTGGAAAATGTACAGCGCCCTGTGTTGCAGGTCATGTTACAGATGAAGAATATAATAAACAAGTTAAATATACAGAATTACTACTGGAAGGTAAAAATCAAGATATTCAAAATAACTTTATTGAAGAAATGCAAAAAGCAAGTGATTCATTAGATTTTGAAAAAGCTGCTGAATATAGAGATAAAATAAAAGCATTAAATGAAATATCAAATAAACAATCAGTATCTATTAACAAGGATAATAGTTTAGATGCTATTTCAATTAAATATGAATTAGGTGTTGCTGTTATTAATATTACTTATGTTAGAAATGGTAATGTAATAGGCAATAAAAGTTACTTTCCTAAAATCCCTGCAAATTCTGAATTGTTAGAAATTTATTATACTTTTTTAACACAATATTATTTAAATAATAGTAAAATAGAAATTCCTGAATATATTATTCTTGACAACAAACCAGAATTTACAGATATTTTAAAAGAAGCTATTTTTAAAGTACATGAAAAAAACACTAAAGTTTTAATTTCACCTAAAAAAGAAAACTTACGTTTTCTTGAAATGTCGAGAAAAAATGCTGAAAATTCTTTGTTAAATAAACTAAAAGATAAAACAACATTAAATCAGCGTTTTAAGGAACTTGAAAAAGTATTAAATACAGAAATAAATAGAATGGAATGTTTTGATATTAGTCATCATCAAGGAGAAGCTACAATAGGTTCTTGTGTTGTATTCGATAAAAATGGAGCAAAACGTCAAGATTATAGAAAATATAATATAGAAGGTGTAATAGGTGGTGATGATTATGGAGCAATGCGTCAAGCATTAACAAAAAGATATAAAAATCAAAAAAATGATGAAAAACGTCCTGATATTATATTTATAGACGGTGGTAAAGGACAAATAGGCGTTGCTAAAGAAGTGTTAAATGAATATACAGAGGATTGGAGTAAAAAACCAATATTAATAGGTATTTCAAAAGGTGTGACAAGAAAACACGGTGATGAAGTATTAATGTATGATAATTTAGAAGTATTAAAAATACCAAAAGAGTCACCTGCTTTACACTTAATATGGCAAATTAGAGATGAAAGCCATAATCATGCAATTACAGGATCACGAGCTAAATTTAGTAAACAAAAAATAAAAAGTACTCTTGAAGATATTGAAGGCATTGGTGCAAAGAAAAGAAAAGCATTAATTAATCATTTTGGTGGTTTACAAAATGTAAAATCAGCAAGTATAGAAGAATTAAAGAAAGTAAGTGGTATTAATCAAAATTTAGCAGAAACAATTTACTATTATTTCCGCTAATATTCATCGAACCCAAACCATCCAAGCACCATTATCACTAACAGCAGATCTATTTTGTCCAGCAATTGCATAACCAATAGATACTGGATTAAAATGTTGTGGAGAAACTGCCCATGCATAAGTTATAGTAGTAGTATCACTTTGAACAGTCAACGTATTATTCCAATTTGGATCACTTAAATAATTTCCTGTACTTGGGTTATGATATTGATAATAACCATTAGCATCTCTATGAACTTGAAAATTTTGTCCATTTACTATAGAGGTAATAGTTGTTAATGGAATATTACCAGTGTTATAAATAAAATTGAAATAAGTATTTCCTGCAAATCTTCCATTTCTTGCATCTTCTTGTCCAAATGATATTTGTGTATGTTCTGGCAATTGAAAAGTGTTCAACGAATAACCTTGATTAATTGCTGGATCGTGATTTGGATCAATACCTTGATTCCAAGGAACAGGAGAATGTTCATATTGAACAGCCACTAATGTCCAGCCTCCTTCATGAGTTGTCATATCACAATAAACATTATAATCTACGCCATTATTGGCTATACGATAGACACCTGTTTCATAATTAGGGTTATTTGTTTTTATTTCATTACATGAAGAAGGAAAGCTGTTGCTCTCTTCTTCATTGTTTTCTTCATTATTAGTATTTTCAGAAATAGAATTTTTAATAAGAGTGCCACTTAAATTTATCCCTTTTCCAGCAGAAGCTACAAATTGTTCTGCATGAATATTTATAGACAGTAATACTGATAATAAGATTATCTTATTTTTCATATTTAAATTCCATTTATTATAATATCATAGTAAATAATTATTAGAAATTTTCAATATGAAAAATAGAATTTAATTTTTTAACAAAATCTTTTTTATTATCAGCTTTAATATTAAAATAATTTAAAATGGAGTTATTATTTATTTTATAATCTTTAATAAATAATGTTTTATAGATATTTATTAATTCTTCTATTGATTGGAATGAAATATGAACTGTTGAATATGAATAATCCATATGTTCTTCGAAATCAAAAACAACTTTATTATCCAATGTTATTTTATCCCCAAAACCATATAGATACATAGAAATAAAAGTAAAATAATTAACGGACGAATCAAAATCAGGTTCATAATCAAAGATATCTTTAGGGTGGTTGTCATAGACATCAAAAATATCAATACCATAAAAATTGAAAGCAATTTTACTGTTTTTACTGAAATATTTGACTACATCTCTGAATTTATCAACTTCTTCACAAATTTCAAAAACGCTAATATAATCTTCTAAATAATTAATATCTATTCTTTTTGAAAAATAATCTTCATTTAAAATTGCTTCAATAAAATTAACATATTTTTTTGAATCATAAATAACAGCTTTATTATTTACTTTTAATATTTTTTCAAATTGTTTTTCTGTTAATTTTTTATACATTGCTTACACCCTTTGAATTTTTTATTATTATATCAAAACAAAATAGAAAAAGCAAAAAAAAGAAGCTCATAAGAGCTTCTAAAAAAAATAACCGTGGGTAATAAGAGATGTTTTACAGGTTATTATTTTTTAATACCTTCAATATTTAATTCTAGAGTTACATGAGTAGAAGCAGCCCCTAGTTCTTTTTGAATATCAAAGTCTTTTAATGCAAAAGTTGTTTCACCTGTAAAACCAGCACGGTATCCACCCCAAGGATCTTTACCTTCACCAACTAATTCAGCGTCAATAACAACTTGTTTAGTTACACCATTTAGAGTTAAATCACCAACTACATCAAACTCACCGTCACCTTGATTAATAATATCAGTACTAACAAATGTTGCAGTAGGATATTTTTTTGCATTTAGAAAATCAGGACTACGTAAGTGTTTATCTCTTTCAGCATGATTAGAATCTACACTACCTACATCGATGGTCATATTAATTTTAGAATCTTCAATTTTTGCTGGATCATATGAAAATTCACCATCAAATTTATTAAATCTTCCAGTTAACCAAGAATAACCTAAATGCTGAATCTTAAATTGAATAGCAGCATGAGCGCCTTCATAATCTACTTTGTAATCTGCTGCATTTACAGAAAATGCACTTGTTGCTAAAATTGCGGTTGCTAATAATAATTTTTTCATTTGATTTCTCCTTTATTTTGTTTTAATCATTCTTTTTAATGTATTATCTTTATTTACAAAATGGTGTTTAAGTGCCGCAATTGAATGTAAACCGACTAACACCATTAAAGTATAAGTTGAATATTTATGAATGCTTCCCATAACGCTTTCTTGATTTTCAATAAATTCTCCCAAAGAAGGAATAGTAATAAAATTAAATATTTCTATACCTCTTCCATCAGAAGTAGATATTAAATATCCACTAATAAAGATAGTTAGCATTAATAAATATAATAAGAAATGTACTATTTTAGATATTTTAATTTCAAACTTATTTCCTATAGGTATAGGTTTAATATTTATTGTTTTCCAAAATAGTCTAAATAAAACAATAAAAAACAAAATCATTCCGATAGATTTATGAATTGAAGGTGCAGTTTTATACCATTCACTATAATAAGACAAATCAACCATCCAAAATCCTAAACCAAAAAGTCCAAATATAGTAATAGCAGAAATCCAGTGTAAAAGTATAGCAACTATGCCATAGTTGTTTTTATTGTTTTTTAACATCTCTTATCCTCTTATTTAATAACTAATATAAATTCTATTTTATAAAAATCAAACATTAAAAATAGATAACATTGTTCTATTTTTTAGATAAAAGAAAAAGAATAAAAAAAAGAGAAGCGCTGCCTCTCTTAAAAATTTTTGAATTTATCTTTAATTGTAGATATTGATAATAAAAATTTGTCACCATTATCATCATAGTATTCTATTTTTTCAATATCCATTAAGGCAGGTATTTTCCTATTTTTTAATGGATCGAATTGCAGTGGTATTGTTAAATTAGTTCCATCTACACAAATATCAGTAATGTGTTTTGCAATACCTTTATTCTTATTGGAATTTAATATATTAATATCATTTTTAATTTTATCAAATTTAATTAAAAATTTATTTAAAGTATACTGCCAATTATCGATGGATATTTTAATTTGTTTTGTGCTATCTAAAAAATTCTTTTTCTTATTATCACAGTGTTTATATTTAATATGGACAATGATCAGATCCTTTGGATTGTCTTCTTTTATTTTCTCAAATAAATACATTATAACTCTCTCTTAATCATTGCCAAAAAGTATAACACAGAAATACTTAATGGCAATAGAAATTTAAAGAGAAATTACATTATTTTTAAAATTTTTTATTTTATCTTTTTGCTCTATTTCTTCAAGTATATTTTGTTCAATTTTTAATTCATTGTATTGTATTGGATCATATACTTTAAGAATTCGATAAATTTCAATATTATTTAATTCATTAATATAATTAATAACACTATAATAATCTCTATTTTCTCTAAAATAATATTTTGTATAACCATTTTTAATAAATTCAATAATAGTAAAAATATCTTTTCCGTATTTATACAAAATATGATTTAAATAAAAACCTTTTTTAATGCAAGCAAATCTAAATTCTTTATCTTTAAATAAACATTGCCATCTTCCTCTAGAAAAATTTTGAACATTATATCCTGATAAAATAGCTGATTTTAAGAGGTTTTCTTCTTTAACATCAGCAATGATATCAACTTTTTCTGCTTGATGTAACATGCTAATATAAAGCGCACCTAATTCTCCTTGTATTTGTGTCTTTGTTAACCTATGCCCTTGTAAAATCATTTCTTTTTTTATTTCATAAGGTTGAATTGAGTAAGATTCAATAACGTTGTTATTATTGCAATAAGATAAGCCTTTTTCTTTTAATACTAATAATTTAATTTGCATATTGCTATTATAATCCAATTTCTGAGAAGGAAATCCTTGTTTTACAGCTTCTTCAATAATAGATAAGTGCTCTTTATTTAAATCTTGAAATTGCATAAACTCTAATCCCTTTTTCTTTAAAACTTCAAGTTTAACAAGATAATCAGAATCATTTTTTAATTCTTCTAAATATGCAGATTTTTTTGCAACTTCGATTCTAACTTCAGGATTAGTATCTTGATAAAGTATATCAAGAAAAAAGCCTTCTTTTACGTATTCTATTTTTTTATCAAGAGAACTTGTTTTGATGATAAGTTCTCTATCTTCACTTTTTTCAATATCTATAATATTCATTTGAACTCCTGAAATGTATGGCTTATTGTAATATATTTATATAGTTAAGTCAAAAACTTTGAAATTTTTTAATTTGCTTTATTTTTGCTAAAACTTTATCTTTTCCGTGATAGCAATCACAGGCAATATCTTCTGTTAATTTTTCTTGTACTTTTTTATTGGAAAGAAAATAATCAATCATATTATAGTAATCTTTATTAACAAATGCATCATTACTACTTAAAAAATAATAAAATAAACAATTATTATTGTAAGATAAATCAATATTAAAAAAATCAACAAAAAATTTAAGTTCTTCAAATTCAATATAATGGAAAGAAGATTTTAAATAATCATAGAATATTGAGTATATCTCTTCTTGTGTTTGAAGATATTTTTTATTAAAATTTGTTTTATTTTCTAATAAAAAATGTAGAATAAAAATATTATTTGAATACATAGAATGCAAAAAAAGCCAATTAATTTTTTTATAATAAAATTCATCTTTAATATTATGCTTGTTGTTGATTATAAAATTAATAATTTCTTTATATAAATTAAAGGATAATATATTTTTTATTTTATTATTATTATCTTCTAAATTTAATTGAATATCTTCTATAACATGAAATTCTCTTTGGATATGATCTTGTTCAAAAAATGAGTAAATTTCTAATATGATATTATTTAAATCTTTTTTCTTTATATTATTTAAAATATAATTTAAAAATTTAATTTTATTTTCTAAATATTGTTTTATATTAACATTTAAATTTACTTTTTTTATTTTAAAACATTCATTTATATTTTTAAATATATCAATTAAATTAAAGAAAAAATATTCATTTCTAATATAATTATTCTCTAATAAATAATTAAAACAGTCCCAAGCTCCAAAAATAATAAATTCTCTAAATTCATTTTTAAAATTATTTTCATTTAACATACTGTAATTATGTAAAATTTGTAAAAAATTAACTCTATCAAATAAAAATATTCTGTAAAATAAAGTATTATATTTGTAATGAACATTAATATTATAATTTTCTAAAAAGAAAATAAAAATATCTTCATGGTTGTTTTTTATAACTGAATATAAAAAGTCATTGAAATCAATATCTACATCTATTAGTTTATTTTTATGTAAATATTTAATTAAATTTAAATGCCCATTACAACATAAAGAATTTAAAATAGCATTATCAGAATAATACTTGTTATATCCATAATTTTCAATTAAAAATATAAACACTTCTTTATTATTTTCACTTAAATTTTCTAACGAAGAAATGTTATATAAGATTTCATTTTTATGTTTTTTTAAAATTTCATTATTAATTATTTTAATAAATTCAATATTATAAAATTCAACACTATTTTTTATCTGAGAATATTCTATTTTTTTCATATTCTTTTTTATAAAATAATAATTTTTATGTATCATTGATAATGTTAGTAAGTAATTAAAATTTCTGGTTATATAAATATCAATTTCTAAAATATTTATTAAATCTTCAAGAGTATTATTTAAATTATTCTTGATACAAAAGTTAGCCACAGCAAATAATAAAAAGTTATAATATCCAGAAAAAAAAGGATTATCTTCGTTTTTTTTCATTATATTTTTTTTAAATAATAAAATATTTTCATCATTTTCAATAATATCTTTATTTAAATATTGATATTCGCCTTTTTTTATTTTTTTTAATAAAGGCTTTATATAAAAATAATAATTTTTAATAGTCATATTAATTCACTTCTTAAATATCTTTGTAGTGTATCAATAAAAATAAAAAAACAATTAATTATTTAAAAATTTTGAAATTTAAGTTTGTTATTTATAAAATCAAAAATTTCTGGTTTGTTTCTGTTGTCTATATGTCTGATATTAAAATTTATAAATACATCTTCATTATTTAAAAAATAATTTATAATCTTTTTATACTCTTCAATAGAAATATGATTTTTTCGCATAACATTATTTAATAGTTTTTCTTGAGAACAAAGCTTGTTAATGAATTTATAAAGATAAACATTTTCTCTATAATATAAATTAATATTGAAAAAATCTACAACAAATAAAATATTTTCATAAGAAAGAAACTTATTTTCAGAATTCACTCCCTTAAAAAAAGATTCCTGTAATCTTATTTTACTTATTTCATCTTTAGCTTCATATAATAAATTAAAATTTTTAATTAAATATTCTATAATATCCAAATCGAACTTTTGTAAAATTAAATAAACCAAATTATTCATATCTTTTTCAATATTGAAAATATTAGGGTTGTTAATCAAACATTTAAGTATATTAATTTTGTTATCTTTTTCTATAAAAAGATGTTCTATATTTTCAAAGAATACTCTCATACCAGTATCATTTTTATATGATTCTAAAAAGGTTATTATAAAATCATAATCATAATCAAAGATTCTGAAAGTAATTTTACTATTTAAAAAACAGATAATATCATAATTGTGAGCTTTTATTGCTTTTTCCATAAGTTCACATATTCTAAAATTATTAATATCTTGAAACAAATTAAAAATAAAAATAAAACATTCAGTATTTTTTATAGTTTCACTTAAAAAATTATATAACTCAATTTTCGTCCATTCAATGTTATTATCTTTTAATCTTTGAAAGTAGTCTTTAAAAAAGAATACGTGAACATTATATTGCAGTAATGTGTTTGATATGAAATATTGTAATGTATAAAAATTTTCATTATCAACAAGAGTTTTATATATTTCTTGTCTATTATTTAAAATAGAATGATAAATTAAATCCTGTGGTTCTATAAATTGATTTTCTTTTTCATGGTAAAAATAAAAAAACATATTATCATTTTTTGAAAAAATACTTGATCTTAGAAATTTTTCTAAATAAAAAGTATTTTCTTTAAAAGTTGAAAAATGAAAATCATATTTATTAGCATTATATAAATAAGAAAGAAAATCATCACAATTTCTTTCTAATAAAAATTCTAAAATAAAAATAATATTATGATTATAATCATTTTTTAATTTTAAAATATTTTTATTAATAAGAATATCAAATTTTTCAAATAAAGCCTTATCTGAAAGTTCGATTAATATGTTTTCCACACAATTATTATCAGTTGTTGTTTTTATAATATTAATTTCTTCATTATCTAAAAAAGAAAAGTCTTTATTTTTAATAAAAATTAATATATCTTCTAATTTAAAATATACTGGAATTGTCAAAATGCTCACCTTAAATATTTCAGTATTATATTGTATAATTGAAAAAAGGTCAATACTTAAAAAAGTAGTACTTTATAAAAAGAATTAATAATATTTAATTCTTTTTTATTTTTAATATTTAAAGAAATCCATTCTAAATTTATATTATCTTTAATATCTTTTTCTTCTAGTAATAATTTTACAAAATTAATATTTTGATGTTTAAGTGCAAATCGTAAAGGATAAAAATTATTATCTTCTACTGAAAATCGTCTATCCTTTAATAATAAAGGCAAAACCAAATCAGAGTTATATTCAATAGTTTGTTGAAAGAGTAAATGGTTTAAATGAGAAATATTTAAATTAAGATTTAAAAGATATTTAACAAAATTATATTTATTTTCTTCAACAGCAATAACAAGAGCTAAATGATTATCATAAGATGGATCTACTTTTCCACTTTCAATAAGATAAACAAAGTCATTAAAACTATTTTCAACTACTAAATCTATAAAAAACTCTTCAATTTGCATGTTATATTTTTTTGTTCTTTTATTAAAATATATTAAAAAAATAAAAAAAATAGTCTTGATTTAATAAAAAGAGTTTGCTATATTAACAACATAACTTATTAAAGGTGCAAATAAATGTATAAATTTAAAGCAAAAGCAACATATCGACATTTTAACTTAACAGGAGAAATGTCATATGAAATACAAAATAGTAAGCTACCAAGGCGAAAAATTTTACTTTGAAAATAAGGAAGAATTATTTAAAACTTTTGATGATTTAATAAACCCTTATTATTACTGGTGTGGGACTTTAAGAAATCAATTTACAGAAGAAGGTTTTGAATTTTCGGAGCAACAAGGTAATTTTGTTGTAGATAAAAAAGAATCACATGTTTACAACAAATACTCAGAAAAGTTTGTTGTTTCATTTATTAATATTAAAGTTAATGCACTTTATAAAATTTATACTGAAAAGAATGTTGTTGTTAATTTAGAAGAAATACTTTCTGAATATAAACAAAGCAGAGGTATAAAACAAAGAGTATATAAGCCTTATTATTGTGATCGTTCCAATCAAAAATATAGAAAAAGATGGAAATCTTACGCAAAAGAAGGAAGCAATGCTTTTAGAAAGGAGTATAGAAATAATATATATGCTTCAGAAGAAGGTGTAAAAGTAAGAGCTTCAAGAGCACATGAAGTAAAAATGAAACATGTTTGTGAATACGATGATTGTTTTATTTATAGAGATGCAAAAAAATCTTGGAAAGATTACAAAAAAAATAGAAAGCAATGGATGAAAAATCAAAGCAAACTTTAAGTTTGCTTTTTTTTTATATAATAATTATATTATAATATAATAGAAAATAAATAAAAAAATGATATAATAAAAATAATCAAATAAAGGAATATAAAATGATAAAAACTATAAAAGAAAATATATTAATGGAAAATAAATATTTTAAAGTAGAAAATAATAAAGTTTTATTTAAAGGAAAGTATGAAGGTGAGCATTTAAGAGTTACACCTACGACAAAAGAAGGTGTAGGAGTATTACCAATAACAAAGGAAGGAAATGTTATTATTCAAGATGAATTTAGATATTCTTATAATGGTTTAATAACACAAGTTGTTAAAGGTGGTTTAAAAGAAGGACAAACACCAGAACAAGCAGCAAAAGAAGAACTTGAAGAAGAGTTATCACTATCATATCAAAAACTAATCCCACTTGGAAATTTTGTCGAACATCCATCTATTGTTTGTCAAAAAGGTTATTCTTTTTTAGCAATAGGTTGTGAACATAAAGATGATTCATTGTCAGCAGAAAGTAGTGAATGTTTTCAAAATAAAAGAGTTATCTCTTTTGAGGAATTAGTAGAAGAAGTAATGAGCAATAAATTAGATTGTGCAGTAACTCAAATGTTAGTTCTGAAAGCTAATGAATATATTAAAAGAAATAACATAAAAATTTAATATAATATGAAGATGGATTTTTGATTATGATTTATTATAACAAATCTGTCAATAAAACTCAAGCAAAAAAAAACCCCATCGGAGTTTTTTTTATTTTGAGAGAGAGTTTTGGGGTTAGTGAGAGAGAGTTTGTTCCTTACCCCTAAAGAACAACTATATTATATAAAAATTGACCAATTTTGTCAACCTTTTTATTGTTATTTTCCAATATAAAAACATAATAAAATCAGCAACTTAAAATATTTTTTAAGTATAATGATTTATAACAAAAGTTATTAATTTGTATAATAAATAAGCATAAAAAAACCCCTAATAAAGAGGTTTTTTATAAGAGAGAGAGTTTTGGGGATTAGTGAGAGAGAGTTTGTTCCTTACCCCTAAAGAACAACTATATTATATAAAACTTGACCGATTTTGTCAACCTTTTTGTTATTATTTTCAAACATAAATAACCTTTTAAATCAATAACTTACAATAAAAATAATTTAATTTTTATACAAAAAAAGAGTTGATTTTTAGTGATTTGTTTGTTATAATTTACTACAATGGAAGAAATAATACTTTGAATATATTAAAAATAAAAAAAATATCAAAAATTTTTGATATTTTTTATATACATAAATTTATTTACAACATCCTCACCGACTAAATCAGAAAAATATTCAGGCTCAAAATTATCTCTCACTTCTTTAAATTCATAAAGAAATACAGCCCCTTCGAATTCTTGATTAATTAAAAAATGTGTAATTAAGGTATTTTCGTTGTATGAGAGATCTAAATTTGAATATTTACAAATAGCTTTAAAATATTCAAGATCAAAAAAGGTTGCTCTATCAAGAATTTTTTCATCTATTTTATAGTATTCATTAATTATCTGATACCAATTAGTATTAAGTCTGTTAATATGAATAAAATTATAAATATCATTAAAATCATCTTCTGAAAATTGATATTGTTTGAAGATATTTTTTAATCTTAGAATTCTTGTTTCATTATATTCAGAAATAGTATTATATACTTTTTGTAAATGCATATTCGTCCTTTTAAAATATATTATAATATAAATTTTGACTGTATTATATACAACAAAAAAAATAAAGTCAAACTAAAAATTAGTAATTTTGATATAAGATTTTATAACTTTTTGGTATGAATTATCTTTTATATTTTCATTTATCCATTTTTCATTAATATCTACTTTATTGATAATTAAGGATATAATCCATTTATCTTGATAATACTGAGAGGCAATAAGTGCTTCTTTTAATTGATTTGAAGAATAGTTTTTTTTATTAATTAACATTGTTAATATATCATTTTTATTTAAATATAGACACAAAGTTAAATGATTTTTATAAAAAATATCATTATAGTTTTTTAATTGTAATAAGTATATATCAAGAATTTTAGTACAAGTATCTATATGATTTTTATGAATCTCTCCCGCCTAAAGACGGGAGTTTCCCGTTCTTCTAT
>CEUY01173101.1_pt1 | contig 65347 bp, 84 predicted proteins | sample 361481 | NCBI WGS metagenome assembly CEUY01 (sample SAMEA2622737, study PRJEB7988) | marine metagenome | isolation source: saline water (ENVO:00002010), including | reverse complement strand
AAAGATTTTTAGTTTTTGAATTTAACGAAATATAAAAAAATATTTAATATTGATAGCTTTTTTTTATATTTTTTTTTGATATGGTAAATACAAAGGAGATATATTATGAAAAAAATAACTATACTGTTGACAATTTTTTGTGCTTTATTTTTAAATGCAAATTTAGAATGGAAAGATTTTAATGAAACTTTTAATTCAAAAATTAAATTGCCTAATGAATTAAAAAAGCAATTATCTTATTTGAATGAAAAAAATTTTTATTTATATTGTTATAATGACACTTCTTATTTAACTAATACAAATAATTCAAAAAATCTACGTTTTATAATACCACTTATTGGAACATTTAGTAATAAAAGTTTTAATGATACTTATAATGAAAATTATAACTGTAATATAACAGCAAATGATGTAAATATTTCAATTTTAGATAATAAGAAAAGTGTATTATGTATAAATAACATAGCATATCAACATGTAGAAAATGGTCTTTATCCATTGTTTAATTACCAAAGATATTTAAAAACAAGAGTGGGTAATCCACTAACTTGTAATAATTATCAAGGTATAAAAATTAAAGAAGCAAAAATGATAGAAAATGATGTATATTGTGTTAATGATTTTATTTATTTTAAAAAGAATGATACTGAAAATATATTACCTTTATATAGTGAATTGCAATTAGAGTTTAGAAAAGATAATTCAACAAGTTATAAATTTAATTATTCAGATAAATTTCATCCTTTATTTTGTAATGGTGGAAGTGAAGATGATTATCAAAAAAGTAAAAACTTAACAGGAACAGGAAAAATGGGTGAATATTTTTCAGAACATGGTAAAAAATATAAAATTTTAAAAATTGATAAGAAACAATATTTAATTCCAATCATAAACACAATAAAATTACCAATAAGCTATGATCGTCCAGAGTATATAAAAATGATTGATAGTATTAATTAATCCTTGTATATAATGATAAAATTTGATATACTATAAAAAAATAAGTGGAGTTTTAATTATGACCAAAGCTGTATATGCCCTGTCTGCTGATCCTATTACTTTTGGACACATAAATATTGTTGAAAGAAGTGCTAAAATTTTTGATGAAGTGTTTGTTGCTATTGGTGATAATCCAGCAAAAAAATATTTATTTACAAAAGAAGAAAGAACAAAAATGGCACAAATATCATTAGCGCATCTTCCAAATGTTCAAGTAACTTCTTTTGATGGTCTTTTAATTGACTTCGCTCATGAGAATGATATTAGTGTAATGGTACGTGGTATTAGAAACACAAATGATATGGAATATGAATATAATCTATATCAAGTTAACGATAGTCAAGATTTAGAAATTGAAACTATGTGTTTATTTACTCAACCTGAATTGGGTAAAGTAAGTTCTTCAAATGTAAAAAGTATTCAAAAAGAAAGTGGCTTAACTCAAAAATATGTTCCACTTGTAGTAAAAGATAAATTAGAACAAAAAATATCACATCAAAAAATATTTGGTATTACTGGTATTATGGGTAGTGGTAAATCTTGGTTAGCAAATCAACTTGTTGAATATAGTGAAAATAAAGAAATAAAAGTACATAATATTGAGTTAGATGATATTGCTAAAGAAATTTTATATGATTCTGATAAACCTGCTCATTTGAAAATTAGAAAAAAACTTGAAGAAAGATTTGGTACATTAGATAAAGCTGAAATTGCAAAAAAAGTATTTAGTAATAAAGAGCATTTAGGATTTATTAATGAATTAGTAAGAAAGCCTCTATTAATTGAATTAAGAAATAGAATTAAAGGTTTAAAAGGTGTAGTGTTAGTAAATGCTGCTATTTTAATTGAATCTAATATGTTAAGCTTAGTAAACAATAATGTAATTATGGTATCTGTTAATGATGAAACTCGTTTTGATAATCTTGAAAAATATCGTAATATTCCAAAATCTGTTGCTCAAAAAAGAATAGCAAATGTATTAAGTCATGAAGAAAAAGTAAAAAAAGTTAATTATCATATTGAAAACGAAGGATATGGTAAGTTGGTAGAAGTTGAAAATAATAAATTTATTAAAAATAAAATAAAAGAGTTATATACATTGATATCAAAAGATTTATCAGTGGTTATAGAACAAAAATCTGTTGTTGAAGAATGAAAGAAATAATAAATATATTATCTAAAAGATACATAGAAGTTCTACAAAAAAATAAAGAAATAGGAACTGGAAAGTATTCCAGTTCTCATTTAATAAATATGTTAAATACATTAAATGAAAACGTAGAAAAATGGTCAATAGATAAAACGAATAGATGGTTAGGTTTTATTCAAGGAGTAATGACAGTATACGGGCTTTTAGATGTTGATAAAGAAAGAGATTTTACTCGCCCTTTATTTCATGAATATTATAAAAAAAATAATATAGAAATACCAAAAACTTTGGATATTTAATATGCAAGATATAGAAAAATTAAGCGAAGAGTTTTTTGAATATTACAAATCAAAATGTAAAATTATCAGTTATAATTCAAATCAAAAAGAAATAGAAGAATTTAAAAAAAATATAGTATTAAATACTTATGAAAATGAATTAATTGAAAGTATAATATCAACACCATTAATAATTCATAAAGCCTATAAAGAAAAAAATGGAAATTATTATTTTGAAATTCCACAGAATCGCCATTACAGTTCATTAGATGAATTATTAGAAGAAATTTTTTATGTTGATATAAGACAAAATGCCGAGTTTGTTGAACGCTTTATAAAAGAATTTTTTAAATATAAAACTCAAGAAAAAATAAATAAATTTTAAAAAGTATAAACGTTATATTTGAATTTGATTTCTTGTGGCTTTAATTCTAGACCTTTCTCAAAATAAAGTAATTTATCTTTTGATATAATAGCAGGTAAACCGTTATTTCTATGTCTTTTTCCCTCAACATACCATTCTTTATCACCATTATAACGAATAACAGCAGGTCTATCTTTTTCTCTATGTTTTAAACCATTTAGATACCATTCTTTAGTACCATTTTTAAATAATAAAGCAGGTCTGTCACCTTCTCTATGAAGTTTTCCATTCAAAAACCATTTAATACAGTTTTCATATTCATAAACTTCGTACAGTTTTTTATTAAAAAAAACCTCTTTTTTATTTAAAAATTTATTATCAAACATATTAAACCTTATTGATTAATGATAACCTATTATAACAAATAAAAATGTTAATTTCAATATTTATGATTTGTTTTAAGATCAAACTTGATATTCAAAACATTAAGAGATTCTTCTGCATTCATAAATATTAAATTTGTTATATCCCCATCATGATTTTCTATATAAAGTTGTTTACATATTTCTTTATTTAAAGGGAATATCCCATTTTTATCTATAGTAACACCAAATAGTCTATGTTTAGTTTTATTATTAAGAGAAAAATTTGTTTTTTGTGAAATAAAAATTAATAAAGATAAATCTTCAACTTCAACTTCATGTGAAATAGTTAAGCAATCTTTAAAATAATTTAAAGCAATCAATTTATTATCATTTTCTAAATAAACAGAAGGATAATTAATATTATTAAAAAGACTAAAAGCAATATTTTTGTCTTCAATAATATAATTTAATAAATTAATGCCATCTTTCCAATCTTCTTTTTCAATTAAAAAATGTTCTTGAAAGTATTCTGGATTAATTCTTGTTTCTTCTTCTAAAACAACAATATCTTTCGAACCATTTTCTAAAAAGTATTCTTTATAATGATTCCAGTGTTCTTTAATAAAATAATTAAATTTTTCCTCATTAACATCTGCAATATCAAGATAATGGCATTCTAAATAATCTTCATTTAAAGATTCATTAATCGCAATCGGACTTAACATTATGTTGATAAGTGGATCTTCTGTTGAATGATTGAAATTAATAAATTGATTATTTAAAAAATTATTAATATCTGATTTATAAATAAACATTGTTTTAAAATGAAAAGAACACCAATCAGCATTAACTTCTTCTATTTTATGTTGAAGCAACATAGCACAAACATTAGCTTTGTAGCTACAACCAGCTAAAACCGTATTGGTTGTACCATTAATTGAATAATTTAAAACAGCCACATAAAGAATTTCAGAATCTTGTTCTTCACTAAATACTTTGTTATCTTGCTGTTCATAACCTTTTGGTAGTAAATTTTCTTTCTCAGATTCATATTTGGTTATAATAGAAGTAAATAGAGCTTCATTATCAATACTAGACATACAAATATCAATATCAGAAATATAGTTTGCCTGTAACCTAAAAATGCTATCTTTTTTATATAAATTTAAATTAGATATTTTATTATCAGCTACATCAGGAAAAAATTCTAATGTTGTATCTAATCTAATATGTTCTTTTACCAAATGAAAGTCAATTTCAGTAAAAACAAAATAAATATTATCTTTTATATTTAAATTTGAAAAATAAAGGAAAATAGCTGTATCACTTTCAAAAGTGCTTCCAAGTATTTTATGTTTAACCAAATTGTTCTCTTTGTGTGAATGAACAAGGGTGTATAAAATCATATTTTCTCCTTGATTTTTAAAAATTATAATGTAAAATGACTTGAAAATCAAGGTTAGATATGAAAGATTTAGATAAAAAAGAATTAGAATTATTTGAATATTATAAAGAAAAAACAGAATTTATAAATATAAATTCGAATTTAAAAATAGTAAAGGATTTTTTGGCTAATCTTAAAGATGCTGATATTGATCAAGATAGTATAGATTTTTATATAAAAACGCCAATTTTTCAACACACCTCTTATAAAACAAAATCAGGTTTGTATATTATTCAATATCCACCTTATTATGTAAAACATATTTATACAGATTATGAAGAATTTATACAAGATATGTTTTTAAGTGATAAAGAACAAGAAAACCCTCTATATGGAATAATAGAAGGTTTAAAAAAATATCAAATGGAAGAATTAAAAGAGGAATTCGATAGATATAAAATAAGAAATAAAGTAAGAAACTTTTAATTATCCTCTTAAAACATAAAGTCCTAAGCCTAAAAATAAAATAAAGAAAATAATAAAATAATCTTTTATACTAAATTTATTATTATTTTTATTATACATTCTATCTAAAATCAATCCTGAAATTAGCTGTGAAACCCTTTTAAGAAGAGTTACAAATTCCACTGCTAATAATTTAACAGCAATAGTATTTGCTGGAATCGCAATCATCCAAGATATAGATAAATAAGAAATTAACTTTAAATGACTTCTATTAACTTTACTAAATTCTTTACTTCTAATTGCCATGATAAAAAATAATAAAGCTATAAAAAATACAATTATTGAATAAGAAAAGAAAGGATCATAAGTTTGCATTATTTTAGAGGTAACAAACATATTATTAGAGAATATAACTGGAAGTAAAAATAAAATAAAGATGTTATTAATTTTTCCTTTTAATTTATCAAAAAAGAAAATAATGACACTTAATAATATTAATCCAGTAAACACATAAAATTCAATAGGTGATTGATAGCCAATCATTATTGTTTTTTGAAATCCTAATAAATCACTAAAAAAATAAGAATAAACAGGAACTAAAACCAGAGATAAGAATAAAGCAAAATTAATCGCAGTTAAATTATTTCCATTTATTTCATAATTTTTTCTAAATAACCAAACACCAAATATTTCAGAAAGAATAACGATATAAAATCGCCAATCTTTTAAAAGAACTAAATTTTCTTTAATAACTGGACTTGATAAATCAAAATTAATTGAAATAAGAAAAATAATTATTGAAATTAAAAATCCAGTAAAAGGTAAAATAAAAGTTAAAACATTTTTTATTTCTAAATTAAAAGAGATTTTTTTGAAATTGAATGCTTCTAAATAAGCAAACGTAAACATTAAGATAAATCCTATGGCAAACATTGATATTCCTTTTGAAAAAGCTCCTATAAAAAGGAGCTTTATTTAATTTTAATATATTTTTTTAATTACATCTTGGAGTTAATATAATTAAAAATATTATCTCCATACACACTTGTCATTACAGTTTCATACATCCAATGCTCTATATCTTTCGAACTTTCACCATATTTTGTGACATACTCTAATTCTTCTCGTGCTATATTTTTTATAGCATCAATATTTATATCTTCAAGTGGTTTAGGTATTGAATTTAATGCTTCTTCTTGTTTTCTTTTTTCAAGTTCTGCTTCTAATTCTTCTGTTGATAATTTACTAATATCTGTCATTTGTTATTTCTCCTATCCTAATAATATTATAACAAATTTCAATAAAAATGGCAACAAAAAAAGCCTCATAAGAGGCTTTTAGTTAAAAAATTAATATCAAAAATATTTTTGTATAACACTTACAATTTCTTCTTCTGTAATAGAAGGAAAAACTGTTTTTATTTTACTAAAAATATTACTCTGCATATATCCATTATAATTTGGAAGAGCAGCTTTGAAAAGCATTAACTGTTCCTTGTATTTATCGGATTCAACATCATGTGTTGTTTTTTCAATTTTCTTATTTCTAAGCATTGCATAAAAAATGAATATTGAAAAAGTTAACTTTCCTTCAATTTTATGACCTAATTCAGCATATTTAGGTTTAAAATCTTTATTATGAAAAGCAGTTTTAAATTCAGCGATTAGTTGTTGTTTTCTTTCGTAGTTCATAATTATTTCTCCTGTTGTTTAATTAAATTATGTTTTATGCGTTTACCAAATTTATTGATATTTTTCCATTTAATTTTAAAACTTGTAGACTCTATTCCACCAAACATTGCTGCGTTACTATGTAACTCACAAAGTCCAGTAATTAATAAAGTTGCTGCATTGTTTAAATTAGAAAAGTTTTCAACATCTTTGGATTTTAATAAATGAATAGCCATATCATTAAGCATTAATTCTGCTTCTTCTTCTGACTTATTAAGATGTTTCCACACTTTATATGACCACATAGCGTGATCTTTAAAATGTTTTTTACCTTCAGAATCAATTGATAAACAAAATGGTTTACCACAATCATGATAAATGTGATAGTTTTTAATCACATCTTCATTTGTGATTAAATTCCACAACATTTTATCATAAATCCATTCAGGTAATTTCCACTGATTTTTTAGTGGTTTAGAATGTAAAATATGATTTTTTAAATCTAAATAATAATTATGTACACTAATACCGTGCTGTAATACACTCATATTTTTCATCTGTTCACAATTATTCATGATTTTATTTAAATCTTCTAAGTTTTTTATAGTATTTATATCGTGAGTTTATAACATGACATTTCTCCTGTTTTTATTTATTAAATTTATTAAATTTTTTAACTTATATGTTATTTATTTCTTTTAAAAGATTTTCTGCTTTTTCTTTTATCAAATTTTGAAATTTCATAAATTGATTAAGATTTTCCTCTGTAAAAATATTCATTATTTTTCTCCTTCAAATTCTTTTTTTAATTCTTCATATTTAGCTTTCTTTTTTTGAAGACTTTTTATAGCTTCTTCTCTTTTCCTTTTTTCTTCTATAGAGTGCCTATGATCTAATTCTTCTTCTAGATTTTGAATATATTCTTTTCTATATTCTTTATCAAAAAGAAGTTTCATAGGTAATGAGTGTTCATGTTTTTCATATCCACCATATTGCCAAAATTCTTCTCCTGAATATTCAATATATCCATCTTCAAATTTTTCAAAAGTTAAATAACTAAATCCAGAGATAGGTTTTAGTTGATTAATTTCATTTAGAAGTTGATTAGCTTCAAATTCAATTTTTTCTTGTATTTCTTCATACTGTTTCAAAATATTTTTATCTAACATTATTTTTCTCCTTCAAATTTAGCTTTAAGTAATTCATATTGTTCTTTTTCTCTTTTTATTTTTGCTGCTTCTTCAATAGCTTTTCTTTCTTTTTCTTTTTCAACTTTGATATTATATTCAGATTCATAATATTTAATATCCTCTAAATATTCAGCTTTAATAATCTCATAAGGATTATCAGAATATATCCATTTAAAAGGAATATAGTAGTCGTGGTATTGATAATCACCGCCCCATAAGCGTTCCATTTCTGTAATTTTAATGCATTCATCACTACTTTCCATATAAAATTCTTCAAAATCAAAAGGAATATATCTAAAAAATTCTTCTTTTAAAAAAGGTTTCTCTTTATATTCTTTCTCTAAATCATTTAGAGCACGATTATGTATCTCAACAATATTTTCAACAACTGGTTTTAAATTTTTGAAAATTTCAAAAAAGTTTTTTAATTCTTCATTAGTATAAGTATTCATATTAAAGTTCTCCTAATTCATATTTTGCGTTAGATCTATCAAAAAGGTTTTCAAAAGTATCTTTTTTTAAATCTGCTCGTGCATAGTAACCATTTCTTGAAAGCTCATAACTATAAGCATTACAAGCATCATCACAGCCTTCAAGATATGCATTTTTAATTAAATCATTTAGTTCTTCTTTCGTAATTTTTAACATATTATTCTCCTATAAACATTGAAATTTCTTGGTTATTTCTTTAGCTTCAGAACGCAAGCAAGGACCTATCCCTAATGCAGTAATAATAGGGCTACCATCAAAGTGTGGGGGCATAACATGATGACGGTCAACAATAATTGAGCATGGCAAACCTAACTCGATTGCTTTATTATAAGCGGCAACAAGTTTATCATCATTTTTGGCTTTTAATAGGACTTTTGAACCACCAAGGTTGCTATCAAAATAGTTTTGATATGCTTTTGGATGTGTTTCTTCGGCATTTTTAAGTGAATCTGTATATGCGTGACCTACTTGTGCAGAAAGCTTGCCTACTGGCATTTCAAGATCGGTTCTAACGATAGCATATAAGTATAAGTGATTGTCTCGATCAAAGTTTTCATCAACTGAGACTGAAGATAGAATTTCTTCTTTTGTTAAATATTTATTTTCATTAGCAGTTTATAACATGACGTTTTCCTCCAAGTAAGTTAAAATATATTTGTCTGTATTGCTTAATTGTTATAATAGCAAAACAAAAAATAAAAATCAAGCCTTTTTTTAATTATTTTAAAATTCTGAAATTTTATTTGATAATTTAATTTTATTAACAGCTTCTTTAAATGCTATTTCATCATTACAATGAATCTTATTTCCTTCATACCAGAATTCTAATGAATCGCTTAATTTATAAGGAATGAAAGCAGCATCTTTTTCTCTATGTTTTTTATTATTCAAAAAGAAAATCTGATTATCTAATAGATCTCTTTTTACTATATGTTTTTTATTATTTTCAACAATCTCTTCTTTATGATAATAAAGATTTGTTAATAAAAAATAAGTAAAATTTTTAAATTTTCTGGAAATAATATCATTATCAGTTTTTAAAATAATTTTATAAAAAATTACATAACTTATAAAAATTAAAAGAAAAGAAATGCTAAATTCAATTTTAAAAAGTATTAAAAGTATAAATGATAATAATGGTAATCCAATAATTAAAGATACAAAAAAAGTTAAAAGTATTCTTTTAATTTTAGAAATCATTTATTTTTTCCATATTACTTAATAAAAAAGTATCTTTTTTACTGACTTTTTTACCTTTAAAATACCATTTTTTCATATCAATTTTTGTATTTAATACAGCAGGTTTTCCTTTTTCTCTATGAAGCTCACCATTATAATACCACTCAATTTTATTATCAAAAAACTCAGCGACAGTATATTCTTTGCCATCTTCAATAACTTTATAGGTTTTAATAGGATTTTGATTATAAAACCAAAAAATTGCAAATTCAGCAAAATAAAAAATAAATTTAAATATAAAGAAATTTAATATAAAAAATACAAATTGGTTATATTCATGTTCTCTAAAAACAAAGGAACATACAATAGCCGCAGCAATAGCTGCCATATTAAACATGTTGTTTGTTGTTGATTGTAATTTTGATAAAATTGTTCTTAACATAATTAACCTTATTATAAATTTAGACTAATTATATAATAATAAAAATGAAAAATCAAATATAATTTAAAAAGTCCTTAATGATAAGGACTTTCTTCATAACAAGATTGACAAATATTATAGTCTTCTAATTCTAAGAATGTTTGACATACTTTACACTTTTTATAAAGATGTCCATCTTCTTTTAAGAAAAATATAACCATAGTATTCAAAAATGATTTTTCATTCTTAATTTTATTATCTTCAATATGAAAGATATCTTTGAAATTAAAAGATAACCAATTATATGCATCTAATTTATTAAGTTTATATTCAACATAATTAAGATCTTCAAGAGTTCTTATTGATTTTATTTCTGATTTTAATTCTTTTTCAAAATCAAAATCTTCTAATTTTAAAATTTTATTTTTAATTAAACGATAAAAGAAATCTTTCATATCTTCATTTTTTACATCAATAGGTGAAAATATTAATTGATACTTTTCATATAAACTTAATAAAGTCTTAGTTGATTTGACTTTATCTAATTCAGATTCTATAACATCAGCTTTAAAAAGAAGCTCTGTATAATCCATTTTTATAAAGTTAGGTTCTACTAAATCATATAATTGAATAAATCTTTCAATTACCATGTAAGAATCTTTTGTATCTAAAATTTCAGATATTTCTTGAAAAACTACAAACGGTATTTTGTAATAAAAACGATTTTCATGTTTTGGATATTTTGATTTGAGTAGTTTATCTAATAACTTATCATTATTATTACCAAAAACACCATAATAACCTGTATCATAAAAACCAAATCGACCTGCTCTACCTGCAATTTGTTTAGCCAATGAGCTATCAATTATATCAGAAGATTGTCCGTTAAATTTTTCTAAACTATCAAAAAATACATTTTGAATAGGCAAGTTTAATCCTAAACCAATAGCATCTGTTGCAAATACAACTTTTGTTTCACCTTCTCTAAATCGTCTTGCTTCTTCTTTTCTTGTTTCTGGTGATAAAGCACCAAAGATAACACTACAGTTCTTGCCTGTTTCTTGCTCGTATTTATTTTTGAGTTCTAAAATTCGTTTTTTAGAAAAACAAACCACAGCACTATTCTCAGGAATTTGATTAATATTTTTCACTTTATGTGGATATTTTTCTAATTTTGTTTTCTTTTTTAAGCGAACTATTTCAAGATCTTCACCTGTATAATCTGTTAAAAATTTAATGGCAGATAAAGCTTCTTCTGAACCTGTTAATATTATTTCATCAGCATTAGCACCTACAATTGCTTGTGTCCATGCCCAACCTCTATGTTCATCAAAAATTAATTGACATTCATCAATAACTACAACATCATATTCTTCTGTAATATTTAGCATTTCTATTGTAGAAGAAATAAACATGGCATCTTCTTTAATATCTTGTTCTTCACCAGTAATTAAATTACAAGGATAACCCAATTCTTCAATAGTTTCTTGTCCTTCAAGAGCCAATAATCTTAAAGGTGCAAAAAATGCCCCTGATTCTTTTCCTTTAAACTTTTGAAAAGCATGATATGTTTTACCTGCTCCTGTTTCACCAATAAAGAAAGTAAATTTCCTTTTTTTATTACGTGCAATAGGATACATTTCTTTAAGACTTCTTTTACCTATATTATTCTTGAATGCTAATTTGTAGTGTTCTTTATTTAATAATTCAATTTTATCATTAATCTTTCTATCAATATTAAATAATAAATTCCTGTTATCAATTCCTTTAATAAAAAGTGAAACATCACTTAAATCCCCTAATTCAGTTGCTAATACAGCTAATTCTTTATATTTCGTAAAAATGGATTTTTCTATTTGATTAAATAAACTATTTTTTCTATCTATTAATTTTTGTTCAAGTAATTTAAAACTAATAGTATTACTTTTATTAAAAACAATTTCTTTTAAACATTTATAATTTAATAAACAATTAACAGTAACCTGAATATTTAAAAAATCTTTTACAAAATCATATTTTTTGGAAATATAAATATTAGATTCTTTTTTATCATAATAAAAGTAAATATCAGATATTTTATTTAAAATTAATGCCGCTAATTCCATTTCTTTTGCTTTAAATAAAAATGGCTGTTTTAAAAATTGAAATGATTTTATAGATATTCTATTTTTAGAGTCTAATAATTTAATATATTTTAAAATAGGTTTGACTTTTTTAAATATAATTAAATGTAATTTTTTTTGACTAAATTTTTTAAAATAACTGACTTTATTTTCTTTTAAAAGCGTTTTTTTTGTATTACGCATAATAAGCATAAATACTTCTTTTTGAAAATTATCTTTATACAATTGATTAGACAATCTTTTTATAATGTAGTTGATTGTTTTATCGATCTGGTGATGGGTATGTTCTAATTCACCTTTTTGAATGAAATCAAGTGTTCTTTTTTCAAAATCTTGGGAATCAATTTCAAACTCTTCAAAAGCAAGTTTTTGTTGATAGTGTCCATATAGTTTTTTAGAAACAACAGAAGTATCAAATAAAATATTAGAATTTTTACGTGTAAACTCTTCTAACAAATTTTCGATGTTGTTTTGTAAAATGGTATTATCCATAATTTACTATTCTCCCTATGTAAATTATTTTTATTATACATAAAAAATATTAAAAAATCAAGAAAAAATTAAAATTGAATAAGCTTATTTTTTATTATACTTTGTTTTTTAAGTTTTTTGTTTTTTTTCTTAGATATTTTTTTACCATTAATGAAATACAATTTTTCATTATCTTGTAAAATTGCAGGTTTAAAATTATCTCTATGTAGAATATTATTTTTTAAATAAGCTTTTTGCTTTATATGTTTATTTTTAATAGATAAAGCTGGTTTATTATTGATTGATTGAATTTTTCCTTTATCGTTAAAAGATATTTGTAAGTTATTCATAAAAAAAACTTTTTTTAATTTTATTCCTTCTACTTCAATTACTATTGTTTTTTCAATAATGTTTATAATATCTTCTTTTTTCATAATAACTCCAAGAACTTGTGATATAATATCATATTGATCCTGTTAAATCAATTAATATGTGATATAATTTAATTAAAAACAGAGAGATATTATGAAGAAAACTGAAATAAAATATGAAACCACAGAAGAATTAATGAATAAAAGTATTGAGGATTTTTTAAACGAAAAAATCGAAGAATACAATATAGTAGAAAATGTAAAAAGACCAATGCAAGTCGCAAAAAAAATGCAAACTTCAATGATGTTGGCAAGACCAAAAATAAACCATCATAATTTAGATTTATCAAAAATATCAAATAATTATGCTGTTAATGGTAATGAATATGGCTATGCAGAAATAAAACCAAAAGAAATAAAACCAACCACCTTACCAGCAGAAATAAGAACAGAAGTAAGAGCGGCAGGTTTAAACAAGGTAGAATGGACAGACGTAAAAGACTTACCAATGGGGATGAACACAGCTATTTCAGAAATGGGCAAAAAAGTTTTTCAGGCATTTGGTTTAAAAGAAGGTGCTGCTATACATACAATATCGTCATTTAAAAATAATGATTTACTAAATAGCAATTTAGAGTTAAATTCTGTATTAGGATTTTTAGAAAAACACACAGAAAAAGTATTCAAAGAACCAGCTACTCAAATATTTGATACAAAAGGCAAGCCTTATGAACCAAAAATTCAACTTTATTATACACAAGAAAAAGCTTATCTTGCTGTCTTTGAAGGTGAAGGTCAGGGAATGGAAGGTAATTACATTTATGCTTTTGAAAGAGATCCTAAATTATCATTAAAAAATGATTTAGATAAAGTAGAAAACAAAAAAAATAAACAAAGATTAAAATAATTTAAAAACTCTTTAATTTATTAAATTTATTAAATTCTTCTTTATTAACCTTTTTACCATTAAGTGCATAAAACTTTTTATTTTTAGATATAATGGCGTATCCATTTTCTCTATGAAGTAAACCATTAATATACCATTCTTGTTTTTCCATAGATTCATCTATAAGAGCAGGTTTGTCATTATCTCTATGAATGAGGTTGTCTTTATACCAAATAAATGTACCATTTTCATAAATGGCGGCAGGTTTATCATTTTCTCTGTTTATTTTACCATTAATATACCAGAACCTTTTTAATATTTCACCGTTACTTGATTGCATAATGACAGCAGGTAAATCATTATCTCTATGAAATATACCATTTTTTGCATAAACAATATGTAAGCCACCTAAATAATAAAATGCAGGTTCATCATTTTCATGATGTAATTCACCATTAACAAACCAAAAATAAGAATCTTTTTTTAATATATATTTATAATGTTTTATATTATTGATAATATGTTCTTCAATGTTTTCAATTTTTAATTCAATTTTACTATTTGTTTTGTTTTTACCAAATAATTCTTGTATTGTTATAGTCTTTTTCATTTTGTATCCTAAAAATTGTTTATTTTTTTATATTTAATAAATTTATCTTTACTTAATTTAATATTATTTATATAATAATATTTATCACTATCATTAATAAATGCATAACCATTTTCTCTGTGCATTTCACCATTTTTAAACCAAATTTTAATATTATTTTGATAATCAATAAAAGCAGGTTTGTCAATTTCTCTATGCATTAAGCCTTCTTTATACCAAGCTTCTTCTTTTACATTATTAGAGTTAATTGTTTTAACAGCAGGTAAATCATTATCTCTATGTAAAAATCCTTTATTAAACCAATATAACCTCTTATAATTATCAGAATCTCCAAATAAAATAATAGAAGGTTTATCGTTATTTCTAAAAATAAAATTATATTTAACATAAATAAGAATCTTGCCATTATATAAATTTATAGAAGGTTCTTCTAATTCATGATGGATTTCTTTATTAACAATCCAAAAATAACAATCATCTTCACAAATGAATTTAATATGCTCTATCTGATTAATAATATGTTTTTCAGTTTTAATAATATTTAATGTAATATCTGTATTTAAAACTTGTTTTAAATTGTTTTTTTCTAACAAATATTTTAAAATAACTTTTTTCATTTAATAATCTCATTTTAAAAGCTATTTTAATTTAAATAAATCATTAAGTCAAATCTATTTTTTATGTTAAAATATAAATAACAAAAAAGGAAAAAGACATGAGTAATCAACCTAAAAAAAATTTATTATTAATGGACATTAATTCACATTTAAGTAGAGCTTATCATAGTGCTTTACGTCAAGGTCTAAATGAATTAGAAGGTGCTTATTATGAAGGAAAGCCAAGATTTATGATACCACAAGCACTTAATTTAATTGAAAACGAAATAAATAAAATATCTCGAATGGGCAGAAAACCAGATTATATTTGTTTAGTAATGGATGCTTCTGGTGATAATTTTCGTCATGAACTATATCCAGAATATAAAGCAAACAGACCAGATAGAGATGAAGACTATGTAATCCAAAGAGAAGAAATATTAGAAATATTAAATTATAAAGGATACTCAATAATAAGAGAAGAAGGCGTTGAAGCTGATGATGTAATAACAACAATTACAAAGAAAGCAGAAAGTGTACCTAATTTAGACATAACAATAGGTACAGATGATAAGGATTTGTTTTATTTAATTAGTGATAAAACAAGAGTTTTTCGTGGTAAAGTTAATAAAATGTATGATAGAGAAGCTTGTATAAAAGAAAAAGGTATTCCACCAGAAAAAATTTTAGACTTCTTAACATTAGATGGTGACAAAGTTGACAATATAACGGGTGTTCCCCAATTAGGTGAAAAAACAATACCAAGAGTGTTAGAAAAATATTCAGTAGAACAATTACTTGAAAATCCAGAATTATTAGAAGATAAAGATTTAAAAGTAAGAGGAAGTAAAAATATTGTAAAATATATCAAAGAAAATAAAGAATTTATTTCTTTAATGAAAAAATTAGTAGAAATGAAAGAGGATTTAGAATTAGGTGTTGCATTAAAAAACTTTAAAAAGAAATATGAAGATCAAAATAAATTATCAAATAAAATGAAAAGTTTAGGTATGAAGCATTAATTAAAATGCTTCAACATTATTTTTTAAAATAACTTTATCAAATATTTTAGACAAGACTTCATTGTTTTTTATTTTAGAAGATAAATTTTTATCTTTTAACAAATATTCTATAATACAATCTTCTTCAACGTGCTCTACAATTAGTGGAAAAATATCAGTTTCATAAATTTTAAAGCTTTCATAAAAAGTAAAAAAATATTTTTTATTAGTTAAAATTGAAATTATTATTTCATCTTTATATTTTTTCAAATCAATATTGAACTTATTTACAAAAAAATTAAAAAATTCTAAATCATTCTGCATTAATAATTTTTTTAATAAAAGCTCTTCTTTTTCTTTTTCAATCTCAAATTTAAAATAATTAGTCATTTCTTTAACAATAGATTTAAATTCTTTATAACCCGCTAAATCAATAATAGCATTATTAACTCTATAACAAGAAGAATACTTTTTGTCATTTTCTTTAAAAAATCTTAAATATTGATTAATCATATCAACTTGTCTATATTCAAGTAAACATAAAAATCCAGAAGGTCTTTCTATAATATATTCTTCTTCAATTGATAACATATATTCATCGAGCATTAATTGAGCCAATGAGTCATGCCCATTTTGAATGAAATGACAAAAAATATTATTACAAAAATGAGGATGATTAATATCTATTTTATAATCTTGGATTAAATTTTTAACTAAATAAGAATTTGAACTTTGAGTTAAACGAAAAATAAAATTATAGTTACTGATTATCGTATCTTTCTTATCCCACAAAAAATAAAGCAATCTATTGTCGTGATCTGACTCTCTAAATAATACTTTTTGAAATAACTCATTGTTGTTGTAGGTATAATTAACATTTTCATCGGCTTCAATTAATTTTTGAATAATAAAGTAATGAGCATTTGTATCGTATTTGGCCGCATTTTTGATAGGTGTATTATCTTCTGCATAAGGACATACTCTACCATCTTTTAATAATAAAAGAACAATTTCAGTATGTCCATATTCACAAGCCATTTGAAGATTAAAACTATTATCAAAGGCAGGATTAACATTTGTATTATTAATAAGAAACTCAACAATTAAAGAAAAACCTAATTCACAAGCATTAGCAAGAGCACAGTCAAGTGTTCTTTGACTAATATTGTATTTTTTTATGTATTCTTTCATGGAATTTAAATCATTTTCTTCTGAAAAAGACAAAAACTCTTCTTCAATATCAATCATATTGTGAATCCTTAAAAATTTTTATTATTATATCAATATCAAAAACAAAAATCAAGAATAAAGGTAATAATTTAAAACCTTTTCAAACAAAGCTTTGGATTTTTCTATTTGTAATCCATTTGAATAAAGTTTGCTTTTATAATTATAAAAATGTTTAAATTTTACCATGCCTACACATAGAATTAAAAGAAATAACTCTTTTTCTGAAATATCTATTAGTTCTTTATCTTGTAGTATTTTAACTTTAATTTTACAATTGTTTTGTCCTATTAATTTCTGTTGTAATTCATAATCCACTTGTACTTTCAGCAGTTCTTTTAAGAAAAACAAAAGACCATCAAGAGAATCTTTAACAAAGTTATAATTTTTAAAATATTCAGTTAAAGGTAATTTTTGTTGAGAAATAATATTATCTAAAATTTTACTATCATGTTGTACTCTAATATTATCAACAAACTGTGCCGTTTTAATTTTTAAAATCAGTTGAATTTCTTTATTTAATTTACAGATCTCTTTTTCTAAATCAAAAAGTTTGTTTTTATTATCTTGTAATTCAAAATCCAGTATTGATAAAGAAAAATGTTTTTTATTTAATTGTTTATAAAAGAATTTACTGTCTTTCTTGGAGAATTCATGTACAGTTTTATATTTTTCATAATATTCAAGTTGTTGTTTATTTAAATGTTTTAATAGTTCTGTATTATTTTTGAGATTATCGTGAAATAAATCACTTTTAATAAATTTATTGCAACGAATTCTACTACCTTTTGGTGAGATAAACATAATACCTTGTTTAGTATAATTATTAAGTTCTAAAACTTTATTTATTACAGTAGACCAATTATATTGGTTATCAAATACTCTTCTTTCAAGTAATTCTTTATTTTGCTTTTTAATAAGCTGTTTTAGTTCTTTTTGATTTTGTCTTAATTTTAGTAATTTTGAAAAATAACGATTAATTTCCTCAACATCATTATAGAATGGATTAAGTTGATTAATATGTTTTTCTCTATTTAAAAATTGTTCTAATACGTTCATTTTAATTCTCCTATAGTTTGTATTATTAGTTTTTATTTGAAGTATAACTAATTACTATGGAGGTTTATATAAGAAAGAAATTTATAACATTTTTTAGTCCTCTATTAAGTTATATAAGTATCTTAAATTAAAAATTACAATTCGTCAATAAATTTTTTTAATTGAATCATACCTTCTGAAGCTTTTTTATTTATACATTTATCAAAATTATATCCATAGTTTGTTTCTGAATCTAAATTAATGTTTATTTTATGAGTTTTAATGAAGTTGCTAAATATTTTGTAAGCACTAACAACAACAAAGCTCATGCCAACAGTAACAACAATGTCACCATCTTCCATTAAAAATTTATTATAATCTAAATTATCATATTCAGGACAATACTCATTAAAGAATACAACATTTGGTTTCCAAATTTTATTATTTAAATCAATTTTAAATGTATCGTGTCCGATATTAACAATTTCATTTGTTTCAATATTTTTTATTTCAGTTAAATTACCGTGTAAATGAATAACATTTTTTACACCAGCACGTTCTAAAAGGTTATCAACATTGGTGGTCACATTAATACAGTTATCTACTCCAAATTCTTTTTGTAATTCAGCAATCATAAGGTGAGCAGCATTAGGTTTAACATTTTCTAATTCTTCTCTTCTTGAATTATAAAAATTATGTACTAATTCATAATTTTTAAGCCAAGTTCTATAATCACAAACATCTTCAATTTTATGCTCATGCCAAAGTCCATTAGAATCTCTAAATGTTCTTAAACCGCTTTCAGCAGATAAACCTGCTCCACTATATATAAATATTTTACGTTGTTTTTTCTTATTAAAAATTTTAAACATTACTTACCTCAAAAAAAAAGACCTATACATTATAGATCTTTTTACAATAAATACAATATAATTAAGATTTAATTTCTTTTACTGCTTCAACACTTTTTGTGTTTTCAACTACTTGATCTGCTTCTTGAATTTGTTTATCAAGAATTTCAAGTTTTTTTGATTTCATTGCATTATTATGTTCAACAACATATTTATTAGTGTAATAGATATCAATAAGCCACCAAATTCCAGTAACAAATAAAAATAAAAACCCCACTAAAATAACAGAAGTAACCCAACCAACAACAGTAAGCAATAACATGGTTACTCCTGATTTTATTTTTCCTAAGTAAAATCTGTGACCACCTATCATGCCAAAGAAAAACCATAGTACATAAGCTAATACTAAGTTTTTTTCTTCATAAATTATATCACTTTGTAATCTTGATTTCTCAAGTTCTAACATTTCTTTTGTAGACATTATATTTCCTCCATAATGGTTTTTTGTTTATCTTCAAAATATTTTAATCCTAATGCTAAATCAATAATTGAAATTATAATTAATAAAAATAAAATACAAAATGAAGATATAGTATAAAGATTAAAAAAGGTTTCCAGTGTATATTTTTCGGCAGCAAATATACTTGTAAAAAGAACAATAAAGCTAATAATGCTTGTAATAAGAAAAATAGAACCTGATATTTTTTTATTCAAAATAAATCTATGAATACCAAAAGTTCCAAACAATCCCCAAATTAAAACAAATTTGTTTCTTTGTTTTTTAACTTTTAATATTTTTTGATATTGAAGATTTAATTTTTCATTTGTTTTCATTAATTTTTCTACCTTGTTAATTTAAAAGAATAAAATATAAAAAATAAAAGTCAATAAACTATTTCTTAATATTGTATTTTTTTCGAAATTTTCTCATTTTAATGACTAATTCTTTTCTTGATACTTCAATAGCTCCATATTCTAATGCTTTCTTTTTTCTCATTAAGCAAACATCATAATGTGGAAAAGAAGCATTACTTTGAAACCAAGCGCTTTTCATTCCTATTTTGTTAGCCATATCATGTAGTTCTTCATATGAATCAGCAATCATATGACACATGATCATTCTTTTATATTTTATATTTGCTTTATCTATATAAACAGCCATTTTTTATTTCCTTTTTATACATAATAACATAATAATTGACTAAATGATAAAAAAATAGTAAAATAAGAGGAAAATTATGGATAAAATAAATAATGAAAGTAATAGAAGTTATAGAAAATAAAGAAAATTTTAAATTAATAGAAAAAAAAATTAATAAGACTGAAAAGAAATTAAGTAATATTGAAAAACAAGGTAAAAGAAATATTTATAAAATAATATTATATTCAACTATTTTAACTTTAATATTATTGTTTTCGGGTTCTATTTCTTTACTTTTAGGCATTTTAATATTAGTTCCTTTAAATTTGTTTTCATTTTTTGATTCAATAGGTACTTTTGATAGATTTTTATTATATTTAAATGAAAAACCAACAAATAAAAAATATAATGTATTTTTAAATGCTATGTATAATTTAAAGGGAGTAAATTCATTATTTTATATAAATAGATTAGAGAAAAGGTTTAAAAAAGATTTAAAAAATAAAGAAATAAGAAAGTGTTTAAAAACAATACAAAATACTTATAAAAGAAAAAAATATAATAAAGATCTTTATAAAGAAATATTGAAAGATTCTATAGAAGAAAATATGATTTTAGAGGTTGAAGAAAATAAAAAGTCTATATTAAAAGAAATTTCTACATTTAAAGAAAAAGATAAAAAAGAGTTACAAAGTGCATTAATAGAAAGAATTGGTCTTGATAATATTTTAGAAATTAATCAAGAAAAAGAAGATGATATAATTATAAAAAAAGAAGAGGTTTTAAAAAATATATGAAATACGATATTATAGGTGATGTACATGGTTATGCTAAAAATTTAAAAGCATTATTAGAAAAAATGGGTTATGAAAATAAATTAGGATATTATAAACATCCTGATAAAAAACGTATGGCTATTTTTGTAGGTGATTATATTGATAGAGGAACAGATGAAGAAGCTGTTATTGATATTGTTAGACCGATGATAGATAATGGTAGTGCCTATGGTATAATGGGTAATCATGAATACAATGCAATATGTTATGCTACTGAATTAGAAAATGGTGATTATTTAAGACCACATAATGATAGAAATTATCATACTCATAAAGAGTTCTTAGAAGAATATCCTTTTGGTAGTGAAAAATATAAAGATATTATTGAATGGTTTAAAAAGTTACCTTTATTTTTAGAATTCGATAACTTTAGAGTAATTCATGCGGCTTGGATTCAGGAACAGATTGATTTTATTAAACCTAAACTTGGAGAAAATAATACATTAACAGAATCACTTTTGAAAGAAACAGCAAAAAAAGAAGAAGTTTATCATTCTCTTGAATTTTTATTAAAAGGAGCAGAGCTTATTCTTCCTGATAATCAATATTGGCAAGATCCACATGGTCTTATGAGAAATACTATGCGTTTTAATTGGTTTGTAAAAAAAGAAGAAGTTACATACAGAAACTGTGCATTATCAATTCCAGAAGGTGTAGAATTACCGAATAAAAAAATAAATAATCCACCTACATTATATAATAGTGATAAACCTGTATTTTTTGGTCATTATTGGATGTCTGGATTACCTTCAATTCAAACAGAAAAAGCAGTTTGTGTTGATTATAGTGTTGCTAAAGGTGGCTGTTTAACTGCTTATCATTTTGATGGTTCTGAATTAAGTAATGACAATTTTATATACTAATGAAAGATTATATATTTAATAATTTATATTTGACAAAATTATATGTATTTTTTTTTAAAAAAAGTATATATAAAAGACTAAATAAATTTTTTTCTTTTGCTTTTCAAAATGAATATCATTTATTGTTAAACGAATTAATCATAAATTTTGATATAGAAGAAAAGCATTTAAGAAAAAATATAAAAAGATTATTATTAAATGGTAAATATAAAATAATAGAGAAAATATTATTTAGTGAAATAAAATATATTGAAAGATTAGTAATATATCAGGAAATATCAAATAAAATATATATAAATATAAAAAAGAAAAAATACCATTTATTTGATTTTATATTTACTAACAAAGTTTTAAAAGAAAATCATCAAATATTATCAGAAATAACAGAAGACGCTTTTTATTTAGAAGATATAATTTTATTTGAAAGAAGTATTAAATATTTCATGAATAAATATTATAAAAATAATTTAATGTACAAACAAACAGGAAAATATAATTATTTAATACGAAGCATAAAAGAAGAAAAATCAGATGAAATATTTGATGTAATAATAAAAAATATAAAAGAAAAAGAAATATTATTAAATGTTTTATTTAATTTACAACCAAAACAACAAGATAAATTAGAAATATTATTTAAATATAATGATAATGAAAATATGTTAAAAAAAGAATTTGAAGAAATAAAAAGAAAAACAAAAAATAAAAACTCTGTTGCAATCAACAGAGTTAATAAATTATTAAGTTATAAAAAAATTAGTAATTTTTAATTATATTAATTTTACATTTTTAATAATGTTTTTTATATTTTATAAGATTTAGGTTTTTCTTTTAAAATGTTAGATTGTTTTTCTGGATTATAATCGAAAGAAACTTTTCCATTTTCATCAACGGTAATCATATCTTTAATGTCTTCATTTATATCCTTGGCTAATTTTGTAAATAATTCCATTTTAGCTCCACGATTTTCTGTAAATTGAGCAATATTTTTTTGTTTGTTCTCAAACAATACTTCTTTAACATCTTCATGATTTAATGTTCTATTAACTATTACTGCACTTAGTTGTTGAGCTTGTTTCATATCTATATCTTTTAATAAATCAGGGTTTTCATGATAAAGATTATAAAGTACAAACAATGGTATTTCAGAATAGTGAGGATCTTGATGATCAAGCTGTCTATCAGTATTAAGAAAATCCGCTTCTCTTTTTGAAATTAAAGCAAATAAAAAATTCTTGAAACTTTTATCAAGATCGCTTCCTGTTTTATCTTGTTGCATATCTTTATAAACAGCAATAGTTCCCAAAACGTCAGCAAAAGATTCTGACATATTTTTAAACTCGAAAGATTCAAATTCTTTTTGGGTTTTTAATTCATTAAACTGCTTTTCCATATTTGACATAGAATGAGCAAATTCATGATACAAAATGAATTTTTCTGCATAAATTCTATCTTTATAATCTATACCTTTTCTTTTTAAATCCATTGCAAAATCATGTATTTCTTCTGAATCAAGGTGTATATAGTCAGGATTGTTTTGATCTTTGGTTTGATAGAAGAAATTAATAGAAGATTCGCCTTCTCTTAAAATAAAAAGTTTTCTAACACTTTTAGAATTCATAAGAGTAACCAGATAATCATCACTATCTTTAAATATATCTCTTGATATTTCATTTTTACCATCAACATTAAAAAATATAACTTCTTCTGGATTTAATGGATTATTATATGTCCCGCCATGCTCTAAAACATGTTCTGAATCAAAAAATTTACCTGTAACATGATCTTGGAAAACATTTAAAGAATTAGGATTGGCTTCTAATTCTTGATTTTGTTCTACTTGCTGTGTTATTGTTACTGATTGTGCGTTTTGAAAACTATTAATATCAGCTTCGTGATTACCATGTGCTAAAGCAGGAGCAATAGAATTTGTTAACATTAATCCAATCATTCCATAAGGTATTATTTTTTTTGAAAATTTTAATAAATCCATTTTATAATTTCTTTTTTATTTACTTATTTTAAATTATAACATAAAAAATCACAAAGCTAATTTATTAACAACACTGTAATGAAAATTTTCAGGTTCTTTTTCATAACTTACTATATTTTTCTTTTTAACACTAAAAATTTCTTGAATTAAAATATAATTTTGTTCTGATATATTAATTAAATGATCTAATGGAATATTATAGAATATAAAAGAGTTAGCAACTGTATCACCTACATAATAATCAACTTTTAATTTTCTTTCTTTTTGTTGAACTTCAAAGGAAATAAAAGATACAACTTCTATATTAGTGTTAATACCTTTTATTTGTATAAGATACTGTTTTTGATTATTAATGTTTAATTTAAATTTATCTATATTGTATATCATAAGAATTCCTTTTCAATAAATAAAAAAATACCATAAAAATAAAAAATGTTAATATTTTTTTAATTCTCGTGCTGTTTCACGTTTAATATCACGTTCTTTAATAGTACGTCTTTTGTCACGCACATTTTTTCCTTTTGCAAGAGCAATATTAGCTTTAACTAAATGTTTTTCCCAAAAAATATTTTGTAACGCAATAGTAAAACCAGCTTCTTGTTGAGCACCTATTAATTTATTAAGCTCTTTTTTATTCAATAATAATTTAATACGTGGTTGTTCATTAATATCTTTAAAAGAATTAGTTTCTTTCAAAGAAGTAATATTAATGCCTTCAAGGTAAGCTTCACCTTTAAAAATATTAACATATACACTATTTGAAGCAGAAATTTTTCTTGCACGAATAGCCTTAACCATCCAACCTTCTAAAACTAATCCAGCTTTAAAAGATTCAACGATTTCATATTCAAAATTTGTTTTCTTAATATTTAAAATTGTATTCTTATTTTTATGTTTCATTTTAATATCTCTTTTTAATTTATAATAGGTTGATTATATCTAATAAGAAAAATAAAGTCAATCTTGAAAATAAATAAAAAACTATTATATTATAACAAGACAAAAGGAATTTTTTTTATGTTAATAGATCCAATATACGCTTTAATATTAATGGTTTTAGGTTTAATACTTGTTTTTGCATACTTTTTAAAGAAAAAATTAGATGTAACTAAAAATAAAAAAAGAGCCGTAATAACTTATTTCATATCATTTATATTAACAACATTTACAGGTTATTTATTAATAGGCTCTTATTATCTATTACATATTAAAATATATTAATCTTCGTTAATATATTCAAACCAATTTTCCCAATCAAATTCTTCTTCTTTAGAAAATTCAACCCCTAAATCAGAAATTTGTTTTTTGATTTTTTTGTAATCTTCAATATCATATGAATCCATTTCATATAGTTTATAATTTGAAGGAAGATTAACAGGAATATTAAGATCATTGGTGAATTTTTTTATATTTTTACATTCTAATAAAAATTCTTTAAGATTACTTGCTTTAAAAGTATAGCTTTCTTCTTTATTCTTTTCATAATTATAATAATCAAATGTTTTAGGTATCAATCCTTCAAAATATAAATCAATAATCTGTTGAATTTCTTCATTTTTTGATATTTTATTTTCTGCCATTGATTCTAAATCTTTTTGATCGAATCTACGCAAAGAAAAAGAAGATATATATTCAAGGCTGGTATACCCTTGATTTGAAATAATAACATCTTTTACTAAATCAATATACACAAGTCCATAACCATCAGGTGATAGTAATTGTTCTTCATGTTTAAAGTCATAATAACCTTCTGCTTCTTTTACAATATCTAAAATTCGTTTTTTATCTTTTTTTAATAATGCTACATCAAGAGCTACGTATTTAATAAACGAAGTATAGGCATCTAAATTGTAAATTTTATCTTCGGTTCTAATTGAAATTTTTACTGTTCCACCCATAAATTATAATCCTATTTGAAAATTTTAATCAATTATAACAAATCAAAAAAATAAAAGCAATTAAAACTTGATATTATAATAAGAAATAGGTATACTAATAAAAATTTCTGTTAGGATTAAAATGTATAACTATAATTTTACAAAAGAAAAAATGCATAAAATTATGTATTTATTAGAAGATAAAACTGCTTGTTTTCATGAAAAAACAAAAGCAATATATTCAATGGTAAAACAAAAACAAATTAATAATAAAGTTATTCTTAGATACATGAATAAATATTTGGAAAATATTGATTTGGAATTACTTAATGAATATAATGATATTTTTTATTTATTATCAACCCAACAAAGAAATTCTGTATTAAATATTTTATTAAAAGATGAAAATATTAATAATTATATAGATAAAGATTATTGTATTTACTTTGCTTGTATGAAAAATCAAACGAAAAATGTTGAGTTATTATTGAAGGCAGGTGCTAATATAAACGCTGAAGGTCATCCAGCTTTTGGATTTGTTTTAACTAATAAAAACATAGATATTTTAAAATTATTATTAGAAAATGAAAATTACATAAAAAATAAGAAAATATTTATAAAAACTATATTTAGTAGTAAATGGTATACAGCTATAAATTGTATGATTGAATATAATACATGGTTAAATGAAATTGATAATGATATTATAAGTCAATTTAAAGATAAAAAATTATTTATTCCTGTTTTAAAAAAAATAAAATTAAAACAAACAAAAAATAAAATAGAGGTATTTTAAAGTGAAAATAATTGTTGATTTAATTAAAGAAAAAGACATAGAAAAATTAAAAATGATAATTGATAAAAGTCAATATCAAAAACAACTTTATGCAGCGAATGCTTCTGATTTTATTTTATCTAATATTCTTGACGATAATATTTATGAAGAAGAACTTGTTTTCTTTTGTAATCAAAAATTCTTTAAACCCGAAGTTTCAAATCATAAATACTTCATTAAATCTTGTGAAAAGGGATATTTGAATTATGTTAAAATATTTTTAGAACAACCAAGTATAAAAGTAGATCATGAATTTAATATGGCTTTGAGAATGGCCGTAAAAAATAATCAAGTGGATGTAGTTAAATATCTTTTAAAAAATAAAAAAGTAAATCCAAGAGCTAAAAATGATGAAGCAGTAATAAAAGCTGCTCAAAATAATAATAAAGAAATAATTAATTTATTATTAGAACATGATTTAAATTTAGTATCAAAAGATAATCGCTTTATAAGAAATATCATTTTTAATAACGAGTTGGAGTTATTAAAAAAAGTGTTTAATAATAAAAATTATCAATCTAAATCAACATATATAGCTGCTTGGGAAGAAGCAGCAGTTAAAAAAAATAAAGAAATAATCAATTATTTAATAGAAAGAAATGATTATAATTTAATAGATAAAGCGCATGATTTAATAAAAAGATTGGTAAAAGAAGGTAATTTAGAGTACTTAAAATTACTTATAAATAAAATGAATGTAGAAGAAAAACAAAAAAATCTTTATTTTGCTTTAAGAGAATCTTGTAAACATAAACAATTGGATATTTTCAAATACATTGTTGAAGAAGAAAAAATAAATCCACTAACAAGCCGTAGTAAAAATATTATGATTGTAATTGAAAATAATTGTTTTGAAATATTTAATGAAATTTTAAAATATAAAGACAGTAATAAGAATTTTCAAAAAAATCTTTTTTATATTATAAAAATAGCAATGAAAACAGCAAGAACTCAACATTTAAATATTTTACTTAAAGAACCCAATGCAATAAAATATGCAAATGATATAATTGAAAAAGATAAATATATATCAAAAGAAGTAAAAATATTTATAAAGTTTAATACTTTTTGATTTTGAAATAATAAGTATATAGTAGTATAATATATATGTGATTACAGGTTATAATATTATGAAAATAAATAAAGATATATTAAAAAAAGCAGAATCAAAAGGTATAATAAGTTCTTATGAAGAATTTATTAATTTTGTTAATGAAGAAAAAAAATCTAAAATACCTATTTTGAATATAATAGGTGCTTCAATGGTAATATTTGGTATATTGTTATTCTCATTTATGTTAATAAATGCAAAGAATCAAGAAGTTGCAGGTATAATTATATTTTTAACAGGTTTGGGTTTAAATTTTTTTGTTAGAAATATTAATAAAGAGGACTTAGTTTTTAAAATAAGTAATCTTCTTGTATTTCTATTATTATGTTTTGGTGTACTCACAGGCTTTCATGAATTCTTCCAATATTCAGAAGAAAATGGATTTTTAATATATTCATTAAAATTAATTGAGATTCCTGCTATTATTCTTTCTCTTTATTTTTATATAAAACATAAAAATGATTATATTTTGGTTATTCCATTTTTAATTATTAATTTTATGATTTTTATGGTTTTACAAGAAAATTTTTATAGAAGTCCTTTCGAAAACTTTATTGAAAAAGGCATGTTAATTGTTTATTATTTTAATTTATTAATATTGTCAGGATTAATATATTTTAAAAAATTAAAAACAAAAGATAATATTGCCTATATAGCATTAATACTTTTATATAATATTAGTGCATTTGCTCAATTTATTGATATTTTTAGAAGAAATGAAGATTTAATTTTTATAGGTTTAATGTTATTATCTAATGGCTTATTAGTTTTATTTAATAAGTTTAATGATAGAGAAGAATATAATAAATCAATATATACACTTTGTTATATATGGTTGTTTTTAATTGATTATTTTGAAAGTTTAATATTTGTTTCATTTAATATAGGAGTATTAGCTTATGGAGTATTTAAGCAGTACGAAAAATTAATAAGAATAAGCGTAATAGTTTTAGTAATCAGTATAGAACAAATAGTGGAATTAGAAGATTTAACTCAAATCATATACTATATAGTAACAGGAGTAATATTAATTTTATTAAATAATATATTAAATAAGAAAATAGAAAAAAATGTTTAAATATTTAGCTGAAAAGTTAAACCTTTCAGAAAATAAAAAAGTAATTTTATTGATATTATTGTTGATTATATTTGTTGCTATTTCTCTTTATTTATTTTTAACTTATATTTATGAATTCTTTTTTTTCAAATATATTGTTATGCTTCAATGAAATCAGATAATACAAAAAAAGCAGCATAGTATACATTGTTTATACTTGCTGCTTATTTGATTTTAAAATTTATCTTGTAAATAAGAAAAATAACTCCCAAGGCTAGAAATAGCACTTTTCTTTTCAATTAATAATGTATCAAAACAATGAACATTTTTATGCTTAGTAGAGCAAAAAGAAATTTTTGATTTACTTTCATCAATATTAACTGAATCATATACTGGATTGTCAACTATTTGTGAATCATAAAACCCAAGTATGTCAGAAGTAACATAAAAAGCAGTAGCTGTACCTTGTAATGATTTATATTTTATTTCATTTACTTTTGGTACAAATAAAATAAAAGAAAAAACTAATAATAATAAACTCGAAATGCTTACTTTTTTGATTATTTCTTTTCTTTTGGCTTTCTTTAATGCTAATGCTTGTTCTGCTTCTTTTTTTAAGCGTTCTTCTTCTTCTTTTTTTTGTTTTAAAGCTTGTTTTTGTTGAATTTCTCTTTTTTCTTTTTCTTCTTTTGCTTTTAAATCAGCTAATATTTGCATTCTATTAGCTTCTTTACTTGAATAACCTGAAACTTGTTGATCGCTCATTTTTTTTCCTATATTATAATTTACTGTTATGTATTATATAATAAATTAAACAAAATAGTCAAGAAAAAAGTAATTGTATCTTGTTTTTAATAATTAAAATGATATTATACTATTTTATGAAGGAGAAAAAAATGTTTAAAAAAATAATATTATTATCAACTCTTATAACAACATTTAATTTAATATCAGCCGAAGAAAAATTAAAATTCATAGCAAAGGATTTTGGTTCTTCAAGTTTTAACATAACAATTGAAGAATTAGAAAAAAGTGATAATGCTTCAAAAATAATAATTAAAGGTTATAGAGAAAATGATCCAAGTGCTGATGGTTGGGTTTATTGTATGAAAAAAAGAATATCATTAGAAAATAATTTTAAATATGTAATGGAAATGAATAAACCAGTAGAGCTTTCATTATGGAAGAAATTAAAATCTAATTTTCAAATGGTAGAAAAACCCGATCAAGAAATTGTAATTGTAAATCTTAAAAATGAAACAGATTATGAAAATCCAATAATAAAAAAATATGAAAAAGAAGGTTATGAATCAAGTTATATATCAGAAATAAAAGAAAAAGTATTAAAAGAAATGTTATGTGGAAATATGCTAACAGAAGAATATAAGTAATAAAAAAAAAGCCAATCTTCATTGGCTTTTAATATATTAAAGCTTAGGTCTTTTTACTATTTTTAGTTGTTCTGTATATTTGTTGATTATATCATTTTTATATTCAGAAATAGCAAGACCTATTTGATAATTTTTTAAGCCCTGTTCTAAAAATACATTAGCATCAATATTAGAAAATTCTTTTGCAATATTGATTATTTTAGGATTATTAACATCTAAACTATTATAAACTGCTTCTAAATAATCACTACTATGATCAACACCAAAACCTTTCATAAAGCGAATAATTTCAGCATTAGATAAATTATCAAAATTTTCAAAAGATTTTCTATTTTCTTCTGCTTTTTGTTTTAAATGTGGTGGATAAACACGTTTTGCTGTTTGAATTTTATGGATTCTTTCAACCTCAACTGCTTCACCAATTTCAGCACCTTTTAAACCTTTTTCTACAAACTTTTTAACATCAACATTTTTTGAATAATCAAAACAAAAACGAAGATAGTCAGGCTGATCATAAACTCTATTTTCTAAACCAGTCCTACCTCTTGCATCAGCTTCACAAGAAAGTAAAAAGTCATTAAGAAGTTTGTCATTTCTATAAGCATCAAGCTCTTTAAATAGTTCATAGATTTTTCTATTACTTAAATCAAAAGCTCTATGAGTTTTAGTATGCAATTTACACATTTTTGTTGATAATGTTTTGTAATATGAAGGAACTTTTAATCTTTCATTCATTTCTTCAACTAATGGCAAACCACTTGTTTCATGTCCAATATGTTGTGGAAGCATATCTTTTGGCGTAATACCTTTACCTAAATCATGAGTTAATGCTGCATACATTACAGCATGATTGTTATTAGATATCTTTTTAGCTTGATTTAAAACAAGCATAGTATGTACACCAGTATCTACTTCTGGATGATGTTTTGGTGGTTGTATAACACCAAACAACCTATCAATTTCAGGAAAAACAACTTCAAGTGCTCCACAATCTTTTAAAGTATAAAAAAACTGTTCTGGATTTGGTTCTTTGAACACCTTTTCATCAAGTTCTTTAAATACTCTTTCAGCAGTTAAATGTTCTAGTTCACCTGATTGTGTAATTTGTTTCATTAAATCCATTGTATCTTCATGAACAGTAAAGCCTAATTTATGATATCTTGCCATAAATCTTGCTACTCGTAATACACGAAGAGGATCTTCTGCAAAATGCTCTGATACATGACGAAGTTTTTTATTTTCCATATCTTCTAAGCCATTATAAGGATCAATAATATTGCCATCATTATCCATAGCCATAGCATTAATAGTTAAATCTCTACGAAAAAGATCTTCCTCAAGAGTAACAGAAGGATCAAATGTTGTTTCAAAACCATTATATCCTGCTCCAACTTTTCTTTCTTTTCGTGCAAGAGCATATTCGTCTTTTGTTTCAGGATGCAAAAATACAGGGAAGTCAGCCCCAACTTGTTCATACCCTTTTGATAAAAAATCTTCTGGCGTACCACCAACAACTACCCAATCTTCATCTTTTACTTCAAGATTAAGCAATTTATCTCTAACAGCACCACCGACTAAATAAATTTTCATGTTGATTCCTTTATTGAATTAATATATTTATATTGTAACATATTAAAAATGATTAAAAAAGGATTTTTAATGCAAAAAATAACACAATTAGATTCAGTCGATGAAATTAATGCTTTTTTGATAATGAAGTTTAAAAAAGTTAATTTAAATAATATGTATTTTTTAGATTGTTATACTCATTTTGATGACCATTTAAATGATGTAAAAAAATATAGTTATATTTATTTAGAAAATCGAGAGATAACTTATTTTATTGTTAATTCTTCCATATCTTATAATAAAGAAATAAAATCATTATCAATTACCAAAAACAAAAAAACTTTAAAAAAAGAATACTTAGATGCTGAAATAGCAAATAATTTAGAAATAATAGAAAAGAAATTATTAGCATATAGCAAATTGAAACAATTTTGATTGCAAAAATATTAAATTATGTCATTATATTATAATATAACTTAGGATTAGTTATAATTGTTTAGGAAGAATGATAAAGGTATAAGGACATGAATAATAAATACTTGAAGGATAAATATTGTCAAGATAAAAAAATAGTTGATGTTGAAGATATAGTTTTCATTGATAATGTTTTGTTTAATAAAATTCATTTAATCGCACAAGATGTTTTTATTAATAACATAATGATTAAAGATAAAAAATATTATTTTGAATTTATGATTGAAAATGATATTCCTTATCTAACTAATATAAGTGGATTAAGCATTAATAATATAATCGCTAAAAATAAAATAGAAACAAGTAAATTAAATTTAAAGGATTTGCTGATGTTTGATTTTGAAAAATATTTAATAAAGGATATAAAAAACAATATCTTATATACTAATTTTAAAGAATTTAATAAAATAAAAAATTTAAATTTTGATAATTTAATTAAACAGAAGAAAATGAAAAATGAAATATATCAAGTTGTATATTCAAAAGATAATAAAGGCTTGATTTTATTAGATTGCTTCTTTTTAGAAAATGGAGAAAAGTATTTTGTTAGAACTTATTCAAGCAAATAATTTTATGAGCAAATTCAATACTTTCATTATTTTTAATACTACTAATTTTTTTAATATCTTCAATTACTGTTTTTGAATTTAAAACTTCTTTTTGATTCAAAAGTATTTTAGTGAATTTTAAATTATCAGCATGCATAGCTCTTTTTAATAATTTGTTATTATTATCAGTAAGAGAAAATTTTATTTTATTTTTATTATCAAGAATAAATTCTAAATAATCAGTATAGTTAACATAGATACTAGATATTAATCCTTCATATGAAAAAATATTATATTTTTTTAAATATGGAATAAAAGTTCTAAAATAATATATTTCAAACTCAACATGAATACCTTTATTTATCAAATAACTTCTCAAATAATCAGATAAAAACTCTTTAGTTTTTTGTTTTAAAAAATAAATATGTAAAATACCTTCAAATATAATATTATCTAAAATTAAATTGGCTTTATTTGTTAGTATTGTATCAACAAAATCAAGTGCATTTTTTCTACAAGATAACAAAAAAAGATTATTAAGATCAAAATCAAAATTTTTAGGGAGTATTCTAAATAAAAAAATTAAAGCTTCTTTATTTTTTTGAACAATAATTGTTTCAAAAGATTTCTTTTTGATTTTATTAAAATCTAATAAATTATTATTAACAACTTTTCTTAAAAAAACAATATTATTTGTTTTTATAATGGCTCTAAAAATTAAATTATGATTGTAATCATATTTTTTCATATAATGAATAGCGACATCAATTTCTTTTTGATAAATATGAGAAATTATAACTCTTGTGTTTAATAATATAAAGTTTGTATCCATATTATATATTTTTTAATAAAACCTTAGATTTTGGATTTATATTGTCCTTTTGTTTTACTTGTTCTTCAACTATTCTTTTAGTATTTTTAATTAAATTTTCATTTAAATTGATTTTTTCATTAATAATATTTAAGCTGTTTTGTTGCTGGTGTAAAGGGAGTGTTTCAATGTATTTGAATATTATTTTTTGGTTATCTAAAAATTCATTATAATTACATTTTTTTAATTTGTTATTAAATATTATATATTGAGATTTATTTAATAAAATTTTATATTCTTTTTTATTTAATTTATCACTTATTTTATCTATATTTTTAGGTCTGAAAAATATAAATAAAAAAACAAATAAAAAAGGAGATGTAAAAGTTAATGTCACTGCTTCATCAATAGATAAATAGTTAGTATTAATAAAACTAATAAGGATTATAGAGCAAAAAAGAATTATAACTCCCCTTCCCTTATATTCTGACTCAGAATTAATATTTTTAGTATTAATTTTTTTTATTCTTTGTTGTTTTCTTAAAAATCTTTCGTTTACTATTTCTTTAAAATTCATTATTTATTATCCTAAATACTTTTTAAAACGTTATTATTTCTATGAGCAGTATTGAAAGAAGTTGAATTATCAATTCTTTCTTCAATTTTTTGTAATCCATTTTCATGTAAATCAATTTTTCTATTAATCATTTCAATGGCTTCTTCTTGCTGTTTGATAGGTAAGTTTTTAATATATTGAAGAATAATGCTTTTATTATCTTTAAATTCCTCAAAATTACAATTTTTTATTTTATCAAAAACAATAGAATATCGAGTTTTTATTAAAAAGGGTTTATACTTATCATTTTTTATTTTTTTATCTAGCTTTTCTGTTTTTTCAAAATGTTTCATTAACGGAAGAAATGAAATAATAGCAAAAAAGAAAAATAATCCAATTCCAATAATAAAATTTAAAAATCCAAGATTAAAAAATAAAATAGGTATAAAAATAGAGAAAACAAAACTAAAGAATACTGAACATTGTCCTAAAAATTCAAGAGCTTCTTTATTTTTATCATTTTTCTTTTTTAATTTTTTAATTCTTTCTTGTTTTACCTCGAATCTTATTGTTAAAATTTCATTAAAAGTCATGTTTTTTCCTTAGAGTTCTCGAAATTATAGTATAAAAGCAAAAAAAAATCAATAAAAATTTGATAAAACAAAAAAGTTGTATATCATTACTAAAAAAAGGGAATAAATTAATGAAAAAAGCAGTTTTATTGTTAACAATGTTACTATCAATTAATATAGTACAAGCAGAAGAAAAAAAAGTAGAAGAAGTAAATATTTCTATGGAAGAAGAAGCCATGCTTTGGGAAAAACAAACTGAATATTTAAATAATTTAAAAAAATTAGAGTCTGAATTAAAAAATATTAATGATAGATTAGAAAATTGTAGAGAATCATACTATTCAATTACAGAAAGTGATCAATTAAAAAATGATTATTTAAAAGACACAAAAGATTATAGTACTAATCTAATAGTAACTTCTACTATTTTAAATCAAGCAATTGGTAAACTTGAAAATAAAATGAAAAATGAAAGAGGTATGGTTTTAGAAGGTTTATATCAATATAAAGATACTCTTTCAGAGCACATAAATAAAGAAAAAGAAAGAAATATTCAAATTCAATTAAAAATGGAAGATGGATTTAAAGTAATAAAAGAAAAATATTGTACTTTTTAAAAATTCTCTACTTTTTCACTAATAATAAACTTATTAATATTATTAATTAAAGTTCTATTGTATTTAGGATAGTCAATTGAAAAATGGCTTCCTATATATTTAATTAAAAGATAGGGAGTAAATTTATTATTTTCATTTAAAAATTGTGATAAAAATCTGATATACTCTTTTTTGTTGATTAAGTATTTAATAAATCCATAATTATAATCTTGTGTTTGTTGAATAATTTCCATTAAAGAGTGTTCTGATATTTCAAGAGTGTTTAGATTAAACTCTGATATTAAAAAATCTAAAACTGTACTTTTTCCAAAAAAAGCGGCTTTATTGATAAAATCATTAAAGGTTTCTTCTTTATAATTGTTAACTAAATAAGTAATTGCTTCATATTTTATTGGTTCATATAGACAATATTTAATAATATTTTCTTTATTATTATTTATATCGAAATTAGGATTCTCAAAAATAAATTTCCAAGCTCTATTATCACCTACATAACAACAAACTTGTGAAAATAAATCATTACCATTATAAGAAACATTAACTTTATCACTTTTTAATAGAAACAGCATATTATCATAATAGTTAGCAGAATCAGCAGTATATGTAGTAATTTTATATAAAAACTCTTCTGTAAATTTATAATTATTTAATAAAAAGTATAAAAATTTATAAGAATTTCTTGTGGTAGCAATATCTTCAAAAATATCATTAATTTTTTGATCAAAGTAATCTTTTTTAGCCTTCCATAAATGAATAAAAAAATCTAAATCATTTTTTCTTACAGCAATTTCATAATAGTAATCAATAAAATGTTCTGGAAAATAATTGATATACTTTTTCAAAGATTTTAGGTCAACCCATTCAAATTTATCATCACCATTAACTTCTTGATGAAATTTTTCATCAAAGTCACCAAATTCATTTTTCATTTTAACAATAATTTCTGGCAGATTAGAATTCAAATGTTGTCTCCTTAAATATTTAAAAATATTATATAAAAAATATTAAAAAAAATCAATAAAAAAATTAAAGTTCTATAAAATGTGGTCGATAAAGGGTGTAGTAGAAATTAAATAGGGGATAACAAATGCTAACAATTGCTTCCAATGTACAATCTTTAATGGTAACAAACTATTTAAATAATGTTGCAAAAGATATAGGTGATACAACTAATAGAATTAGTACTGGAAAAAGAATCAATTCTGCTTCTGATGATCCTGCTGGTTTACAAATAGCTACTCGTATGCAAACAAGTATTCAAGGTTATGGCATGGCAAAACAGAACATTTCCCAAGGTCAAGCTTTATTAAATGTAATGGATGCTGGTTTGCAAGGTGGTGTTGAGATTTTACAAAACATGAGACAGTTAGCCCTTGAATCTAAAAACGATACATTATCAACAGAACAAAGAAGTAATCTTCAAGAATCTTTTTCTGCTCTACAAAAACAATATGAACAAACTATTAATGGCTCTGAATTATTTGGTAAAAACTTATTAGCAAATGGTGCTGATGATATAAATATTCAATCAGGTATAAATGCAGGTCAATATTCTACATTGAGTGCAGTTGATTCAAGCTCTACTACACTTGGAGTTGATGCTGGAAGTATTGGTATTTCAACAATCGCAAATTCAGATACTACAATTGAAGCATTGGACTCTGCTCTTGAAACGCTTTCAATGAATCAAGCTGTTGTAGGTGCTCAATATAATGCACTTGAATCAAGAATGAGTGTGGTTGATACAATGAATGAAAATACAACAGATGCATTAAGCAGAGTTGAAGATGCTGATATGGCTGCTGAAACTTCAAAGCTTCAACTATTAAGAGCACAGCAACAAATGGCAATGCAAGCTCTAAGTTTGGTTAATCAAGCTCCTACAAGTGTATTATCTTTGTTAAGATAATTGATTTTTTTAAATAAAAGCTTATTATTCTATTTAGGGGTGCTTTCATGAATAATAAGCTTATTTTTATATCAATAATTTCTTTAATATTATTAATAATAATATCAATTACGCTATTTAATTACTCTACACCTTTAAAAATAGAAAAAATAAGAGAAGCAGATATAGAAGCAATGTTATTTGCAGAATCTTTAACTGGAAAATTTAAAGTAAAAGACGCAGAAAAAGTAATGTTATTTAAAAACGATATTGACTTAAATATTGATTATTACTGTGAACCTACCGAACCTACCGAAAGTAACAATAAAAATACAATAAGGTTGAAAATAGAAAGTAATAAAGGTTATTATATGTATGAAGTAACCAATAATTTGATAAAAAAACTATATCAACCTAATCTTAGACATCAGTTAGCTAAAGAGGGAATTGATATAGTCTATGCTTGCGAAAAAGAAACAATTGAGAAATATAAAGAAAAATTAAAAAAATTAATTAAATAATATTTTTATTCTGATATTTATTAAGTTGTTTTTGAGCTTCTTTAATAATATTATTTCTTGTATATTTTATCATTTTTTCCTGCTCTTCATATTTTTTAATAATTTCAGTTTTTTTAGCATGAATTGCATTAAGTTCTTCATTTTTAAATGCTAAAACTTCTTCATACATGCTATTAATATAAGCTTGATTTGACTCAATCATATCATTAAGCTCTTTTGTTTTTAATCTAATTAATCGACTATTATTTTCAATTGAATTCCTTAGATTGTCTTTTTCTTTTTCAAAAATACGTCTTAACATCTCAATAGCTTGAAGATCTTGTTGCTTTTTCTTAATTTGTATTTGTTTTTTAATATTAAGTAATCTATTTTTATCAATTTCTTGTTGTTTTAGAAATTCATTTTTTTCTAAGAAAATAGAATTGCGTTTATTTTTTTCAATATCAGTGAATTCATTTTGTTTCTTCTTAATATCTTCTTCTCTATGTCTCATAGAGATTTGTAAACGTAAAATACGATCATTAAGATATTTATACTCTAATTTTTTATTAGCTTTTAATTCTTCCTCCAACTCATTGAAATGAGCCAAATCTTCCTGAATTTGTTTGTTTAATAATTCGTCTTTGTTTCCTATTTTATTTAAATTAGAATTAAACTGGTGCATATATTATCCTATCAATTAAGCGTACTTAATTATAACATAATGAACTTCCATTTGCAAAGTTTTTATTAATTTATCCTAAAATTTTATAATTTATGTTAGTTATTTAAATACTCAACAAAATGGTTGTTTTTAAGATGTTGTATTAACTATAATACTATTATTTAAGAAAAATAAAAATAATTTCTCTTGACATTAATTGTCGTTTGAAATATAATAATCTCATAGTTGTTAATAGCAGCTATAAATAAACATAAACAAACAATCAATAACATTGCTTAAACTAAACATTAAGGAGTCCATAATGGATAAAACAACTCTTGGTGATCGTATCAAGTCATACGAAGCCGCAACTGAATCTCGTCTACTTCCACAACTACCTCTTGATTAAAACCGCAAAAATCGCAAAACAATTTTTGTTATGGTTAAGGTTCAAGCTACCTTGTTAAACATTTAATAAAAATACTTCTCGCGCCATTTGCATCACGGTCAACGATAATATTTTTATCTTTTATTATTTTTTTACCTTGTAATTTTTCGTCAATATCACCATTCCAAGAACGTGTTTTTGACGTATATGCTTCATTACAATCAATGACTTTTTTACCATACTTCTTCGCATACCACTTCAATATCATTTTGAATTTATAATGCCCTAAATCGAGCATTTGTCGTGCGGTATTGCGTCTTATGGTTCTTACTTTACCTTCTCTTCTTACCATTCCTTTTGTCTCAAAAGTCGGTAAGAATATACAGTCAAAATTACTCACTAAGTCATAAGCAAAGCGGTGATGTAAGTCATTTAATACATGTTCTTTCTTACATTTTAACTTTGTTATTTGTTTATCACAGTGCGTTATTCTATCTCTCGTCCATTGCGGTAAATCTTTAAATTTAACATTTGGAAATTGATTAAATAACTTTTGTTTTTGACTTATATAACTATCAACTTTTTTCATTAAAGGAAAAAGAGTAGTTTTAGCAAAGTCTTCACCGACAAAAGATACGTCTTGTGGTGAATACGTAGTCGCAAAAGTCCTTACGCCTTGGTCGATAGCAACACATTCTACTTTACCTTGGATCTCGTCTTTCAGTGTAATATGTTGTTGTACGTTTAAGTACCATCGTCCTTTATCATAAGTAATAATTGCGGTTTTATTATATGCTTCTTCGGGTATTGTTTCGGTAATCACAATATCACCTAATACGTTCTTATTTGGCATTCCTGATTGTGGTAAGCGATCAATCTTAAAAGAATGCTTAACACCTTTCTTACTTTTAAACTTCAAAGAAGAAAAGCCTGATGATTGTCCTTTTAACTTTTTATTATTTTTACACACAGTTAAAAAGGTTTGTTTAGCGGCAAGTACACCATTATCAACAACAATACTGTCATAAACATGTTGTTTATCTTGCTGCTCTTGTTTTACTATCTTTTTAATAATCGGTCTTAGATTAAGTGTTTTTCCATTTTCATCTAAATACGTATTATTAATATATCGTTCCATAGCCAAGTTATACGACCTTCTAAACAACGTAATAGCTTGGTGATAAGCGTCATTATTTTTTGGAAATATTCTTATCTTTTTTGTTGCTATGATTGTTGCGTCTTTTGGCTGATCGTTTTCCGTAATAGTTATTACAGAAGGAAGTGATGAAGCTGATAAGTTCGGTAGTGTCGAATTGCTGAGTGGTTTTAGGCTTTTCTTCCAAAAGCTCGATTGCTCCACCTGATAATTCAATGATTTTACGGATGATTTCAAAGCCTGATCGTGCGATACGGTCTTGTGTGGTAGCCACAAGCAAGATTGAATTGCCTGACATTGCTTGTTCCAAAATGGTGTTAAGTCCTTGTCGTTTAAAATTGAAGGCACTGGAAGTATCAGCGATGAAGGTTGAGTTAGGGTATTTTTCAAGCAAGAGTTCTCGTTGTTTAACGAGACTTGATTTTTGCTTTGTTGAACTAACTCTTCCATAAGTAATTACCGTATTATGTTTTATAAAAATACGATAATGATTACCATCAGTCCTAACTACTTTTTCATAACAACCATTTTTTATTTTATTTCGAATAGTTTGCGTTGATACCTTTTCTAACTTTGCTAATTTCGTTGTTGATAACCACATATCATATTTTTAATGTTATATATATTATGCTGTATATTATAATATTTAAAAGTCAATAGTGTTTTTGCGATTTTTGTTATTTTTTTTAACTGATAATATTTGGAGCAATATTATAAGACATTGTTCTTCTTTTATAGAGAACTTTCATAAAAATATTGAAATTGAAAATAAATTAGTAGAAGTAGCAGAAGACGCATTATCTAATAACGCTGAACATAGATTTAATTTATATTTTAAAAAGAAATTAAATTCTAAACTATCACAATATAAAACAGCAAAATATTATTATGATTATTTAGCAGATTTACAAATTACGTGTGGTATGATAATTCAAGCATTCACAGGAATGAGAATGTCAGAACTACAAAGCCTGAAAATGAATTGTATTTCTAATGAATTATTAAAAATCAATGAAAAAGAATATTTAACACACAATATAAAAGGTATTACATTTAAATATCAAACAAATAAAAACAATTTATATACAGAAGGAAAAGAAGTTTTTTGGCAATGTCCTGAGATTGTTGTGAAAGCTGTTAAAACGTTAGAGTTATTAACAAGAATATCAAGATTAAAGGTTAAATATAGAATTAATAAGTTAAAAAAAGAAGGTGTTAATGTCTCTAATTTAGAAGAGTTTAGCAATATATTATTTATTAGTACAAAACATCCATTAACTAAAAATATTTATAATTCTTACATTGTTCAAATTGTAGATTATTCTCAAAATAATTATCATAAACACTTAATAAAACATGGTTTTGAATTTGATTTTAAATTACATTCACATTGTTTTAGAAGAACATTGGCTCGTTTTTTAACTAGAAGCTTAATTGATATTGAAGTAGAAGCAATAAAAGAACAATTTAAACATTTTTCAAAAGACATAACTCTTTATTACATGAGAGAAGATAGACAACTTGAAAGTAAGTTCGCTGAATTATTAGAAGAATATAATGAGAGTGAAATATTGAATAAAAATGGAAAAGAACTTATTTATGACAAAATGAAAGATAGTTTAGATAATGCAATATTAACAGCAAATAATTTAGAAGAACTTACAATGTTAACAAATGGAAAACAATTAAAAGTTGTTAATGAATTTGTTGCAAGTATTAATGATTCAAACCAAATATTTAGTCCCATTGATTGTTTAACTTGTGAGGGTAATGTTATAATACCTAAAATACATTATAAATATTGGTCAGAAATGAAGACTACATATGATGAATTAGTAGAAATAGAGCCTAATTCAATATGGTATAAAAAAGAAAGAGATATGATTATTAAAGTGATTGAAACATTAAAAGAAAACAAAGTTTATATAACAGGAGAGCAAAAATGACAACAGAAGAAATCTTTTGGTTAGCTATTAAAGATATTGAAAATGGTAATGCTAAAACTTTAGAAGAAGATCCTATTAATGGATTTTTAACTGGAAATAATAAAAAGTTAACTAAAAAAAATGTTTGTGATCAAACTGCTAAATATAATAATGGAAAAGCTTTTTCTCGACCAACATTAGATTCTTATATTGAAGTTGCCAATTATATATCAAAAACAAAACCTTTTAATAATATAACATTACTAAAAGAAAAAGATAAAAAATCCACTCAAAGAATAGAAGAATTAAATCAAATTATAAGTCAATTACAGGAAGAAAAAAAAAATCTTGCCTTTGAAAATTATCAACTTCAAGAAAAAATAAAATTTTTAGAAAACAATTAAATTTAACTTGATTTTAATAAAGTAAAAGCATATAATACATATCGTTGACTAATAATCAGCATTTTAAACAAACCATAATTGCAATAATATTGCAAAATTTAAACATAGGAGAATATTATGGATAAAACTACACTTGGTGATAGAATCAAATCATATGAAGCAACTACTGAAAATCGTTTGCTTCCTCATTTACCAATCGTTGTAAGATTAGATGGTAGAAGTTTTTCAAAATTCACAAAAGGAATGGAAACTCCTTTTGATAAAAAATTTCGTCAAGCAATGGTAGAGGTAACAAAATATCTTGTTGAACAAACTCACGCGAAAATTGGATATACTCAATCTGATGAAATTTCATTAGTATTATACAGTGATAACGAAAAGAATGGTTCTGTTTTATTTGATGGTCGTGTACAAAAAATTGCTTCAAATTTTGCTTCAATGGCATCTGTTAAATTTTTACTTGAAATGCAAAAACATTTCCCTGAAAAAGTATCAGAGGGTAAAGTACTACCTTCATTTGATGCAAGAGTATTTGCAGTTCCAAATAAAACAGAAGCAACAAATTCTATTTTTTGGCGTACATTAGATGCTCAAAAAAATTCAATTTCAATGGCAGCACATGCTTATTTTTCACATAAACAACTTCAAGGTTTAAGTGGTGAAGATAAAAAAGTGAAATTGCGTCATGAAGCTGGTATTGAATGGGAAGATTATTCTTCTGCTGAAAAACAAGGTGTATTTGTAAGAAAAGAAAAAGTACGTGTACAACTTGAAAAAGAGCGTTTAGAAAAAATCCCTGTTGATAAACGTCCAGAAGGAGGTTGGGTAACTCGTGGAAAAATGGTAGAAATTGATATGCCTGATTTCTTGAAAGTTTCTAATCGAAATGAAGTTGTTTTTGAAGGTGCAGAGCCTTCTTTAAATTAAATATAAAGGCACTTTAAAAAGTGCCTTTTTTTATTATTGATTTTCTTTTAATTCCTTATTATTTTCTCCTAATTGTTTTGCGTAATAATTATTAATTGTTGTATTTGAAAATATGAATTCTTCGATTTCATAATTGCTTCCTAAATAAAAATTAGAAATCCTAATAATTCTTTCAGTTGAATCTATATCACCTAAAAATATAGTAAGATAGTTTCCTTCTCTTATAAAAGTAACCATTGAAGAAGAAAAATTAAAATATAATTTATCAACGGTAAATTCATTAATATTTGGTGAATTTTCAATAATAGTATCAATACCGTCACCAAGTTCGTAATAGTAATAATCACCAAATTTAGTGCCGTAAAGGTAATCATTGCCTTTACCACCGTAAAGTTTTTGACCAAGATCTTGATCTAATGGAAGTGAATTATTAATGTAATTAACGTATCCTTGGCTACTAGTTCCACCGCCAATGTAATCATTACCGTCACCACCATAGAAGTAATTCACTCCGTTTCCATAAGCAAATAACCTATCACTACCACCGTGACCGTAGAAAATATTATCACCGTTTGAAGAATAAAATTTATCACCACCTTCATAGCCATAAAATTGATTATTATAACCACTTAAACCCCAATAGCTATTATTATTTTCATCACCGTGATAAATTAACCCTTGTTCCATAATATATTCAGAAGTCCAAATTGTGCCATCTTGGAAATGGACTTCTTCAACTTGTTTAGAAGAAACATAAAAATCACGAATAAAAATTTTATTAGAATTATCAAGTTCTAAATACATATCATCATTTCCGCTTTGACGGTTAATTTTAACCATAGAAGGTGTAATTCCTTCACCAAAAATAATTTTATCAACGGTAAATTCATTAATATTTGGTGAATTTTCATAAATAGTGTCAATTCCATCACCAAGTTCATAATAATAATAATCCCCAAATTTAGTACCATAAATTTTATCATTTCCTTTACCACCGTAAAGTTTTTGACCAAGATCTTGATCTAACGGAAGTGAATTATTAAGATTATTTACTATACCATAGCTTGTTGTACCAGCGCCAATATAGTCACTTCCATCACCACCGTAGAAGTAATTCACACCGTTACCAGCGGCAAATAACTTATCATTTCCACCGTGACCGTAAAAAATATTATCACCGTTTGAAGAATAAAATGAGTCACCACCTTCATAGCCATAAAATTGATTATCATAACCATTTAAACCTCCATAAGTGTTATTATTTTCATCACCGTGATAAGTTAATGCCATTTCTATAATTTGTTCTTTATTTAAAATCACATTATCAGAAAATACAATGTATTCTATAGCATTTAAAAAGTATTCTTCCTCATTATAAGTAGTCTTAGATAAATAATTTTTGATTACTATTCCACTATTGCTATCTAATGTATAGCTTACTATTACATCATAACCATTTCTCGTTATTTCAATATTAGATCCATCTCCATAAGGAATATCTTCAAAAAATATAAAATCGTCACGATAAACTTCCCAATTTGGATCTGATTCCATATTTATATCAGCTTTCTCATAAATGTAATCATAACCATCACCAAGCTTATAAACATAGTTGTCACCATGTCTTGTTCCATATATAGTATCGTTTCCTTGACCACCATTAAAGGTGTCACCAAAGAATCCGATTTCACCAGATGTGTCACCTAACCATATAGAGTTAGAACTTGTCTGAGAACTACTTCCTAAAATATCGTTTCCATCATATCCAAAAATATAATTAGCTCTATTATCACCTGAAATAATATCATCATTTATAGTACCATGATAAATAAGACTGTTATTGTTTGTATCATCTTCTATATTAACATCTTGAAGTAAATAAAAATCTTCTTTGCTGTCACTACTATCAAATATATTAAAAATATTCCAAATAGAATCTTCCAATTCAACAGAGTTAGTATCCTCTACCATTCTAAAAGTAACTTCGCCAATACTATTTTTAAAATAGATACCAAAATAATTAATTAATCCGTTATTATTTGATTCTAATAATATATAATAATCAAAAGTTCCAGAGCTATTTTTTCTCTTACCTGAATGTTCTTCATTTATACTATATTTATTTGAAACATAAATTTCATCATTATTTTTATCAAAATTTAAAAGTTCCGTAAAACCATTTTCAGATTGTTTAAATTCTTTAATAAATACTTTTTTACTACCAGAGGAAAGATCAAGTCTTGATTTACCAGTGGAAAGATATATGTTGTCATTACCACTATTATTTGGTATCTCTATATATTCATCATAATTTTCATAAGCTATAAAAATATTATCATCATTAGAGGTAGCAGTGTTTAATAAATAATCAGTTCCATTTTCAGTTAATGCTAATATTTGTGGAATAGTTATTTGCAATGCACCTACTGCATCAGCCGCCACATTTATATTTTCAATAATATTATTTTCATATCGAATATTATCTTTATATATAATTACATTAGTTTTTTCATTTAAGGTTGAATTTGCTACATGTTTGTTGTTGGTTTTTATTAATGGTAAAGTTAAATCACTGTTAGTAGTTGTTAATGGTATATTATTAATTGTTGCATCTGAAAATTTATTTTCTCTTTTATATGGAATATTTTCTAATAATAAAGTGTTATTTAAACTATCAACAATTTTAACAATTGTTACTTCTTGAGTACCATCATATGACATAACACTTACAGAATTATCACTAGTCTTCTTGTATCCTTTTGCATAAGGTAAAACCATATTATCTTCTTGTGATAATAAAATATCATAAGTGCCATTATTATAACTATTTCTTGTCTCATATGCACTATGATGTAATCCTAATAAATGACCAAATTCATGTGAAGTAGTAAACCCCTTACTTTTTATATCATTGTTAATCATATAGTCAGAGGAATATACAAAACCATTGATTTTGTTTTTACTTCTATCAATATCTAAATTACCAAAAGTATTTGATTTTGATTTGGGTATAAATCTAGTGTAAGCTCCAAAATGTTTTTTTCCATTATTAATATTTATAGGATCAAAAACAAAAACAAAAAAATCAGCATTAAGACTAATTATTAAATTATAAATGAAATCATTATTAGCAATTGTATTTGCTAAATTAGGTTCTTGTTCTGAAATAGCTTTTTGTATTAATTCATTCCATAAATTATCTCTAATAACATAGTGTCCAGAAGGTTTTAAGTTTAAATTAATATTACTATTTGAAAAAGTAAAATTAATTTCTTTAATAATTTGATCATTTATATCTTCGTAAGAGGTAATATTATTAATTTTTGAATAATTAGGTTGATATAAAAATAAAATATTAAATTCTTGTTGATTATTTAAACTGGAAGTTAAAGATAGATTTTCTATATTAAAAGATTTAGAATAACCTTCTTAATTTAAACATTCTAATGAAGATAAATCACTATATATTAATTCACCACCATCTTTTCCACAAAGATAGTCTGCATGTGATATATTTCCATCTTTTTTTATAATATCATTTGCAAATAAATTATTACTTAATATTAATAAAAATAAAATTAGTATATTTTTCATAATTATATTCACCTTAATCTAAGCCTTTTCTTTCTTGAATTTGAAGTCTTACATTTCCTTCTTTATCAAGATTATTATAAATAAATAAATTGCCATTTTCATCTAAAATAAAAGAATCACTTTTTTTTAAATTATTAATAGAACCTCGACATTCTTTATTTCCACAGCGAAATATTATATTTGTTTTTTTATCTTGATTATAACATGATTTTCCATCACAATTTTTGAATGTAATTTTACTTAAATTAATTCCATCTTCAAAATGAAAAAAATCAAAACTTTTTGCTTTTTTATTGGTTATATCATATGCAACCATTTCTAATTCTCTAGGCTTTATATATTGAAAAAAAGCATAATTAACAATATAAATTGGTTCATTGTTTAAAAGTTCTGAATTTGCTTCCATTAATTCTTTATAAAGTATAGGATTTGATATTGCGTTTTCATAAAAATGATTAGGCAAAGCAACATCTAATGTTTGATCTACAAATTCATTTTCAAATCTATCAATCTGATGTTCATAATCAAGATAAACTTCTTTTGTATCTAAATTAACATAAGATTGATCTTCGATTTTATGTAATCGACCATGTTTTTCTTCATAACGTAGTTCTTCTAAGTTTTCAGGAGCCAATCCTTGAAGATTTGGTCTTTCAGTAGGTTTATTATTTTTTAAATCATTAATTCTTTTACTAATTAAATCATCTTTTTCTGAGGTTTCTATTTGGGAGGTTTTAGTGTTGTTTATTTTTGATATTTCTTGTGAAGGGGTTTCTTGATTTGTTACTTCTATATTATTTTGTTTAGTATTAATAAATATTATAATTATTAAAGTAATTATTAATATTAAACTGCCTACGATTTTTTTATTCATGCGTTCTCCTTGAAAAATTTTTGCGATTTTAACATGTTGGTTATTTTTTGTCAAATTAATATTTAAATCTTATACTAAAAATATAATTTTAATAGTTTACACTTTCTTTCTATATATGGCGTGTTCAAGATTGTGTTAAAAACTCAATCTCAATGGCAGCACATGCGTATTTCTCACATAAACAACTTCAAGGTTTAAGTGGTGAAGAAAAGAAAGCAAAGCTACTTTCTGAAAAAGGGGTTGATTGGAATGACTATTCTTCTGCTGAAAAACAAGGTGTGTTTGTACGTAAAGAAAAAGTACGTGTACAACTTGAAAAAGAGCGTTTAGAAAAAATTCCAGTTGATAAACGTCCAGAAGGTGGTTGGGTAACTCGTGGAAAAATGGTAGAAATTGATATGCCTGATTTCTTGAAGGTAACTAACCGTAATGAAGTTGTTTTTGATGGCGCAGAGCCACTTTAAAAATATAATTAAAAATAAATTGAACCGTTAATTTTCATTAGCGGTTTTTTTTTGTAAAAAATAAGTTGATATTGTTTAAATAAAAAGCTATAATAATTTTCAAATTTAAAATAAGGAAAAAATATGGAAATAAATAAAGATTTAAAACAAGAGCAAATTATACTCCCTCCATTATGGAAAATAATAGCAGTATTAATACAATTAATTTTAGTTACTGGTATAACGTCCATTCTAGTAGAATCAGATTATTATTTAATAGGTGGTTTGGTTTTATTTTTAACTGGATTAGTATTGCATTTTGAAGTTAGAAACATAAATAAAGAACATTTTTTATTTAAAGCGAGTAACTTAACAGTATTATATATGCTCATAATAGGAGTTTTTATAGGAACTCTAAATATTATGGATTATTTAATGGAAGAATACGGCATCTTTTTCCCGCTTAAATTAATAGAAATACCAGCCTTGTTATTATCTCTTTACTTTTATTTTAAATATAAAAATAATTATATTTTACTAACTTCATTTTTGATATTTAATTTTATTATATTTATATCATTGAACTTAATCTTAGAAAATACGACAGACCAATATAATATAGCAGAAAATTCACCATTAGCCTTGGTTTATTTAAATATAATCATATTATTATGCTTAAAATATTCAAATAAATTAATATCACCCGCAAAGAAAACATACAATGCTTTAATTTTAATATATAATTTGATAGGTACATTCTTTTATTTAGATATCTATCATGAAGAAATGCATTTGTATTTTGTAGCTTGGATGATTATTTCTAATTTAGTACTATTACCTATTAATATGAAATATGATAAAAAGTATTTTAATAAAATGCTAATTCCAATTTCTATAATTTGGTTATTAATGCCATTTATAATGGCAATTTTCAATTAAAGAAATAATTTAAAAACCTACTATGTAGGTTTTTTTTTATTGTATTTTCAATAAAAATTTGTTAAAATATACAAAAAAATAAGGAATAAAATAATGTCTGATAAACAAATGAAAGATTTTTTTATAGAAGATATAAACCACATAAACCTTGGTATTCATTTACTAAATGAGCAACTAAAAAAAGAAATGAATGAAAATGAAGTATCAGATAGTTTAAAGAAAAAACTTGCTTTATTAAATTCTTCAATTGAACTAATGAGTAAAAAACATATTCCAGAGCACTTAGAAGGAAAAAAAGCTGCTGAAAAATCTCAAATTAGAATTGCAAATAACAAAATAAGAGAATTAGAAAATAAATTAGGAAAAAGTATTTCTCTATCTGATATTCCTAAATTACTTGGTGCTTTAAAAACAGAAATAACAGAAAAAACAGAACAACTTGGTTTATATTGTAGTCCAGAAGTAAACTTTCATGAATATGGTATAGATGTAAAATTAAAATATATTAGATTAAAGCAAAATGATTTAAAGTATGCTAGAAATGAAAAAGAAATCGAAGAATTAAAGCTTAAAAACATTAAATTAAAAGAGTCATTTTATGAAAATTTTGATGTTTCACCTACTGAAAAAAATGAAGATATAAAAATAAAAATGACAGTAAAAAATATAGAAATTATTCAAAATGTGCTATCTAATATCCACTCACATTCATTTGAACTAAAATCAGTATCTAATGGAAGATTTAATGAAGATTTTGATTTAATTGATAATATGAAGTTTTATTTATCAACAAATAATTTTAGTTTTCCTAAAATGTATTATGGAGATTAATCATGCAAGAAATAGAAATTAATCATCCAGTTGTAGATTTTATTAAATATTCAAGAGATTTATTTATAAATAAAGAAGAATATAACCATTCATTAAGATTAAATCAAGTATCATTAAATAATATTATTTATGAACTGGAAGAGGAAGGTGATTATCTTAAAAAGATTGAAAACTTTATTTCATATTTAATTGAAAATAATTGTAAAGTATTAATCATGAATGAATGTGGAAATAAAAAAATAGAGTTAGAAAATTATTTAGAGTTTTTTTATAAAAATAAAGAACAAAATATTTATGAAGAATATTATCTTTATTTTCCATTTAAAGGAAATGAAAATCTAATTAAAGAAATAAAAGAAAAAACCTGTAAAGAATTAAATTTAGAAGAAGATGAATTGACATTAACACTTATGACCTTTCAAGGTGAGTTATATATTGATTCATTTTCCTTTAATAGTTTTTTTATAACAGAACAAAATATTATACAAAATGTAAATACTTACATAAGTGAATTTAATGAAGAATTAAAAACCTTAAAAAAAGATATATTTGATGATTTTGATGTAAAAATAAGATTAATTACTTTTGATAAAAATGTATTTAATTTTGAATTTACAATATTAAATAAAGCTTATCATTCATTAATGTTAAATGAAAAAAATAAAAGAATAATTCTTGATTTTTTTAACAAAAATATAAATACAAAATTTAACAGAATTAGAAATAAAACTATTAATTTTGAAGTTAATAATGAAATAAATAAATTATGTTTTAAAAATATAATATTTAATATAGGCTACACAAATAATGAAGATTTATTTGAAAATAAAACTAAGGAGTATTTAAATGAAAAATAAAAAAGAGTTAGATAAATTTATATCTACATTAATGTATAGTTGGGGCGGTGACACACCACCAGAAGCAATTTGGGCAGCAGAAGATTTTGCCAAATGGTTAGCAAAAGAAAAGAATACGACATATAATTTTAGTTTAGATGAAATGGAACCTGATTTTGATGGTTTTATGGACGAAATACAACGTATTTGGGATTGTTAAAGAAAAGGCACTTAGATGTGCCTTTTTTATTATTTATAAATTTTAATATTTATGTCTGAAATATTCACAGAAGCATTATTGGTGAATACCGTTTTCATCAAAGCCAAATATATCATAAAGACTTTCAATCAAAAAAGGTAATTGACCATTCTTTTTTTTCAACATCAACATTGATATAATAGTTAGCATTAACAGTTGTAGTTGCTAAAAAAATTGATAATAAAGAAATTTTATATATATTTTTTATTTGTTTACCATTATATTTTAAATACAAAAATACTTAATATAATAATATATAAAATAAATAAAATGTAAAGTTTAAGACATTATAAGGAGTCTATTCTTAAACTAAAAATATAACCATATACAAACAAAAAATAAAACAAAATAGAAGGTATTAAATGAATTAATAATTTTTTAATATAAACAAAATTAAGTTGAGGTTTTGTTATGAATAAGATTAGGTTAATAAAAGCAATTATATGAATTCCAAACCAAATGTTTTCATTTAAGCCATTTGAATAAAAATCAATGGATTTTAATCTTAATATATAATCGCTTATCAAAGATGACATTATTAAAATAATAAATAAAAACCAAGCGGTTTTAGGTTTTTGATAATTTTTTTTGAAAATATTAAAGTTCATTTTTTTTCTTATAATTTAATACAATTAATAAAATAATATATTACAAAAACAAAATGTAAAGTATTAATAAAGATTACAAATCTTTAAAATATTATTTTTTTGAACTACAAAATAAAAACATTCACGCTCCCAAACAGGAACATTATTTTCTCTAAAATATTTTTTCAAACTAAAATTCTTATTCTTGTAAAGAAAATTTTTATTAATATCTTTTTTATGAATAACGGTTTCTTTATTTTTTAATTTAATAGAACTGACATCTAAATGCTTTTTATTTTTATCCAAAATATAAATGAATTTTTTAAAATGTCTAATTTCATATTTTTTAGTATTAATTTTAAAATCAGAATCAGATTTATAATTTTCAATGAATTTAATTAATTCTTTTAACTTATTAGAAGATAAGGTTTGAAAACCATTATTTTTAATCCATTTTTGAATAGAGTTTTTGATTTCAAAAAGAGATAAAGTAGAAATTTCTTCTACACTAAATTTATTTTCTTTAATATCAAGAGATTTAGATTCAATATATTCTTGCGCTTCAGCACAATTACTTGCAGTTCTCATGATAGCTTTATCAATTTTACCAAATTCTTTTTCAATTTGTGGAATAATTTCATTTCTTAAAAAGTTTCTTCTATATTTATTTGAATCATTACTTTCATCAAAAATATGTTCAATATTATTTTTATTAGAAAATTCCTCAATAACACTCTTTGAAATAGTCATAATATCATTATCTAAAAAAGGACGAAGAATATATCCATTATGAAAATTACTAAATAAAGGCATACCAGAAAGACCAGATAAGCCTGTTCCTCTAAATAATTGTAATAATACTGTTTCTACTTGATCATCACTGTGTTGTCCTAAACAAAGGTATTCATTATATTGTAACAACGATTTATAAACATCATAGCGTTTTTCTCGTGCTACTGCTTCAAAGCTATCACCTTGTAGATTAGAACAATCAACAGTTTTTGAATGAAACTCGATATTATTATCTAAACAAAATTGTTTACAAAATTTTTCCCAATCTTTTGCATTATCACTAACACCATGATTGACATAAACTGCTCTGACATTTAAATTTTCAATTTTAGAAAGGCAATATGCTAAAACAGTAGAGTCTACACCTCCACTGAAACCAATCAATACGTTTTTGATATTAAATTTTTGAATTGTATTTTTAATTGACTCTAATAACATTTTGATACCTTTTTTTAATTTTATATTATTATATAAAATTTCTAATTAAAAATCAAATAAATTATGCTTTATTTTTAATATCTCTTCATTAATAACATATTGTTGTTCTGGTTTATCAAAACTAAAGAATTCTAAATTTTTATTTAAGATTACATCACAATCAAAGAGTTCTTTAAGAACATAAAATTCTTCTCTACACTTACAAGTGAATAATCCTGCATGAAAGTTTTTTATTTTATTAGACACAATTAATATATTTTTAAAAACAGATGGTATAGGGGCATTTTTTAAGAATAATTTATGAAAAGTTGTATCAGAAAAAATATGTTGTAATTCTAAAATATTTAAATTATCAAAATGAAATTTATCAAAATTTTCTATTAATTTATTTAATTTATAATAAGTGATAAAAGAAATATCAGAGTCATTTTGTTTAAATTCTTTTTCAAATAGAACATTAGGCTCTATATTAAAATTTTTTTCAAAAGCTTCAACATAAGTACTAAGAATAATTTTTGGCAAAATAATTAAGTTTTTTTGTTTTAATCTAATATTATTAATTAATTCATTTTGAGAAAATACATTATTATCAAATATAATTTTTCTATTAGTAAAATTATATTTATAAAAAAAATCTTTATTATAATTAAATAATTTACAAATATCACTTGCTGGCATTTTTAAATTTTCTTCTAAAATAAGACATTCTACATTTTTAACATTATTTTCATTTGGAATAAAATAATAAAAAGAATTATCTTCAAATGGAACATCAAAATTATTTAACTTTTTATCAAGATAACTACTTTTTTTTACTTTAATAAATTTGTTTTCAAAATAGCAATTTTCATAGATATTTTGATAAAGACAAATTATTTTACCTTTTAAATTACTAATAATCATTACTCCTATAAGTTTTTAAATAGTAACATAAAAAAAAATTTTTGTCATTATTTTTTTTCGTAAAGATACATTTACAATAACTTTTAATTTATTATATCAAAAATGTTTAATAAATGTTAATAATAAAAATTAATAATAGATAGAATAAAAACCAAATAACTACATTATATTTTAAAAGTGAATTTTTATTCATTTTATGCAAAAATTGAATAATATTTATTCAAAAATAAGAAAATTAGACTTTAATTTAATCAATAAAAAAAATAATAAAAAAATAATATTGATAAAAAAAAACTAATGCGAAATAATAATATATTTCATTTGAATATATCAAAAAAAAGTATATAATAATAAACATAAAATGAAGTGAATTTTATAAACATTTTTATCATTAAAAATTAAAGGAGAAGATAAAACTAATGAAAAAAATCAAAACAATCTTAACTACTGTTGCATTTCTATCAATATCAACCTTAAATGCTAATGTTGCATTATCAAGTGAAGTTATAATCGAAAAAGTAAGTAATAATTTACAAATTGAGATAGAAAAAGATCTTGAAGAATCTGGTAAAAAGCTATTAAAAAGATTAGAAAAAGAAATGATTGAAAGAAACAATGCAAGTATAGAAAAAACTCTACAAGAAAATTGTCAGGAGTATACAACTAAAAAGGTATAATTATGTTATATTTAAAAATAGATACAGGAAAAAAAAAGCTCCAATAGTTAATTAGAGCTTTTTTTTTTATTTAATTTTGTATTATTTATTAAATTTAGTAGTATAATTTAACATATTTCCATTATTTTCCAAACAAACAGAATTACGTCCATCTTTTTTAGCAAAATATAACGCTTTATCAGCTTTATCAAAGGTAGAAGTAACATCATTATTAAATTTTGAAAATTCAGCAATACCAAAAGAAGCTGTAATATTAATATTTTGTCTATTTTCTCCTTTTCCAACTTGGAATTTTGTTTTATATATTTCTTTTCTAATATGTTCTGCAAAAGCAGCCGCTTTACCTTTGCTTAGTTTAGGGCAAACTAATACAAATTCTTCACCACCATAACGTCCAAAAAAGCACCTTTTATCAGTTATATTTTTAACTATTTGTCCAACATTTCTCAATGCTGCATCACCTACATTATGTCCAAATGTATCATTAATACTCTTAAATTTGTCTATATCTAAAAGAATAATAGTTAATGGATAAGGCTGTTTAAGCCAAAGTTTATGCGCTTTTGTAATATAATCAAGATAAGCTTTACGATTAGGCAATTTGGTTAATTCATCAATAGAAGAAGCTTCTTTTTCTTCTTTTAAAGATTCTTGAAGTTCTTTTTGTCTTACTAATGCTTGTTGAAGGTTATCTTCAAGATCACTAATATGCTGTCTTTGGGTTTTTTGTAAGTTTAATTGTTTATTTTTAAAATCATCCATCTTTGCTTGTAATTTATCAAGCTTTGTATTAATAACTTTTTTTAATTGTGGAATATTATTAGCTTCTTCAGTAGATTGTCTTATGTCTTCAATATCTTGTTTGAGTTTATTGTCAAATTCATTTGTTAATAATTCATTTTCGTCATAACTATTACCCGTATCAGTAATATTTTCAAATAAAGATTCTAATTTAGAATTAACATCATGAAGGTATTGTTCGGCTTTTAATTTTTCTCTTTTTTGTAATTTAATTGAATACAAAGAAAGTTTAGAAAAGATATCTGTTATTGTGAATAATTGTGTTGTCTTATTATTATAGATCTCTTTTGTTTCATCAAACAGTTCTAAAACATATTTATCTTCTGGATAATCTCTTTTTAATTGATTAGCTATTCTTAAAACATCTCTTGTCATTGAACGAGAAACAGCCCCAATATCACCCGCTAATATATCTTGTGTACCATCTTTAAAATGCTGATGTTGTTCTCCAACAACAAGTTTGCTTTTTTCTCTATATAAATCTATTTCTTCTGAGAAATTAGAAAATGTTGTAGATAATTCATCAAAAACGTCATTAATATCAGAACCATTTTTTAATTTATTTTTAAGTTTTTCAATTGAATTTTTTTGTTTTTGAGAGATATTTTGTTTAGTTATATTATTAAGAATTAAATTAAAGTCGATTCTTTTTTGTCTTTCTTCAAACTTTTTGGAATTAATCTTGTTATCTAAAATCAGAGCCATTCTTTTCATATCTGACAAAGTTTGATTATTTAAACCTTCTTCTTCTATTTTATTAACAAACAGATCGAAATCTTCCGAAAAATCAGAATCAATTTTTTTAGTTGTGTTAAATAAAACAACAATTTGTTTTTTTACATCTTCTAAGAATCGGTTTGTCTTTTGGTTTGTCATATGGTATTTTATTCTCAATTATAAAAAAGTTAATATTAATATAATTACAAAAAAAATGAAAGAAAAAAATCTTTCAAAAAAAACTGGTATGATATTTATTATTTCCTAATATGTAAAATATTAATTTAAACTTACTGAATTAGTCATGATATTAGCATATCTATGTATATATTGCAATAGAATAAATCAAAAAAAGATGAAAGTTAGTACTTTCATCTTATATTTTTTTGTAATGTATTTATATGTTAATTAATTATTAATCATCGGCAGCTAAAAATAAATGTAGCAGAGAAGAGAAAATATTATATAAAGAAACAAATAATGTTACAGTTGCAGAAATATAATTTCTTTCACCACCTCTAACAATACTATTAGTTTGCCATACAATAATTAAAGTTGAAAGTACAACGAAAGCTGCTGAGATAACTACTTGTAAAGCTCCCATTTGAAACAAAAACATATTTAGTAGTCCGACAACAAAAGCAATTAGAATTCCTATACCAGCAAACACGCCAAGTCTAGAATAATCTTTTTCTGAATTTCTTCCTATCATAGAACTAATAAAGAAAATGGCAGCAGTTGAAACAAAAGCACTAACAATTAATCCTGAATTTCCAGTTGCAACTGAATAATTTAAGATAGGACCGAGCGAAAACCCTAAGAGTCCTGTTAAAACGAATGTAAATACAATTCCAAGTGAATTATTTTTATTTTTCTCAACTAAAAATAAAACAACAAAGTAACTAATTAAGAAGATCCAAGGGTTCATTGCAACAGCAACTTGCATAGATAAAAATGCAGTAAATGCAGCAAAAAGTAGAGTCATACCTAATAACCTGTAGGTTTGAGACAAAACTTTGTTAACACTTAAACCTGAGTCTTGAAATTGACTATAAGTATTCATAAAGATATTCTCCTTTAGTATCAATTATTTAATCATAATTATATCATAAGATTTTAAATAATCAATATGATCTATATTATTTTATTTTTCTAAAAACTCTTTTGCTACTTTTGTTATAGTTATTTTTTCACCTGTTTTATTATCAATATAATGATAATTAAGATTATTCATAAATTGATCATTTAAAAATATTTTCATAATAGTAATAGGGGTGTCAGTTGGAGTTAAATGCCCTTTTGTTAAACTTGCTATAACTTTTGCATCCAGATAGTTATTTACCTTATTATTGGTTAAATTATTTACTTTTTCAAATTCTTTTTTATTAAATTTAGGAATAAAAGCAGGATCGATAGCTAAAAAGTTTATTTGAATAGAAGCAGAAAATTGATTTTCTATTTCTCTATAAATTGTAAAAGCTGTTTTAATATCAGTTGCTATACTAAAATTGCCATAATTGATATGATTATCCATTGCCACTTCATCTGAAATACTTTTGTACAGTGTATGTGCCATCATTTTAACATGTGGATGTTTATCATTAAGATTATCAAAATATTCAGATATTTTTATGTAATCTTTTTTCCAAGTAGGTTTTAAAATAATAAAAGAATCATAAAAATCAGGTTCTGTTTCAAGAAATTCTTTTGTTAATTTAAAATATTCAATAGCTTTTTCTTCAATATAATTATCAATATCAATTTCTTCATAATTTTTTAATAACTTATTCTTTTTGTTTTCTATTGATATTTTAAAATCATTAAGTTCTTTTTCAAAAAAAGATAATTCTTTATCTTCAATATTACTTAAATATTTATCAACATCCTTTGAAAAATCTTCAATGATCATTTTTTCTGAAATATTATTTTTAACTTTTTCTATATCAATATATAATTGAGCTATTTTTTTTTGAAAATTAATTTTATTCATTTTATACCCTAATAAATTTCAAATAATAATAAAAGTTTATAGGATAAAATTTTAAATGCAAACAAAACCTTCTATATTTGAACAGTAATTAAGTTCTTCTAATGCTAAGTCCAAAATATTAATTATTTCTTTTTGTTGAATGCTATTTTTAAAACTTTTTATATTTGATATATTAATTTTAATATCATCTAAATATTTTTCTTTTTTTATTAAGCTTATTTTTTCTGAATTTTTTTGATTTGATAAATTAAAAAAGTGAATATATTTGTGTGATAATTCTAATGAATTTAATAAATATATAATAGATTTATAAAAATTTCTTTTTTTAGGATTTAAATCAATAATTCCATTCAAGAATTTTTTATATGAATAGATAAGAATATATTTTTCATACATAGAAATCTGTTTATCTTTATTATATTTAATAAAATTTTTAATTGAAAAATTATAACCAGAAAAGCCAGATTCTAAATAATTACCGACACATAAAAACATAGTCGTATAATCTGGATTAATATGGAACTCTGAATAATATCTTGAAATGTTGAATAATTGTTGAGAAAGTTCGTTGTAGTTTAGTTCTTCTATTTTTTTATTATTAAAACTTATCATTTATATACCGCCATCAAATTTGAATTTAATATAACAAAAATGCATAAATATGTCAATAAAAAATTAACCTATTTATGCAAAATATTAGACTGTCTATCACTCCATTCAATAGATTCAATATATAATTCAGTAGTTTTATTTTCAGTAATTCCTAATTGTTGAGTTAATAATTTAACTTTATCCCATTCACCATGATCATAACTAATAGCAATTTTAATAAAAGCAGAATAAAGACCTATTTTATCAACTAATGCTCTTTTTATATCTTCTTCAAGCGGTAAGTCATCAACAATAGTAGACATTTGCCTATCTAAAATAGCATCAATAACAGAAAATAAGCCAATTAAAAAGGCTCTATCTGAATATTGATATAATGCACTATTTTTAGCAAGAGATTCACAAAAGTAAGCTCTTTCAATTGCTTTTTTCATTAATTCAAAAGGTTTTTTAACACTTAACTCTGCTGTTACTATTAAGAAAACAAATCTTCTCATCAAATCTTCACCAATATAAACAATAGCTTCTTTAATAGAAGTGATTTCTTTTTTATGTTTAAAGATTCCAGAATTATTAACATATCTTAGTAATTTATAAGCAATAGATACATCTGTTTGTATAATTTTTTTAACATTTTCAAAATTAATTTCTTCTTTAACACACTCTCTATATAGTGACATAAGAGTTGTTTGTGAAGGTGGAATTGCATTTTCGACAATCATTTCAGGTCGGGCAAAGAAAAAGCCTTGAAAAAAATCAAACCCCATCTTTTTAGCTTCTAAAAATTCTTCATTAGTTTCTACTTTTTCAGCTAAAACTTTAATTTTTCGTTTTTTTAATTTCTGGATTAATGGATTAATTTCATGAAGTGGTGTTTTCATTATATCAATTTTAATTAATTTAACAAAAGGAAGAAATTTTTCCCAACGATCATCATAAACAAAATCATCTAATGCAAATCTATAACCTTTATGAAACATTCTTCTCATAATAGAAAATAATTCTTCATCGGGTTCAACAGTTTCAAGAATTTCTATTAAAATATCTTTGGTAGGTAAAAGTTCTGCAAATTTATCTTTTAATATTTGAGTAGGAAAATTAACTAACGCGGGTTTTCCATTTGTTATTTTACTAATACTAGTATCAAAAAAAGCATTTAAAAGTAACTTACTTGTAGCTTGTATATCAGGCATATGTGCTGGAAATTTATTTTCATTGTTTTCTCTGAATAACAATTCATAAGCAACAACTCGCTTTCGCCTATCGAAAATAGGCTGTCGTGCTGTAAATGTTTTCATGGGTTTCCTCTCAAAATATTTAAAAAGAATATATCAAGAAAATAGATTTAAGTCAATAAAAAAGTGCTACGAAAGCACTTTTTTTTATTTAACTAATAATTAAGGTTTATTTTTTCTTCTTAAATGATTTCTGCTTCTTGGTTTTTGAGTATTGTTTTTTTGATGTTGTTTATTATCTTGTTGATTTTGACCTTTAGGATTGTTTTCATTAGGCTTTTGTTGTCCTTTATGTTGCCCTCTAGGTTTATTGCTATTATTATTTTTATGATTGTTTCTTCTATTATTTCTTTGTTTATTATTTTGTTTGTTCTTAGAATTAGCTAATTGTTTTTCTTTTAATGCTTTTTCTTCTTTTTCAATCAAAATACGTTTAGTATCATCTTTTTCTTCAAGAGTCATTTTGCCTTCTGTAAATTCACATTTTTTAAGAATATGAAAATCTTCAGAATTCTTTTTATTTACTTTTGCAAAATTTAAGGTAAATTTATCAGTTTTATTTTTGGAAAAATTTTCTAATTCAAAAATTAAATCATCGGATACAATTGTAATTCCTATAGAACGTTTATCTAACGCCACTTCTTCTTGTAAGTAATCAGTATAACCAAATTCTTCTGCGAATTCGTTAATTGTTTTTTTTGAATTAGGTTTGTTGGTCTTAACAATAGCAAGATCAAAATATTTTCTACTCATAATTTTCCTCTATTTTATATTAATACATTTTATTTTTATGTTTTTTTTCTTTTCTATCACGTTTAGTTTTAAAGCTTTCTTCTCTTTTACTGCGATACAATGGATTTTCAGACAGTTCTTGTTCACATTGAGGTCTAAGACTACCTCTTAACTCATCTTTTCTTTTTTTTAAAGCTTTATTAAGTACTTGTTTAGTATTTGCCATAATGAATCATTTATAGTTTGTTATAATACCATTATAACTTAAAAAAGTCAAAAAATCAAAAAAAAATAGAAATAATAAAAAAAACATGTTATATTGCAAAAAATTCGGAGATTAATATGTTATATTTTGTATCTTATTTAATGTTATTAACATTATTTGTAATATTTTGGGTTACTTACGTACCAAGATATAGTTTTATACATTATATAAGAAATCTTAATACTAATTTTGCAATAGAATGGAAATTATACAAAATAGATTCAGATAGTAATAATTTCTCTTATTTTATTTTGATTAATAAAAATTTAGATGAAGTTATACTTTTTGAATATGATTATCATTACAAAGAATTTTATACAAAAGATAGTAGAATAAAGACTTATCAAGAACAAAAAATATTAACTGATATCATTAAAGAAGAATATAATGAATATCAATTAAACAGAGCAGAAAAATTAGATCAGGAAGAATTTAATAAATTAAAGAATAATTATAAAAAGAGTTATTATTTTATTTCAGGTTATGACTTTCAAGCTCCTATTAAAATAAAAATATAAAAAAGCAGACTTAGAAAGTCTGCTCTTATTTAGTAAAATAATTTATTATTCAGGGCTTGCTACCACAGTGATAGTATCTTTATAATCACCAGGTACTGCATCTAATGCATCATTATCTGCCACACTAACTTTAACAATCATATTGTCAATATTGGTATTAGTACCAGTACCACTACCAGGGTTAATTACAGAACAATCTTTACGATTACGAACTTCTGAAATACCCGCAATAGGTTGGTTGTGAGTAACTGTTTGATACGCTGTTGCATTATAAGACGTATCTTGTGTTGCTAACTCAACAGTATAAGGTATAGTAAGAGAAGAATCATTTGTTTCAACCAACTCAAAACCAGCAGCTTGACCACCAGATATAGTTAAATTAAAGCTTGCTGAATTTGTAAAAACACAAAACTCCTCTACACCAGAAAGTCCAGTAGTGATACCAGATTCAAAATCTGCCAAAGCAATATCATTAAGTCTGTTTACTTGAATAGCGTGTTTTACTTTCAAAGTAACATCAAAGTTACCAGTAGAGCTAATAGAATTATCTGAGCCACGATCTATTGCACCATCCTGTGCTGCCATTAAACCAGTAGATAACAAAGCAGCAGCAACAATTGTTAATCCTTTATTTAAATTTTTCATTTTAATCTCCTTGTAAAATTCTTATCTTTCCTATTTATTATAATATTAAACTAAAATATATAATAATATATAAAAAGCTTTATAATAAGATACTATAATATATTTTTTTATTGTCAATATTTTATATTAAAATATATAAAAAAAGTATTTTAATATATTTTTTAAAAAAAGCATTAAATAATGAATTTATTCTAAGATATTAAATAAGTATAGTGAGTTTTGATGTAAGTATTCAGAATGATTAAACATTTCGAAAAAATCATCGTTTTTTTTGTTGTTTTTTATGTTGAAATTATTTTTTAATAATTTATAAAATTGAGAGTTATTTATTAATTCAATGTTAAAATTTTTATTGATAAAAAATAAAGGAATAAACTTAACATTGTCTTTTGTAAAAAATAATATAATTTTGAATTCTTTTTCATATGATTTTATGTTAAAGTCAATACCAATAAAATCTTTGTTATTTTTAAAAGTATATTTTTTTATTCTTTGTGTAAATCCATCTTGATTTATTATAAAAGCATTGTTCATTTTATGTTGTGATAAATTTTGAAAACCAAAAGAAAAGAAAATGTTATTGTAAAAAGGTAATTGGATTTTATTAATTTTTCTGTTAATCATTTTATTAATTGAATATTGTCTGTTAGAAACATTAATATTAAAAGAATCAAAAATTAATTCTTCTTCTAATCCACATTCATAATGTAGTATATAATGATTGTTTTTGATGTGACTTATGACACTTAATATCTTTCCTTGATACATGACTTTCCATAATTATTATATTTTTATATTAAAAAAAATATATTAAAATATATAAAAAGTCAATATTATAATAAAAAAAGAGGCGAAAGCCTCTTTTCAAATAACAAAATTTAAAACAAATTATTCAGCAGTTAGTGCGTGACCTCTGCGAACAAGTTCTTGTTTTGCTTTTTCTTTATATTTAGGTTTATTGCCAGAAGCATACATTTCACGAAGAGCGTTTGAAGACATACTTTTAAAATGTGGTGTTGAGCGTGAAGCCATAGTTTTTTTTCTCCTTTATTGATTTAGGCAAATATTACAATATTCTTTTTTTTTTGTCAATAATATTTATATTTTTTTTTTGATTTTTCTTCTTAAATGTAATAGAATAAAAAAAAAGGAGAATACTTATGAAAGTTTACAATGAATTTGTATGAATCTCTCCCGTCTTTAGGCGGGAGAGATTCATAAATATTCTAATAATTTAGAGAATTTACATAATTATAATAAACACAAATATTTGGGTTGTTCTCCTGCTGTACATTTAGATATTTTAGAAAGTAAAGTTAAAGGTGGTTGGAAATATTACAATTATGAAAAATAATTTTATAAATGAATTTAAATTACCAAAAGATTTTTATAATTTAAAAAAACCTGTAGAAGTTGAAATAAACAAAGAGTCTTTACATAAAATTAAATAATAAATCATTAAATAGAATAGCTACAATTACAATATTACCAAAAAAATATAAAAAAATAGAAGATAATGTTTGTTTTTTAATAAAGGAGATTAATAATAATATATTAAATAATGTAAAATATATTTATTACTAACTTTTTTTTATTATTAAATATGGTAAAATATTTAAATAAAAAATATTAAGTAAGAAGTAGGAGATCAAAGTGAATACAAGGAAAGATTATATTCATTGGTGGAAAGAGTGTGCAGAATACATAAAAACAACACATCCAGAGTATATACCATATTTAAAAGATTATAGATTAACATTTAATCAGAAAAAGCGTTCTTTTGGCACTTGTTATTTTGGCAGTGTAAAAAAAATAGAGCTTAGTGAATTTTTGTGTAAAAATATGGAAGAAAAAGAAGTAAAGGATACTATATTGCATGAAATGGCTCACGCAATAGATGCTGGTATAAGGGGTTATTCTAATCATGACAATGAGTGGAAGAAAATAGCTTCAGAAGTCGGTGCAACACCTAAATCTTCAAGTAAAGCAAGTCGTGGAATAGAATATAAATATGTATGTGTATTAAAAAAATCAGATGAAAGTTTAGTTTTTCAATATGGTTTTAATAGAAAACAAAGGCATATGAAAATGAATGTAATATTAAATAATATGTGGATTAGAGGAAAAAAAGCCACTACAATAAATAAATTAATGTTTATGAATTGGGATGAATGGTTATATCACTGTGAAGTTAATGACTTATCACCTTTTGCCGAAGATTGGCGATAAAAAAACCTGCTTATAGCAGGTTTTCTTTTTTTATACTAATAATTATGATTTAGTATGTTCGTCAATTTCTTCTTCAATTTGTTCTGAAATTTCATCCATTAATTCAGGATCTACTTCTTTACCTAATTTTTTACATTCTTCAAGAATATAATCTAACATAGCCTGATTTGATTTAGTAATAGCACTTTGAATAATTTCTTCTGCTTTTTTAGGATCTTGTTGAAATAATGCAGGATCAATATTTATTTCCATACATTCAAATTTACCATTAAGAACAATAGAACCTAAACCATCTTTCATTTTAACTCGTTGTCTGTATTTAAACAACTCTTCTGCCCTTTGTTTAATAAGTGGAATAGCTTTGCTTCCATTTACAATAAGATCTTTAGCAATTTTCATTTTTTTACTCATGCCTTTAATATCTTCTTTTTTCTTATTCCAGCTATCTGACATTTTTTCGAACATAAATTTATTCTCCAGTTTTATTTTTGCTAATTATAAATTAAAATAATAATAATGTCAATTAAAAAAAATATCAAAAAGTGGTTGATTTTTAAAATTATAGGTGGTACTATTATAAGAAATAAATTAACTAATATAAATGAGGGTAGCGAGTGCAACACTTTAATTTCACAACAACGATGATTATTACTACTTAGCTGATTTCCAATTCGGAGGTCGGCTTTTTGTGTTGACCTCAAGAATTAACCCCCTTGAAGGTCAATCTTTCAAGGGGTTTTTTTATGCGTGATACTCAACGTAGGGTGTCGCTCATTTTTAATATAAGTCATTGATTTAATTAAAAAAAATAAAAAAAAGTGTTGACAATTAAAAATAACTATGACATAATGTAAAACATAAGATAAAGAAACAAACAAAATGGTTTGAAAATATTAAAAGAGGAAATTATGAAAACTACGATTATTATGACAATGACAATTAAAACAACTTTGTAAGTTATACTAAATAAAAAGGTTAACTTACAAATAAGTTAGCCTTGTGGTTTAAGAAACCTTTAAGGCTAATGCTTTAAAGGTTTTTTTTTGTTGTAATAATTATAATGGTAGGATAGCTTAACTGGAAAAGCACCGCCCTCATAAGGCGGGAGATGATGGTTCAATTCCATCTCCTACTACCAAATTAAATTGCTGGTATAGCTCCAATTGGTAGAGCAGCGCACTTGTAATGCGAGGGTTGTG